>ERZ1023261.165-NODE-165-length-28079-cov-4.526906_pt1 | contig 28079 bp, 25 predicted proteins | sample MGYA00521234_ERZ1023261 | MGnify/ENA primary metagenome ERZ1023261 (study PRJEB32759, sample SAMN07749871) | skin metagenome | biome: transportation; feature: city; material: polyester macromolecule | host: Homo sapiens | place: Hong Kong:TC line | collected...
AGGACGCGGTGATGACGTGCGGGAAGGTGACGAGCTGGACCTTGTTCGTCAGGACGGCGACGAAGTCGGTGAGCTCCGCGCGGTGAGTCGTCGGGTTGTACTTGTAACCGACGGGGTTCTGCATGAACGAGTTCGCGGCGAGGATGAAGTACGCCGACAGCACCGTGCCGATGTGGACGATCCAGATCGTCGCGGCGTGCAGCTTCTTGGGCAGTCGGCCCCAGCCGAAGATCCACAGACCGAGGAACGTCGACTCGAGGAAGAACGCGAGCAGCGCCTCGATCGCGAGCGGCGCGCCGAAGATGTCGCCGACGAAACGCGAGTAGTCGCTCCAGTTCATGCCGAACTGGAACTCCTGCACGATGCCGGTGACGAGACCGAGCGCGAAGTTGATCGTGAACAGCTTGCCGAGGAACTTCGCGACCCTCAGATGCTGCGTGTTACCCGTGCGCAACCATGCGGTGTGGTAACCGGCGACGACGGCAGACAAGCCGATCGTGATCGGCACGAACAGGAAGTGGTAGACCGTCGTGATGGCGAACTGCCATCTCGCCAGCTCCAAGGCATCCATGAGTGACCCCTCGACGAGACGAATGTGAAGACTTTCACAACCACGCTACGGGGTGAGTTCCGCAATCCGTGGGGACCATGGTCCTGACGTAGGCGTGTCGTGCCTCACGCGGCGCCCGAACCGGCGGCCGGCCACGCGTCAGGTCGTGGCCTCGCCGGACGGTGACGGGTCCGGCGCCATCTCCCCACCGTCGAGAGCGCCGACGGGGCGCGGCACCGCGATCTTCTCGTTCCAGCGTGAGAACGTCGCCGTGCCCAGGTCGTCCGTGCCCGCGGCCTCGTCGACGACCTTGAGGAGGTCGTGCGTGTCGTCGGTGGTCACCCAGGCGCGAGTGTCTCCGTCAGCGCTGACGATCTTGTACGCCGGCCTGCCGTCGAGCGTCTCGGGCGTCAGGGTGCCGTCGCCGAGGTGACCCCACTTGGCGTCGGTGGTGTCGCCCATGGCCTCGATGTACGACTTGGCGCTGAGGTCGGACAGGTCCTTCTGGCCGAACGCGCTGTCGGGCACCTTGATCCACCGGTTCGCCGGTGGGCTCGAGCCCTGGAGGGACGGGTCGTCCTTGTCGACGGAATCCCAGTACGTGCGATCGCCCTTGAGGTAGACGTCATGGGAGATGCGACGCATCGTCACGTGGCCCACCTCGTCACCCTCGTAGGACATCTCCGACGGCTCGCCGTCCAGCTCGCCGAGGAAGGTGGCCCTGGGGCCGGAGCCGTCCGCGCTGTCCGTTCCTGTCAACGACAGGGAGGTGTAACCGCGCACCGACTGTTGGGTGCGCGACCAGACATCCTTCGCGCTCGGCTGTTCCGCAGGGGCCGAGGCGCTCATCGATGCGGTGCCTGGTGCCGTCGAGCTCCCCGACGGGCCCTTCACCGGACCCGACGCGGGCTGCCCCGCGTCATGCCCCATCGTGCAGCCGCTCAGCACCACCGCCGTCACGGCGATGGTGCTGAGCGTGCGGGACGCGGGCAACGCGGTCGTCCTGTCGGGGAGGCGGGGGACACCTCAGCTGCCCATCGCGTCCGTGATGGACGTGGCACCGCTCGGTGCCTTGATGCCGTAATCCTTGTCGTGCGACAGGAACGTCACCGTCTTCATCGACTCATCGGACTTCGCCGGCGAGCCCGACGTGGAGGCGACGGAGGCGCTGTCGAAGCCCTCGGTCTTGAGGATGTCGCGGCGATCCTCCTGCGACACCCACGCGGTGACCTTCTTGTCCTCACTCTGGATCTTCCAGGCATCCTTGCCGTCGACCTTGTCCTCCGACACGGTGGCCTTGTCGGAGAGCAGCTTCTTGTTCGGCTCCGAGGAGTCGTTCTTGATGTTGTCGATGAGTTCCTTGAACCCGGTGTTGGACGAACCGTCCGCCGGCATCTCGAGCCACTTGTCGGCGATCTTGTCCGTGTTGGATGCCGCGGGCGAACCCGAACTCGTCTGCGTGAAGAAGGCCTTGTTGGCCTTCATGTAGTTCTTGGAGTCAACCGTGATGAGGTCCATCGTGCCGTCGCCGATCTTGCCGCTCATCTCGAGCTTGCCGCCGTTGACGTCGCCCTTGGCCGTCATCGTGGCCGGCTTGCCGTCCGAGGTGCCTTCGCCCTTGAGCTCGAGGCTCTTGTAGGCGCCGGCGGTGTCCTGGGCCTTGTTCCAGGCGTCCTTGGCCTTCGGAGCCTCCTTGCTCGAGCAGCCGGTGACACCGGCTGCCGTGCCGGCCGCGAGGACGAGGGCGAGGGCGGACGTGCGGAGCTTCGTCATGGTTTTCCTCCCAGAGACGTTGGTTGTGCCCCCAGTGTTGCAGGTGGCCTTCACCGTTCAGACGTGTCGGGCGCCGTCATCGTGCCCTTCGTCGCCGAGGGAGTCGAGCGGTGGGTGCCCCGGCATGATCGTGTGCGTCGTTCGGGCCGCGCGCTGCCGGCGTGCGGAAAGGAATTTGCGCGCGCCACTAATCTTGACGTCATGGACGCCATCTCCGCACTGACCGGTCATCTGAGCAACGCGATCGCCTCGGCCCTCGGTGACGAGTGGCGCGACGCCGACCCCGTCATCCGTCCTGCGAACAAGAAGCAGACGAGCGCCGACGTGCAGGTCAACGCGGCGATGGCGCTCGCGAAGAAGGTCGGCAAGAACCCGCGCGAGGTGGCGTCTGCGATCGTCGAGGCGCTGCGCGCGGACGACGAGGTCATGGCACTCGTCGACGACGTCGAGATCGCCGGGCCCGGCTTCCTCAACATCACGCTGTCGACGGATTGGGTCGCGGCGCAGGCGTCGACGATCCTCGCGGACGGCTCGCTCGGCGTCGCGCCGGCAGCGAAGACCGAGATCATCCCGATCGACTACTCCTCGCCGAACGTCGCGAAGGAGATGCACGTCGGGCACCTGCGCACCACCGTCGTCGGGGATTCGCTGGCGCGTGTGCTCGAGCGGCTCGGGCACACCGTCATCCGGCAGAACCACGTCGGCGACTGGGGTACGCCCTTCGGGATGCTCATCGAGCACCTTCTCGAGGTGGGCGAGGATTCACCGGAGGCGGCGCTGCTCGAGAGCGACCCGAACGCGTTCTACCAGGCGGCGCGCACCAAGTTCGACACGGCCGAGAAGGCCGAGCCCGCCGGTTCGAAGGGTGACTTCAACACGCGGGCCCGCAAGCGCGTGACGTTGCTGCAGGGCGGTGACCCCGAGACGCTCGCGCACTGGAACAAGCTGATGGAGCGCTCGAAGGCGTACTTCAACAAGGTCTACGGGTTGCTCGGCGTGACGTTGACCGACGCCGACCTCGCTGGTGAGTCGACGTACAACGACGAGCTCGCGGGCATCTGCGACGACCTCGAGTCGCGTGGCATCGCCGTCGTCTCCGACGGGGCGCTGTGCATCTTCCAGGACGAGTTCACCGGGCGCGATGATGCGCCGGTGCCGCTCATCATCCGCAAGTCCGACGGCGGGTACGGCTACGCGACGACCGACCTCGCGACGGTGCGTCACCGCTCGTTCGACCTCCAGGGCGATCGGATGGTGTACGTCGTCGGCGCGCCGCAGAACTTGCACTTCCGCATGACGTGGGCCGCCGCCGACAAGGCCGGCTACATCCGCCCCGAGTCGACGCCGATCCACGTGCAGATCGGGTCGGTGCTCGGCAAGGACGGCAAGATGTTCAAGACGCGCTCGGGCGACTCGGTGCTGCTCATGGACCTGCTCGGCGAGGCCGTCGACCGCGCCGCGGGCGTCGTCAGCGAGTCGAAGGCGGAGATGAGCGACGAGGAGCGCGCCGTCGTCGCGCGTCAGGTCGGCATCGGCGCGGTGAAGTACGCCGACCTGTCGGTCTCGCACGACTCGGAGTACATCTTCGACTTCGACCGCATGCTGGCGTTGACGGGCAACACCGGCCCCTACCTCCAGTACGCGGCGACGCGCATTCGCTCGATCCTCGCGCGTGCCGCCGAGGCGGGGTACTCGCCGGCGGCGGAGATCACGCTGGGCGAGGACGCCGAACGCGCCCTCGCGTTGAAACTGCTCGACTACGGCGCCGTCGTGGCTGCCGTCGGCGAGTCGTTGGAGCCGCATCGCCTCGCCGGTTACCTGTTCGAACTGGCGACGACGTTCACGGCGTTCTACGAGAAGTGCCCGGTGCTCAAGGCTGATGACGACGACGTCCGTGCGTCGCGTCTGGCGTTGTGCGAACTGACGCTGGGCGTCCTCGTCGACGGATTGTCGCTGCTGGGCATCGAGACGCCCGAGAAGATGTGACGCTCGGGGCCCTCCCGGACCTGCCCCATCGGCGATTTACCTCCACATTCGCTCGATCCTGCAGGAGCGTCAGGGATGTTCCGGGCGGGGCTCGAACCAACGGAACGTCAGGTTGATGCGGGGTTCGGTCACTCGCGTGCGTTTCGGAACGGCGTGCTGCCAGGCGCTCTGCGAGTCCTCGCGCATGACGACGAGGCTCCCGTGCGTGAGTGCGAGCGTCTCCTTCACGGTGTGATCGTCCTTGCGGCGCATGACGAAGTCGCGCGTGGCGCCGAGCGAGACACTTGCGATTGTGGGCGCATGGCCCAACTCGGCTTCGTCATCGCTGTGCCAGGAGATGGAGTCCCGGCCGTCGCGGTAGAGGTTGAGCAGCACCGAGTTGTAGGGCGCTCCGGTGTCGGCGGCCAGACGCTCCCGCAGCGCGGCGAGCTTGGGCGTCCACGCGTTCGGCGGCTGTGTCGAGCCGGAGAAGGTGTACGGCGCGTCGGCGTACCAGGCGATGAGGCGTGGCATCGCGATCGTGCGGCCGTACATCGTGAGCGACGACGTCCGCCAGGGTGTCGCGCCGACGAGGTGCGACATGAGGTGGTCCGCCTCCTCCGTCGACAGATACGTCGCGCGCAGCTCGATCGGTGCCTCGCCCATGCCGCCCCTTCCCTGGCAGGTGCCCGCCCCCATGATGCGGCACGACGCACGAGTGGGGCATCCCCGACGTCGCCCTTCCTCACTCGAGCGATCCCACGCATGGGTGGGGCATCACGAGGCGCGTAACCTCACCTCGGCGCGACAGCGGTGAAGACCGCGACGACGAAGCCGTCGTCATGCGCGGGGGAGTGCATCTCCCACGTCGAGAAGCGCGCGTCGAGGCGCCAGCCGACGGCGTCGGCGTCGTCGAAGAACTGCTCGAACGTGTAGCCGCGGCCCGCGCCGAAGCCGACGGCGAGGCGCCCGCCGTCACGCACGCACTGACGCATCGCGGCCAGGCCGTCGCGGCGTGCGTCGTCCGGCATGAACGGCATGACGTTGCCCGCACAGACGATCGCGTCCAACGGCGTGACGTCGAGATCGTCGAGGGACAGCCGTGCGAGGTCGACCACCTCGAAACGCAGCGACGGGTGGTCCTCGCGTGCGGCGGCGATGAGGACGGGGTCGAGGTCGACGCCGACGACGTCATGCCCGAGGGCACTCAACGCGGCGGCCACACGTCCCGGCCCGCAACCCGCGTCGAGAATGCGTGAGCCGGGCGTGACGAGCGCGTTGACGAGCCGCGCCTCGCCACCGAGGTCGTCGCCGCGCGCCGCCATGGCGCGGATGCGGTCGACGTACCACTGCGAACGCGTCGGATCCTCGCTCACCCACTCCGCCCAGCTCGGGTTCTCGCGTCGCGACTCGCGCGTCGGCTCGGTCACGCCAGTCTCCTCGTCGTGGGTCGCACGTCTGCTTCCATCATCGGGGCCGGGGGCACAGGACGGGGCGTGGTTCGGCGCCTCGCCGAAGCCTGAACATGCGGGGCACGGACTCGAGAGACCGTGCCATGTGGTTTCCGAACGACGTCGGCTCAGCCCCCGAAGCCGTTCGGGTTGGCCGACTGCCAGCGCCACGTGTCGGTGCACATGTCGTCGATGGTCTTCTGGGCCTTCCAACCGAGTTCTTCGCGAGCGCGCGTGGGGTCGGCGAACGTCGTCGGCAGGTCGCCCGCACGTCGCGGCCCGACCTCGTAGGGCAGTTCGCGGCCGCACGCCCGCTCGAACGCGTGCAGCAACTCGAACACGCTCGTGCCCTCACCCGTGCCGAGGTTGAACGCGCGCGCCGAATCGTCCATGGCGTCAAGATGATCCAGCGCCGCGACGTGCCCCGCCGCGAGATCGACGACGTGGATGTAGTCGCGCTCGCCGGTGCCGTCCTTCGTGTCGTAGTCGTCGCCGAAGACCCCGAGCTTCTCGCGGCGCCCGACGGCGACCTGCGCGATGTACGGCATGAGGTTGTTCGGGATGCCGCTCGGATCCTCACCGATCAGCCCCGACGAGTGCGCGCCGATCGGGTTGAAATAACGCAGCAGCGCGGCCTTGAAACCGGGCGACGCAGCGGCGACGTCGGTGACGATCTGCTCGATCATCGCCTTCGTCCAGCCGTACGGGTTCGTCGCGCGCAGCGGCTCGTACGTCTCGCTGTACGGCAGCGGCGCGTCGGGCCCGTACACCGTCGCCGACGACGAGAACACGAACTTCTCGACGCCGTGCGCCGTCATCGCCGACAGCAGCGAGAACGTCGAGTCGAGGTTGTTCGTGTAGTACATGAGCGGCTTCTCCACGCTCTCACCGACGGCCTTGTACCCCGCGAAGTGGATGACGGCGTCCGGCTTCACCGAGGCGACGAGGGCACTCGTCGCGGCAGCGTCCGTCAGGTCGATCTCGTGCAAGTCGATCGAGCGGCCGGCGATCTTCTCCAGGCGCGGCAGCACGGCCGGGCTCGAGTTCGAGAAGTTGTCGGCGATGACGGGTTCGTGCCCCGCCTCGATCAGGGCAAGGACGGTGTGGGATCCGATGTAGCCGGCACCACCGGCAACGAGTACGCGCATGACCTCAGCCTAGGCGCCCCACCCGCCGAGAACGATGAGACGCGGCTGTGCGCCGGCCCAGGGCATCTCGGGCATCAAGGGCGCCGCGGCCGTAGCCGACATCCCCAGCGCCCCGCGGCGAGGGCTCACCGATACGTGATGAGCGAACGATCCCCGCCGAGATGAGCGTGGTCGTTGAGGCTCACTGCGGTGAGCGCCGACCCGGCAAGCACCGTCGTCACGCCCGTGTTGACGGTCACCTCGTTGAGGCGCCGCCACACCGTCGCCGCACCGTCAGGCAACGCCGCGGGCAGCGTCGATGCCGGTGACGGCGCCGTCAGCAGCCCCGCGGCGACCCACGCGATCGGCCCGCCGGAGCTGACGACGACGGCGCTGCGCCCCGACTCGAGGCGCGAGGTCACGCGCCCGAGCGCGAGCGCGACGCGGTCGCGGAACTGCGAGAACGTCTCGGGATAGTCGTCGTCGAAGTCGCCACTCGCCCAACGCGATGCGGCCGCGACGAACATCTCCTGAAACGCCTTGCGCGGGTGACGGTGACGCGCGAGGTCGGCGCGCATGACGGCGTGGTTGCGGTACGCGGGCTTGTACGCCTCGATGATCGCGTCGTGGTCGTACTCGTTCCACCCCGCATCCGTGCTGACGTCCGACTCCCACCCGGCGGCTTCCCACAGCCGCGACCCGGTGAGTTGCTGACGCCGCATCGTGCCCGTGACGAGGACGTCGGGCGTCACGCCGCGCGCCGCCAACCCCTCGCCGGCGAGGCGTGCCTGACGTTCGCCGAGCTCCGACAGCTGGTCGTATGCCGCGCGCGACGGCCCGGCCTGCCCGTGCCGCACGAGGTGGATGACGCTCACGACAGCCGTCCCGCGCGTCGCATGAGGCGCCGGCAGCGCCATTCGAGGTAGATCACCATGCCGCGAAACTGCTTGAACGCGGGGTTGCTCGTCTGGCCGTTCGCATACCGGTAGTAGATCTGCTGGGCGATGACGGCGAGTCGGAACAGGCCGAAGATCTCGTAGAACAGCTGATCCTTGGGGCTGATCGCACGCCCCGACGCGTGCGCGTAGTACTGCCACACCTCGTCGCGCGTGAGCATGCCGGGCGCGTGCGTGGGCTGACGGCGTGAGCCGCGCATGATGCGGTCGTCGTCGGCCTGCACCCAGTAGGCGAGGGCGCCGCCGAGATCCATGAGCGGGTCGCCGAGCGTCGCCATCTCCCAGTCGAGGACACCGATGACGCGCGTCGGGTCGTCGTGCGCGAGGACGAGGTTGTCGAAGCGGAAATCGTTGTGGATCAGGCAGTTACCGACGTCGTGTGGCTGGTGCTCGTCGAGCCAGGCCATCACCTTCTCGAACGATCCGGTGCCATGACGCACACCGTGCGTACGTGCCTTGCGGTAGCGCGCCGACCATCCGTCGACCTGCCGCTTGACGTACCCCTCCCCCTTGCCGAAGCGCTCAAGCTCGGTGCCGGCGACGTCGATCGAGTGCAACGCGACGAGCTGGTCGATCGCGGCGGTGCACAGCGCCCGCACCTCGGCCTCGCCGAGACCCAGCTCAGCGGGAATGTTCTTGCGCAGGATGATGCCGTCGAGGCGCTCCATGACGTAGAAGTCGCTGCCGATGACGCCGGCGTCGTCGCAGAACGCGATCATCGGCGCGACGGCGGGGAACACGGGCGCCAGCGCGCGTTGGATGTCGTGCTCACGGCGCATGTCGTGCGCGCCCTTCGCCTTCGTGCCCGCCGGCGGACGACGCAGGATGAGGTCACGGGTCGGGTAACGCAGCAGATACGTCAGATTGCTCGCGCCGCCGGTGAACTGCTTGACCTCCGGCGCCGCGTCGAGTCCGCTCGTGTCTGCGTCGGGGTGCGCGTGCTCACGCAGCCATGCGGCGACGCGTTCGACGTCGAACGCATCCTCGCTGCGCACGTCGGAGGCGTTCGTCGCGACGTCGTCGACGGGCGCCGCCGTGGGGGCGGTGGGGGCCGAGGGAGCGCCAGGAGTGTCCGGGGCCGGGCTCACTTGGCCTCACCCTTCGCGGCGGCCAGGTAGGGCTTGAGCTCGGCGCGCGCGACCATGCCGAGGTGCACCTCGTCGGGGCCGTCGGCGAGACGCAGCGAACGCGCCGTCGCATAAGCGGACGTCAGGGGGAAGTCGTCGCTCATGCCACCGCCGCCGTGCATCTGGATGGCGAAGTCGATGACGTCGCAGGCGATCTGCGGCACGACGGCCTTGATGGCGCTGACGTCGACGCGCGCGCCTTCGGTGCCGTAGGCGTCCAGCTTCGCTGCCGCGTTCTGCACGAGCAGACGCGCCATGTCGATGTCGATGCGGGCCTTCGCGATGCGCTCGCGGTTGCCGCCGAGCTGCACGAGGGGCTTGCCGAACGCGACGCGCTCGGTGCCACGACGGCAGGCGCGCTCGAGCGCCATCTCGGCGAGCCCGATGAGGCGCATGCAGTGATGGATGCGGCCCGGGCCGAGGCGTCCCTGCGCGATGGCGAACGCCTGACCCGGCCCCGACAGCACGTTGGACGCCGGCACGCGGACGTTCTCGAGCGACACCTCGCAGTGCCCGAGCGGCTCGTCGAGCTGACCCATGACGGGCAGCGCACGCTCGATCGTCACACCGGGCGCGTCGGCCGGCACGAGAACCATCGAGTGCTGGGCGTGACGCGGTGCGTCCGGGTCGGTCAGACCCATGAAGACGAACACCTTGCAGTCGGGGTGCGCTGCACCGGAACTCCACCACTTGCGGCCGTTGATGACGATCTCGTCGCCGTCGACCTCGGCGCGCGCCGCCATGTTCGTCGCGTCCGAACTCGCGACCGCGGGCTCCGTCATGAGGAACGCCGAACGAATCTTTCCCTCGAGCAGCGGCACGAGCCACTCCTCCTGCTGCTCGCGCGTGCCGTACTTGAGCAACACCTCCATGTTGCCGGTGTCGGGGGCGTTGCAGTTGAAGATGAGCGGCGCGAGCGCCGTGCGGCCCGTCTTCTCCGCGATGGCGGCGTAATCGACGTTGGAGAAACCCTTGCCGCCACGCGTGCCGAAGCGTGCGGCCCACTCGTCGCCGTGCTCGCCGGCGGGCAGGAACAGGTTCCACAGCCCCGCTTCGCGTGCCTGCGCCTTGAGCTCGTCGATCTTCGGGTGCACGACGAACGAGTTCTCGCCGCGAGCGCGCATCGCGGCGTAGTCGCGCGTGATCTCGGCCTCGGCGGGCTCGATCCTCTCGCGCACGAAGGTATCGACGTCTGCGGCGATCTCGGCCGCGCGGGGCGAAACGGTGAGGTCCATGTCTTGACCGTAACCCCTTTGTTGAGCAATGCTCAATAGGGTGAGCGAGAAAGATTCCAGACCCCGTCAGCGCCTGACACAGGACGAGCGCCGCCGTCAGCTGCTCGGCATCGGGCTGAAGATGCTCACCGAGCGACCCATCCAGGACGTCGCGCTCGACGCCGTCGCCGAGGAGGCCGGCATCTCGCGCGGGTTGCTCTTCCATTATTTCCCGTCGAAGACCGCGTACTACGAGGCTGTCGTCGCAGCCGCGGGTCGCCGCATCCTGCGCAACGTCGCCCCGCCCGACGACGTGACGGGCCGCGCGGCGCTCGCCGCGATGGTCGAGGCGTTCGTCGCTCAGATCGAACGCCGACACGAGCTCTATCGCGCCCTCGTCGAGGGCAGCCTCGCCGACGTCGGGGGAGCCGAGGTCGCTGTCACGCTGCGGGAGCGCCTCACCGACATCGTCCTCTCTTCGCTTGCCACAGAACCCGATTCGACGACGCCGCACCCCGCCGTCGTCCACGCCTGGCTCGCGTACGTCGAGGATCTTGCCGTCCAGGGCACACGCCCCGCCGTGCGCGAGCAGTTCGACGCCGCCGCCACCGTCCGTCATGCGCTGGCGGCGCTCGACGCGTTGAGCGGCGTGGCGATCACGCCGTCGCACTTCTCCCCCCAGGACGACGGCGCGCCCCGCCACGACTGCGGGCCTGACGTGCCCAAGCCTGTCACCCCTCACGATCACACCTCCCAGACCCCCACCAAGGAGTAGCCATGCGCGCAGTTCAGGTCGTCACCCTCGACGGGCCCGGTGCCGTCCGTATCAACGACGTCGACGCCCCCACGCCGAAGCCGCACGAGGTGCTCATCGACGTGCGCGCCGCCGGGTTGTGCTACCCCGACGCGTTGCTGACCCGTGGGCTGTACCAGATGAAGCCCGAGCCGCCGTTCACGCTCGGGGCCGAGGTGGCGGGCGTCGTCGCCCAGGCGCCCGAGGGGTCGGGGTTCAGCGTGGGCGACCGTGTCGTCGCCTTCCCCGGCTTCGGGGGGATGGCCGAGCAGGTGTGCGTCGCAGCGCCGTTCGTCTTCCACCTGCCGGACGACGTCAGCTTCGAGACGGGTGCGGCGCTGCCCATGAACTACCTCACCGTGCAGTTCGCCCTCGACCGACGTGGGCGCCTGGCCGAGGGGGAGACGGTGCTCGTGCATGGTGCGGCCGGCGGCATCGGCATCGCCGCGATCCAGCACGCCAAGGCGCGTGGTGCGCGCGTGATCGCCGTTGCCTCGAGCGACGACAAGCGCGCGATCGCCACCCAGGCCGGCGCGGACGACGTCATCGCGCCCGACGGGTTCAAGGACGCCGTCATGGAGCTGACGGACGGCCGCGGCGTCGACATCGTCGTCGACCCGGTCGGCGGCGACCGCTTCACCGACTCGCTGCGCAGCCTCGCCGTCGAAGGCCGCTTGCTCGTCATCGGGTTCACCGGCGGCGCGATTCCCGAGGTGAAGGTCAACCGGCTACTGCTCAACAACGTCGACGTCGTCGGCGTCGGGTGGGGCGCGTTCTGGATGCCGCGCCCCGAGACCGTACCCGCGCAGTGGAAGGCGATCGAGCCGCTCGTCGCCTCCGGTCAACTCTCACCCGTACTCGGCGAGGTGCGCCCCCTCGAGCGTGCCGGCGAGGCCATCGCCGAGATGGAGGAGCGCCGCGCGACGGGCAAGCTCGTCCTCACGCTGTGACGGTTCGGGTGCCGCCCGGTGCCGAGCCGGGCGCACTCGCCTCGTTCTGCTCGGGATCCGCTCTGCAGGCCCGGCGCACGAGCAGGCCGGTGGCGCCGATGAGGGCGCCGACGACGAACACCGTCACGGCGAGCAGCCCCAGCATCCCGGCCAGGTCGGCGTTGATGACACCGGAACCTGCGTGGGTCGTGACGTACTCGCTCGTCGGCAAATGGCCTCCCCCTCAGCAGCCGCGTCGCCTGCGCCGATCGCGCTTAGGGTGCGACTCACGCTCTTGGCTCAGCCAAGCACGGATCGTCGGCGGGCGGGGTTTGCGAGGACGTGAAAAGGTGGGGGCATGTCGTGGAGTCCCGAGCAGATCGCCTGCGTCGAAGGAGCGCGTTTCGCGCCGAGCACCATCGGGTACGAACGTGAGGACGTCGAGCGCCTGCGCCGTCGCGCCGTCATCGCGATGAGAGCCGGCAAGCCGCTGCCCGACCTCGATGCGATGGTGCTGCGGCGCACCGCGCGCGGCGGGCTGAACCTCGGGCAGGTCGACGGTCTGCGCACCGTGCTGTCGGTGTGGCGACGCACCACGCCGATCGAGGATCCGCAGGACGTGGCACGTCGCGCTCAGGAAGCCGAACTGGCGGCCTTCGCGGGTGCGCGTGACGGCGCGCCGCGCTGGAGTTCGCAGCAGATGGATCGCGTGCGCGACAAGCACTTCACGTTGCTGCGGCGCACGGCGACGAGCTACGACGAGAGCGACGTCGACGACTACCTCGACTCCGTCGTCGTCGCGATGCGCCGCGGCGTCGAGCTGCCCGACCCGGCGCAGGCGCGTTTCGCGTCGTCGGGCTTGCGGCGCGGCTACGACCCGAAGGAAGTCGACGACTTCCTCGACGAGATCGCCCACCTGCGACCGGAGGGATGACGAGCGATGACCGAATCCGACAAGCCCGCCCACGACAGCCGGGCCCCTGAGAACCAGGCTCCCGAGAACCGCGCCCTCGAGAACTCAGGCGATGAGAAGTCGGCCCCCGTGACGAGCTCGCCGGTCGACGACGCCGCGCAGAGCGGCACACCTGCAGGGGCCGACGAGTTGCGTCGTGCGACGCGCGCCGAGGTCGACGCCGAGGGCCTGCCCGACGAGAACACTGTCTCGAAGGCGGCGGTCTACCTCAACCGCAAGCTGCCGCGCACGCGCACCATCACCCAGGGGCTCGTGCGTGACGCCGAGGGTCGGGTCATGCTGTGTCAGTTGTCGTACAAGAAGTTCTGGGATCTGCCCGGCGGTGTCGTCGACCCGCACGAGTCACCGGCGCACGCCCTCGTGCGGGAGATCGCGGAGGAACTCGGCGCGACGGCGACGATCACAGGTCTGCGTGTCGTGTCGTGGCTGCCGCCGTGGCGCGGCTGGGACGACGCGATGCTCTACCTGTTCGACGTCGAACTCGACCGTCCGGCAGGCGAATTCGCGCTGCAGCGCAAGGAGATCGCCGGCATCCACTTCGTCGGCCTCGACGAACTCGACGACCACGTCGCGGCCTACACCGCCAAGGTGATCCGGCGCGCCGTCACGGCGATCGAGAACGGCGAGAGCGGTGTCTACCTCGAGAACGGTGACGAGCCGGGCTGGGCCTGAGCCTCAGACGCGGTAGTCGCTGCGCTCGTCGTCCGGGTCGATGATGAGCCCGAGGATCCATGACACGACCGACACGATGGCGGCTCCGACGACAGCGGTCGGCCAGAAGCGGTCGATGTGGAACGCGACGCCGAGCTGACCCGCGAGCCACGACGTCAGCATGAGCATCGCCGCGTTGATGACGAAGATGAACAACCCGAGCGTCAGGACGAGGAACGGCAGCCCGAGCAGCTTCGCGAGCGGCCGCACGAGCGCGTTCACGACGCCGAAGAGTGCGCCGACGACGAGTGCCGTGACCAGCTTCGTCGAGTTCGTCGTGAACCCGTCCGCGAGCGTCATGCCCTCGAGCAGGGCGGCGGCCACCCAGATGGCAGCCGCGTTGATGGCGACCTTGACGAGTGTGCGCATGAACCCACTCTGCCCCGCAGGGCTGAATGTTTCCTCGATCTGAGCGGCGCGCTCGCTGACGGCCGGCCTCAGGTCTGCGGTTGGGTGAACGCCCACTGGATCATCTCGCCCAGGTGGGGGACGTACGTGTTGTAGTTGTGCCCGCCGTGCGCGATCCACATCGCCGACACGTGCGGATCGGCCTTGGCCAGGTCGGCCATGCGCTTCGAGGTGGTCCAGGTCGCCTTGTCCTCACGGCTCGCGACGACGAGCATGCGCGTCGTGGGCATCTGGTAGAGGCGGTAGAGGTAGGACGGGGAGTTGAGGTCGCGCTCACTCTTCGAGCGGTAGAGGTCGCCCGTCGTTCCGTCCGTCATCGATTCGAAGTACCCACCCATCGAGACTGCCGAGCCCCATGGTGAACCGGAACGGGTGTAGAGCGCCTTGGCCGCGCAGTACCCGCCGGTGCTCCAGCCCAGCGCCGACCACTGCTTCGACTCCTTGGCGACTCGCAGGTGCGAACGGATGGCGTTGGGCACCGTCCGCGTCAGGAACGTCAGTTCCTGGGGGCCGTGCGTGATGTTGGTGCACTCGGTGTCGCGTCCCTGCACCGTCTGGTAGGGCGCGAACACGGCGACGAACGGGGCGGTCGTCCCCTTCTCGACCAGAGCGCTCGCCGTCTGACCGAAGTTGAGGTTCTCGACGGTGGAGCCGACCGTGTTGGCGTAGCCAGGCAGCACGACGAGGACGGGGTAACGCTTGTTGGCGTTCGCCTTGTCGTGGTAGCCCGGCGGCAACCACGCGACGCTCTGCGCGGTGCCACCGCCCGGCGTGGTGATGGGGAACGACTCGAAGCTGCCGCTGCCGGCGGAGCTGGCGTCGACACCACCGGCGGCGATGGCGGCCGCGCCGTTGTCCGTCTTGCCGAGCGCGTCGTCCCAGCTCGAGTAGAAACCGTACTGACGGTTGACGTACAACCCGAGGGAGGCGACGGCGAGCACCTGGGCGACGACGACCGCCACCCAACTGCCGACGGCGCGCTGCCACGTCGCCTTCGTGCGCTGGCGCACCAGGACGAGCGCCAGTGGCACGATGACGGCACCGATCACCACGAGGGTGAGCAGCGTCGGGCTGGTGATGGACAAGGTGGCCTCCCCTGATCTGATTCTCGGCGTCATTAAAGGTGCCCTTGCTGGGGGAACGATGAGGAGCATCTGGAAACCTCGCGCGGCCTAGGCTGGGAGCATGAGCGAATCGCTGGAGACCCCCGTCCGTCTGCGCACCACCCTCGATTCCGTGCCGGGTTACAAGCCGGGCAGGCCGGCGGCCACGGCCGCGGAGGATTCGGAGCGCGGCGTCACGAGCGTGTTCAAGATCTCCAGCAACGAGAACCCGTACCCGCCGCTGCCGTCCGTGCTCGACATCGTGCGCGAGGCCGCGACGACGATGAACCGTTACCCGGACATGGCGTCGTCGGAGTTGACGCACGCCCTGGCGCAGCGGGTGGGTGTGAGCGCCGACGAGGTGAGCTTCGGCACGGGCTCGGTGGGCGTCCTCGCCTCCCTCATCCAGATCACGTGCGAGCCGGGCGACGAGGTCGTCTACGCGTGGCGCTCGTTCGAGGCGTACCCGATCGTCGTCGCGCTCGCGGGGGCGCGCTCGGTGCAGGTGCCGCTCGACGCCGACGCGCGGCACGACCTCGATGCGATGGCGGCTGCCGTCACCGATCGCACGCGGCTGCTCATCGTCTGCACACCCAACAATCCGACGGGCCCGAGCGTGCGTGCTGACGAGTTGCGCGCGTTCCTGCGGTCGCTGCCGGAGGATCTGCTCGTCGTGCTCGACGAGGCCTACCTCGAATTCGTCGTCGCGGACGATGCGCCGGACGCGCTCGCCATCTACCGCGAGTTTCCCAACGTCGTCGTCCTGCGGACCTTCTCCAAGGCCTACGGCCTCGCGGGGCTGCGCGTCGGTTACGCGTTGGCGCGCCCGCGCATCACGACGGCGCTGCGCAAGGCGGCCACCCCGTTCGGCGTGAGTGACATGGCGCAGAAGGCCGCCATCGCCAGCATCGCAGCGTTCGGCGAACTGCAGGAGCGCGTCGTCGCCCTCGTCGCTGAGCGCCGACGCGTCGTCGACGCCCTGGGCGAGGCGGGCGTCGACATCCCCGACACGCAGGCCAACTTCGTGTGGCTGCCGCTCGGCGAGCGGGCACTCGAGTTCGCCGCCTTCGCGGACGAGAACGGTCTCGTCGTGCGCCCGTTCGACGGTGACGGCGTGCGCTGCACGATCGCCGAGGTCGAGGCCAACGACCGTCTCATCGACGTCGTGACGCGCTTCTACGCGGGGTGAGTCGTCTCTTCGGGCTAGATTCGAGTGATGCCGATCACATCGTGAGACGGGGGTTTCGCGCCTCGATACGACTGTGAACCTGGCCGAAGAAACCGTCGTTCGGATGCGAATTACTCGTCGGTAGCCAGGTAGCGTCTCCTAGGTGGCGTGACCTGCGTCACAAGCCCTGTGGTGGCGTCCCGCACTCCGTGACGTCACCCCCGAACGCCTCGCGCCCCGCACTCAGGGCGACGTCGCGCAAGGAGGAAACGATGACGATTCCCGACGCTTCGCGCACCAATCACGCAGCGCACCTCGATGGGGTGACGCACGTGGCCGGTCATGCCCTCGACGGCAAGCCGGACATCACCGACGGCGGCCCCGACATGGTGCAGCTCATCGCACCCAACGGCACCCGCTCGCCGATGACGAGCGTCAATGAGCCCTACATGGAAGCGCTCAAGGCCATCACGGCCGAAGAGGTGCGCGCGATGTACCGCGACATGGTGCTCGTGCGCCGATTCGACATCGAGGGCTACAGCCTGCAGCGCCAGGGCGAGCTCGGCCTGTGGCCGCAGCTGCTCGGCCAGGAGGCCGCCCAGGTCGCCGCCGGCCACGCGCTGCGCGAGCAGGACTACGGCTTCCCCGGCTACCGCGAGCACGGCGTCGCGTTCTGCCGCGGCATCCAGCCGAGCCAGGTCTTCGCGCTCTACCGCGGCGTCACGCACGGCGGTCACGACCCGCGCAAGCACAACTTCAACACCTCGACGATCGTCATCGGCAACCAGATGCTCAACGCCGTCGGCTATGCCATGGGCCTGCGCCTCGACGGTGTCGTCGGCACGGGGGACGTGAACGTCGACGCGGCCGTCATGGCATTCACCGGCGACGGCGGCACGAGCCAGGGCGACTTCAACGAGGCGATGGTCTACGCGGCCGTCAACCACTCGCCGATGGTCTTCTTCATCCAGAACAACGGCTGGGCGATCAGCGAGCCGAACACGCGTCAGTTCATCATCCCGCCCTACAAGCGCGCTGACGGCTTCGGCTTCCCCGGCGTGCGCACCGACGGCAACGACGTCCTCGCGACGTACGCCGTCACCCGTCGCAGCCTCGACAACGCGCGCAGCGGGCTCGGCCCGACGCTCGTCGAGGCGTTCACCTACCGCATGGGCGCGCACACGACGTCCGACGACCCGTCGCGCTACCGCGACTCGGCGCACGTCGAGGCGTGGAAGGCGAAGGACCCGATCGCGCGCCTGCGTTCGCTGCTCGAGCGCGAGAACCACGCCGACGCGGCGTTCTTCGACGACGTCGACGCCGAGGCGAAGGAGCTCGCCGCCGAGTGGCGCCGCTCGTGCCTCGAGATGCCCGACCCGGAGATGACGGCGATGTTCGACCACGCCTACACGGTCATGGACGACCAGCTCACCGCTCAGCGCGACGAGTTCGCGGCCTACCTCGCCTCCTTCGAGGACGATGCAGCATGAGCGGCGCTTCCACGAGCACGGCCCCCGGCGCCGAGAAGGCCGCGAAACCCAAGAAGGCCCCGAAGCTCTCCCTTGCCAAGGCGCTCAACGCGGCGATGCACGACGCGATGGCGGCCGACGACAAGGTCGTCGTCATCGGTGAGGACGTCGGCGAGCTCGGCGGCGTCTTCCGCCTGACCGACGGGTTGAAGAAGGAGTTCGGCGAGCGCGTCATCGACCCGCCGCTGGCCGAATCCGGCATCGTCGGTTCGGCCGTCGGCCTCGCGATGCGCGGGTACCGCCCGATCGTCGAGATCCAGTTCGACGGCTTCGTGTACCCGGCGTTCGACCAGATCGTCAGCCAGGTCTCCAAGGTGCACAACCGCACCGAGGGCGCCGTCAAGCTGCCCATGGTCATCCGCATCCCGTTCGGCGGCGGCATCGGCGCCGTCGAGCACCACAGCGAGTCGAACGAGGCGTACTTCGCGCACACCGCCGGCCTGCGCGTCGTGGTCTGCTCGCGCCCCGTCGACGCGTACTGGATGATGCGTCAGGCGATCGACTGCGACGACCCGGTCATCTTCTTCGAGCCCAAGCGCCGCTACCACGAGCCCAGCCCCGACCAGCTCGACCTCGCCGCCGGCCCCGCTCGCGGCCTGTTCGAGGCCGAGGTGCTGCGCGAGGGCACCGACCTGACGCTGCTCGCGTACGGCCCGATGGTGCGCACGTGCCTCGACGTCGCCGCGGCCGCCGAGGCGGAGGGTCGCTCGCTCGAGGTCATCGACCTGCGCACGCTGTCGCCGATCGACGAGGAGACGATCTGCGAGTCCGTGCGCAAGACGGGCCGCGCCGTCATCGTGCACGAGGCCGCACGCTCGTACGGCGTGGGCGCCGAGCTGGCCGCGCTCCTGCAGGAGCGCTGCTTCTATTCGCTCGAAGCGCCCGTGCAACGCGTCACCGGCTATGACATCCCCTACCCGCCGAGCCGCCACGAGCGCGAATACCTGCCCGGGCTCGACCGCATCCTCGACGCCGTCGACGCGTCCTTCAGCTTCTAGGAGTACCGCCGAACATGGCCATTCAAGAGTTCACCCTGCCCGACCCCGGTGAAGGGCTCGTCGAGGCCGAGATCGTGACGTGGCACGTCGCCGCAGGCGACACCGTCGACGTCAACCAGGTCGTCCTCGAGATCGAGACGGCGAAGTCGCTCGTCGAACTGCCCATCCCGTGGGCCGGGACGGTCGCATCGATCCTCGTGCCCGAGGGCGAGACGGTCGAGGTCGGCACGCCGATCGTCACGATCGACGTCGGCGGCGATACAGCACCTGCGGACGGTGGCGCTGCCGGTGCCGCCGATGACGTTTCCGGAGCTGCTGACGGTGGCGAGGTCGCGGCCGAGATGCAGACGGCGGCCGACGTCGCGCCCGCCGAGACCGGCGAGTCGGATGACGAGCCGCAGCAGAAGACGCTCGTCGGCTACGGCCCGACGCCGTCGAGCTCGACGCGCCGCGCTCGTCGCGGCCGTGGAGCCGGTGGCGGCGCGTCGGGTGGCGGCACGCTCGCCGCCCCCGCGACGCGCGGGTTCGCGAAGCAGCAGGGCGTCGACATCGATACTGTCGAACCCTCGCGAGAGGACGGCGTCGTCACTCGGGACGACGTGAAGAAGGCCGGGGGTTCAAACGCGCCCGCGGCGATGTCGACGCCGACCGTCGCGTCGAGCGCCCCACCAGCGCCGAGTGCGGACACCGTCGCGAAGGCTGCGGCCAGTGCCCCGTCGGTGCGCCCCGACAAGCCGACGGCTGCCGCTCCGGCCCCGGCCGGTCTGAGCGACGAGCGCATCCCGATCAAGGGCGTGCGCAAGGTGACGGCGCAGGCCATGGTGAGCAGCGCGTTCACGGCGCCGCACGTCACGGAGTTCCTCACCGTCGACATGACGCGCACGATGGAGTTCGTCCGCGAACTGCAGGGCATGCGCGAGCTCAAGGACATCAAGGTGACGCCGCTGCTCGTCGTCGCGAAGGCGTGCCTCATCGCGATGCAGCGTGAGCCGATGATGAACGCACTGTGGGACGACGCGAACGGCGAGATCGTCATGCGTTCCGAGGTGAACCTCGGCATCGCCGCGGCCACCGACCGTGGGCTGCTCGTGCCGAACGTCAAGGACGCCGGCCGCTTCGGCCTCGGCGACCTGGGGCGTGAGATCGCGAAGCTCGTCGAGATCGCACGTCACGGCAAGCCGAGCCCGGCCATCCTCAACGGCGGCACGTTCACGATCTCGAACATCGGTGTCTTCGGCGTCGATTCGGGCACGCCGATCATCAAGCCCGGTGAGAGCGGCATCCTCGCCATCGGCACGGTGCGTCCGATGCCGTGGGTCGTCGAGAACGAGCGCGGCGAGCAGGAGATGGTGATCCGCCAGATCGCGCAGCTGTCCTTGAGCTTCGACCACCGCATCATCGACGGCGACGTCGGTTCGCGGTATCTGTCGACCGTCGGCCAGATCCTCGAGAACCCCGCGAAGGCGATGCTCTGGGGCTGATTTCGCTCCCTCGTTCGGCCGGCTGAGTCACGTCGTGCCACCTGCGTCAGTCCTGACTGACTCGTGGGGCACGAAGTGACTCAGCTGCGCCCTGAGCTTCCTCGGTGCGTGAGTCGTGGAGGGCGTGCAGATCGGCCGCGAGGCGCGCGTAGGCGTGACGCTTGGCCCACTCGGCCTTCTTGCGCTCCGAGCGTCTGCGGTTGCGATTCGCGGTGACGCCCCAGAACGCGGCCGCGACGATGGGTACCCACACCTTCGGGTGCTCGAGCAACCATGCGAGCCAGCCCGGTGGGGTCCACGACGGCAGCCTGGGCCACGGGATCGACGGCAGGTCGACCGAGGGCCACGAGACGCTCGGCCATGGGATCTCGGGCCAGTCGATGTCCGGCACGAGTGATGCCATCCACGCGATGATCGGGCCGAAGATCCACGCGAGCAATCGCGCGACGAGGGGACCGAGGACGAGCACGCTGACCGCCCATCCACTCTTGCCGAGCCCGCCGAGGATCGGGTACAGCACCCGCTTGAGCGGCGACGAATCCATCGCGGCGTACCGGTGTGCCGCCATCGAACCCACCGGCGCATCGAAGGCGGTGACCCCGCCGTCGTCGCGCAGCTGGACGTCCATGACGTACCCGCGCACCGGGTTGACGCTCACCTCGACGCGCGGCTTCTCCGTCGCCTGGGTGTGCTCGGTGAAGTGCCCGTCGGGTGTGGAACGCATGAGGCGGATCTTGACGTTGCCGATGCTGCGGCGGCGGGCGAACACCACCCCGTCACGCATGAGCACGAGCCCTGGGCGCGCCCACTCATCGTCGAGGCCGAGGTGGGTGCGCAGCTTCTCCTTTCGCCCCGGCGAGAGGGGCAGACGCTCGCCTGCCCGGCGGCGGGTGCTGCCGCGGGCGCGACTGGCACCGGCCGGCGTGACGACCGGCGCACCCGTCGAAGATTCTTTGACCCCGTGCCCCTCGTCGCCCACCGGCGACGCGCCCGTGCCGTCATCGTCGCGGCCGGGATCCGGTGCGCCGGGTGTGAATCCCGGGTCGACGGTACGGAGTTCGTCAGCCGACCCGGCGTAGGCCTCCAACGTTCCGCGTTCGGGGTGATCGAGCTGCCAGTGCTCCATGCCTGTCCCTCCCTCGGCCCGGCGTGCGGCGCCGACGATGAACCGCCCATTCAAACATCGGGTGCGCCGAAGACGAGTGATGCCCACCCCGAACAGGTCGGGGTGGGCATCACTCAGCGTGCGTCGCGAGCAGCCGTCACTCGTCGTGGGACGCGTGACGAGCGACCGAGTGATCGACCTGCTCGCCGTGCTTGCGCGCTTCGACGCGCGCGATGGCGGCGGCGACGGCGTCGCTCACGTCATCGTGCGTCTCGTCGGCGGGCGTCGAACCTGCGTCCACGCCACCGTCGGCTACGGTGTCGGCGCGACGTGCCGCGCCACCGTCAGCGGCGAGCGCGGCGTTCGACTTGTCCTGCGCCGCGGCCGCGGCCATCGCCGATTGCTTGCGCAACTCGATCTTCGGCAGGAACAGCAGGGTGATGAAACCGAGCAGTGCGATGCCTGAGGCGAGCAGGAACACGTGGTCCATCGACTGCGCGAAGCCTGCCTCGAACGGGTGAGCAACAGCCTTCGGCAGGCGAGCGATGACGGAGGAGTCCTCGCTCACGTTGTTCAGGGCGCCGCCGCCGGACTTCGGGTTCGCCAGGCTCTGCAGGATGCCGTAGGCGTGCTCGTCCTTCATGAGCTCCTTGTCGGCGAGACCGCTCTTGAGGGCCTGCTGGAACGCGGGCGTCTTCGCCTCGTCGGTGAGGTTCGTCTTGATGTTGCCGCCGACCGTCGAGAACAGCATCGACAAGAAGATGGCGACGCCGACGGTTCCACCGATCTGACGGAAGAACGTGGCGGACGAGGTGGCCATGCCGATCTCGCGGGGGCTGACGGCGTTCTGCACGATGAGCGTCAGCGCCTGCATGCAGTTGCCGAGGCCGATGCCGACGATGGCCATGAACACCATGACCTGCCACAGCGGCGTGTCGGCGCTGATCGTGTGCAGCAGGAACATGCCGACGGTGACGATGGCGGTGCCGATGATCGGGAACTCGCGCACGCGACCCGTACGAGCCGTCAACTGGCCGGCTGTGATGGAGGCCGTCATCATGCCGGCGACGAGCGGCAGCATCATGAGGCCCGACTTCATCGGGGAGGCGTTGTGCACGATCTGCATGTAGAGCGGCAGCATCATCATGGCGCCGAACATCGCCATGCCGATGATGACGGAGGCGACGACGGTGACCGTCACGGCACGGTGGCGGAAGATGCGCAGCGGGATGAGGGCCTCGTCCTTCATCTTCGCCTCGGCGAGGACGAAAGCGATGAGGCCGAGGATGCCGATGGCGAAGCAGGCGATCGACTTGCCCGAACCCCAGCCCCACGTGCGTCCCTGCTCGGCGACGGTCAGCAGCGGCACGAGGCCGACCGTGAGCGCGACGGCGCCCCAGTAGTCGATGCGGTGGTCCTGACGCGTGTGCTCGAGGTGCAGGGTGCGGGCGACGACGAGGAAGGCGACGATGCCGATCGGCACGTTGATGAGGAAGACCCAGCGCCAGCCGGTGAGACCGAGGATGTGGCCCTGCTCGGCGAAGAAGCCACCGATGACGGGGCCGAGGACGGAGCTCGTCGCGAAGACGGCGAGGAAGTAACCCTGGTACTTGGCGCGTTCGCGCGGCGGCAGGATGTCACCGATGATCGCGAGGGCCAGCGACATGAGGCCACCGGCGCCGATGCCCTGGATGGCGCGGAACGCGGCAAGCATGTACATGCTGTTCGCGAATGAGCATGCGAGCGAGCCGATGACGAAGATGACGATCGCGAACAGGTAGAACCCGCGGCGGCCGAAGATGTCGGAGAGCTTGCCGTACAGCGGGGTCGCGATGGTCGAGGTGATGAGGTAGGCCGTCGTCACCCAGGCCTGCGCGGAGAGGCCGTGCAGGTCGTCACCGATGGTGCGGATGGCGGTGGAGACGATCGTCTGGTCGAGTGCGGCCAGGAACATGCCCATCATGAGACCCGCGAGGATCGTCATGATCTGGCCGTGCGAGAGCTCTGCCGAGCTCGATTGCTGCGCGGGTGGCGCAGCGGTCTGTGCAGACAAGAGGGTGCCTTTCGACGTTCAGGCTGGGGGACGGAGGGGAGTGGGTTGCCCGGCGCGGGGCGTGCAGCCGCCCTGGTAGGCATCGAGCGATGCGGTGAACTTGAGCAGCAGGTGCTGGAACTCGCGGGCTTCCGCGGTGCTCCAATCGGTGAGCAGGTTCTGCATCCACGCGGCGCGATCCTCGCGCAGTGTGCTGACGAGTTCGCGCGCGTCGGGCGTCAGGGTGACGAGTTGCGCGCGACCGTCCTGCGGATCACAGATCTTGGTGACGAGGCCGCCGTCGGTGAGTGCGCTCACCTGGCGACTGACCGTCGAGACGTCGGAGTGGACGATGTCGGCGAGGGCCGAGACGCGCAGCGGCTCCGCCTCGAGGGCGTAGAGCAGGGGCAGCGCGCCGTGGTCGGCGTGCGGGTGGGGTCGTGGCAACTTGCGCTTGTGCGCGCTCATCGCCTTCGCGGCCCCGACGAAGGATGTCGCGATGTCGCGTGCGACGGGGAGGTCGACGGTCACTTCGGTTCCTTGAGGGGAGGGAGTGCCCAAGAATGCTTGGGCTGCACAACTATATGTTTGGTTGTGCCATGCAAGCAAATTAAATGGGGTGGGGTCGATCGGATGGACGGATGGGTCGCCGGGCCGGGCGGGCCCTGTCGGGCATGACGACGCCGGACGTGCGGGGATCGGGTGGCCCGAGGGGTTGTCACCGGGCCCACGTAGGCTGGGCGCATGAGTTCGAGCGCCACGAAACCCACCCCGTCTGCCCCCACAGGGCCGCTCGGTGGCGGGCGTCTGCTCGCGGCTGCGATGGCGCTCGCGGTCGCCGTAGCAGCCGGCGCCGTCGTGTTCACCGGAGCGAGCAAGGCGCAGCAGCTGCTCGACGCCGGCGCGATCGTGCGCTGGGGCATCGCTCTGTTCAAGCCCGCGGCGGACGTCGCGATGGCGGCGACCATCGGCTTCACCGGGCTCGGTGCGTTCCTCGTCGCCGAGGGCCACAAGACGATGCGGGTCGCGCGCATCGGGCGCTGGGCCTCGATCGGCGCAGCCCTGTGGTTCGGCGCGACCCTCGTCGTCAGCTACCTCAGCTACGGCGACCTGGCCGGCATCCCCGTCGGTTCGCGCGGGTACACGGGTCAGTGGTGGAGCAACACGTGGCAGCTGGAGATCCTGCGCAACCCGATGCTGACGGCGATCGCGGCGCTCGTCATCGCGGTGGTCTGCTGGTGGCACTCCTCGCGCACGAGCCTGGCATGGATGACGGCACTCGGTCTGCTCGCGCTGTGGCCGATCGCGTTGAGCGGCCACGCCGCCGGTTCGAGCGATCACGAGACGGCTGTCGACTCGCTCATCATGCACCTCGTCCCCGTGACGCTCTGGGTGGGCGGCATCATCGCCCTCGGCGTCATGTGGGGCCGCCTCGGCAAGGCCGCGGCGGCGTCGGTGCGGCGCTACTCGAGCGTCGCGACGTGGTGCGTCGGCTTCGTCGCTTTCTCCGGCGTGCTCGCCTCGACGCTGCGCGTACCCGACCTCAGCCAGTACGTGACGACGCGCTACGGCCTCGTCATCGTCGCGAAGGCACTGTGCCTCGTCGTGCTCGGCGCGCTCGGGCTCATGCAGCGACGCCGTGTCGTCGCCGTCCTCGAACGTGACGCGAGCGACCGGCCCAGCAAGGCGCTGTTCGCCCGGCTCGCCCTCGTCGAGGCGCTCGTCATGGGCGCGACGATGGGCCTCGCTGCGGCGCTCGCGCGCTCCGCGCCGCCGTCAGGGCAGGTCGTCGAGAGCGCCGACCCGGTCGTCGCGCTCACCGGATACCCGGCGCCGCCCGCTCTGACGCCCGCGAACTTCTTCTCGCAGTGGCGCATCGAGTGGCTGATGACGACGTTCGCCGTCATCGCCATCGTCCAGTACGTGCGCTGGGCTGTGCGCCTGCACCGCCGCGGCGACCACTGGCCGATCCACCGCACGATCCTGTGGGTGCTCGCTTGGCTCGTGTTCATCGTGACGATCGACAGCGGCGCCGGGGTCTACGGACGCGTCATGATGAGCGTCCACATGGCCGGACACATGGTCATCTCGATGACGGTGCCGATCCTGCTCGTCATGGCCGCGCCCGTCACCCTCATGCTGCGGGCATGGCCCAAGCGCTCCGACGGCACACGCGGACCGCGCGAGGTGCTGCTGTCGGTCGTGCACAGCCGTTACCTCAACGTCGTCGCCAACCCTGCTGTCAGCTCGGCCCTGTTCTTCGTCAGCCTCATCGTCTTCTACTACACGCCGTTCTTCGAGCTGGCGCTGCGCACGCACACCGGGCACATCCTCATGAACATCCACTTCCTCGTCAGTGGCTACCTGTTCGCGTGGGCCCTGATCGGCATCGACCCCGGCCCCAAGAAGTGGCCGGCGCCGCTGCGGCTGCTCGTGCTGCTCATCACGATCACGTTCCACGCATTCTTCGGTGTCGCGATGATGACGGGTAGCACGTTGCTCGCGCCCTCGTTCTTCACCGCCCTGCACTACGTCTCGGATCCGCTGCGCGACCAGCAGGCCGCCGGAACGATCACGTGGGGCTCCGGTGAGGGCCCGACATTCTTGCTCGCCATGGTCGTCGCCGCGCAGTGGTACCGATCCGACCGCATCGAGGGTCAGCGCGCGGAGCGTCGTGCCGAACGCGACGGTGACGCTGAGCTCAAGGCCTACAACGCCTACCTCGCCTCGCGGGGTGGTCAGGGTGGTCAGGCTGCGTCCCCCGGTCAGGCGGAGGGTGAAGAACCGGCCCGTCAGATGTCGTCGAGCACGACGGAAGCATCGTCGTCGACTACGGTCGAGGGTGAGCACGACGAACGTCCCGAGCAGCCCTCTGGGCGCGCCGAATCCGGCCGCGTCACCGTCGGGGGCATCGACAAGGAGTAGCCATGCGCGTCGCCGTCATCCAGCTTGCGTACACCGATTCGGAGCCGATGGGTGCGCGCATCGAACGCGTCGCGTCGCTCGTCGAGTCGCAGAAAGGCGCCGACCTCGTCGTGCTGCCGGAGCTGTGGAGCGCCGGAGGTTTCGACTACCCGGCGTGGAACGAGAAGGCGCAGAGCGTCGAAGGGACCGTCGCGCGGGCGTTGTCAGAGGCCGCGGCGAACGTCGGCGCATTCGTTCACGCCGGCTCGATCATCGAGAAGCCCGGCGAGAAGGGCCCCGAGGGGCGCGGGCTGTGGAACACCTCGCTGATGTTCGACCGTGACGGCGACCTCGTCGGCACCTACCGCAAGATCCACCGATTTGGCTTCGGCAACGGCGAACCCAAACTGCTAGAAGCCGGCGAGGAGGTCATCGTCCTCGACCTGGCGCTGGGTGACAGGGCCGGTGGCGCCATGGCCGCCGAAGTCGCAGCCGACGACGGCGCCGTCTGCGACCCGGCGAACCCGGAGGCCTGCGTCGAGGCGTCACAGAGCGAATGGGCGATGGGCGCCGAACTGGCGGGGGTCAACCTCGACGGCGACATGAGCACCTCCAGCGAGGTGGACGATGCCCCCGCCGCGAGTGTCGCCGACGATGCAAGGGGTGGTGCGGCTGCGCCCGACGGCCACGTCAAGGATGGTCTGTCGACGTGCTACGACCTGCGTTTTCCCGAGTTGTACCGCAAGCAGGTCGACGCGGGCGCCCAGGTGTTCGTCATCCCTGCCGCTTGGCCGGCTGCGCGCGTCGCGGCGTGGCGCACGCTGCTGCAGGCTCGCGCCATCGAGAACCAGGTGTTCGTCATCGCCTGCAACACCGCCGGCACGCACGCCGGTACGGAGATGGGCGGCAACTCGGCCATCGTCTCGCCGACCGGTGAGGTGCTCGCCGAAGCCGGGCGCGGCGAACGCACCATCACCCTCGACATCGACCTCGACGACGTCGCCGCGACCCGCGAGGCCTTCCCCGTCCTGAGCGACCGTCGCCTCTGACCGCGGCCCGGATGTTGTGTCATGAACGCGCGCCATACCGCGCGTTCATGACCCAAGGTCGGGTTGTCCACAGGGCCTCAGCGCGCGCCACCCCGATTCGGGCACCCTCGGAGGGTGACTTCAGCGCAAGCGACCCACGTTGACGCCTGCGAACTGGCGTCGAAATGTTCGGGGTGGTGTCGCGGGGGCAACTGCGTCAGCTGGGCAGCACGCGTCATCAGATCCGGACGCACGTGGTCGCGGGGCGATTCCGCGTGCACGGGACACAGGCGGTGCACGTGCTCGCAGCCGGGTGGTGAGACGAACGATCACCCATCGTGGCCGCCGTGCTCAACGCCGGCAATTCCGCCTGGGCTGACGGCGAGAGGCGGTGATGCTGGCAGGCCTGCGCGGTTGGCGTCATGGCTGCGCAGTGATCGTGCGGCGGCGACCGTCCTCAGCATGGTGGCGCAACGACGAATGGCGCGGCCCGAGGCGATGATGCACGCCCTGCGGCTGCTGCCCAAGCTCAAGCGTCAGGTGTTGATCGGCGACGTGCTCGGCGACGTGAGTCAGCCTTGGCCGGTGCAGCCGCTGATCTTGCGTCGTGAACGCGCGGTATTGCATGCGTTCGTGACGCAAGATCGGGCGCGTAGGGTAGCGGTCATGAAACTTCGGGCGCCGGAACTGACGGGGCGGGGCTGGCTCAACACCGGCGGCGCCGACATCACGCTGACGAGCCTGCGCGGCAAGG
>ERZ1023261.166-NODE-166-length-28020-cov-6.872269_pt1 | contig 28020 bp, 20 predicted proteins | sample MGYA00521234_ERZ1023261 | MGnify/ENA primary metagenome ERZ1023261 (study PRJEB32759, sample SAMN07749871) | skin metagenome | biome: transportation; feature: city; material: polyester macromolecule | host: Homo sapiens | place: Hong Kong:TC line | collected...
CTGGAAGGTGGCGATATGTCTATGCGGGTATACCCCTTTACACGCCCCGTCCGCCCACGAGAGCATCACGTCAGAAACGGTCCCAAACCGAGCTGTTGTACAGAAGTGTCGGAGGGTTTGAGACGTGGTGGGACAGACCGTCGGGTGCGTGTGAGGCCACCCCCGTGGGAGTCGGCCGACGCCCCGCACCCACGAACGTCGGCTCACGTCAGGGCGAGCATGGCGACGCGCCGAGGGGACGGGCGCCGAAGCCTTCTCCCGATAGAACGAGCACGTGGCGAGCCGGTGGTTGAGGGGGCCCGGCACCAGGTCTGCGACGAAGGCCCATGAGGATCTCCAGCCCCGGAAGCCAGGCTCCAGCGCTGGGCAGCTCGGCACTGCTGGGCAGCCGAGCCATCTCCACGAGCTGCGCATCACCGGGATCCCGCTCCCATTCCATGCCTTCCACCGCATTGCCCGTGGCCACCCGCCAGCGGGAGAGGATCTTCTGCGCTCGCTGCAACCGGGCGCTCACTCGGTGTGCGGGACGGGATGGGTCGCCTTCATCGTGGTGGGTCATGCTCCAGTTCGCGGGTCCGAGCGCGGGGCTCTGCTCCTCGTCCGGGAAGGGGAGGAGGGCCACGACGGCTACCCCCAGATCCTCTCGCCGCATCATTCCTGTTCCCCGTCGGCGACGTGGGCGCGGCCGCGCCGCCCGCCGGTGACCTCCAGGGCCTGGACCCGAGGCCCGGACGCGTGGACAGTCGACGAGATGGATGTGTGCGTCGCGGAAGAGATCTGGTGCGGTGGGCCCGGGCGGGGTTCGGGGCAGTGATCGACCTGGTGGTGTCTCAGGTGTGCAAGGAGCGGTGTCGTCGCTGGGGTCAGAAACGAGCGTGTCGTGCCCACCTGTCGGAGGTCGCCCGGGCCATGCGTGCGGACCGGACGGGCACGTTCAGCCCGTCATCCCCACGTCCACGGCCGCCTCGCGCGCGTGCCCCGATGGGAGTGAAGGAACGTGCAGACATGGGAGGGGGAGGACGCTGAGCGGCCGGCACGTCCCACGTGGGCCCGTAGGTGCAGCGCGTGGCGAAGACCCCGCCGTCCCGTACGTCACAATGACCGACTCCGGTCTGGGCTGGAGGGGCAGGGTCGCTAGGGTGGTCCCGTGAAGACCTTCGACGAGCTGTACGCGGAACTGACGCGCAAGGTGCAGGAGCGCCCCGAGGGCTCCGGCACCGTGGCCCAGATCGACGCCGGCGTCCATGCGATCGGCAAGAAGGTCGTCGAGGAGGCGGCCGAGGTCTGGATGGCCGCCGAGTACGAGTCGGATGAGGCCGCCGCCGAGGAGATCTCGCAGCTGCTGTACCACGTGCAGACCATGATGATCGCCCGCGGCATCAGCCTCGAGGACGTCTACCGCCACCTCTGAGGCCGCCGGCCCCGTTCCCCGCCCGCCCCACCGCACCCCGAGGAGACCGACGCGTGCTGCGCATCGCCGTGCCCAACAAGGGCGCCCTGTCCGAGTCCGCCCGTGAGATCCTGACCGAGGCCGGCTACCGGCAACGCCGGGACTCCCGCGAGCTCGTCCTCGTGGACCCCGAGAACAACGTCGAGTTCTTCTACCTGCGTCCCCGGGACATCGCCGTCTACGTCGGCCAGGGCACCCTCGACGTCGGCCTGACCGGCCGCGACCTGTTCTGCGACGCGCAGGTGGGGGACACCGCCGAGGAGATCATGGCGCTCGGCTTCGGCCGCTCCGTGTTCCGTCTCGCCGCCCCCGTCGGCTCCTTCACCTCCGCCGAGCAGCTCGCCGGCAAGCGCATCGCCACGAGCTACGACGGCCTGCTCTCCGACTACCTGGCCCGCACCGGCCTGGACGCCACGGTGGTGCACCTCGACGGCGCCGTGGAGTCCTCCGTCAAGCTCGGCGTGGCGGACGCGATCGCCGACGTCGTGGAGACCGGCAGCACTCTGCGCGCCGCCGGCATGGAGGTCTTCGGCGAGCCCATCCTCGACTCGGAGGCCGTGCTGATCGGCCGCGCGGGGGAGCGCCCCGAGGGCCTCGACGTGCTGCTGCGCCGCCTCAAGGGCGTGCTCGTGGCCCGCCGCTGGGTCATGATCGACTACGACATCCGTCGTGACCTGCTGGAGGCGGCCACCGCGGTCACCCCGGGGCTGGAGTCACCGACGGTCTCCCCGCTGCGGGACGAGACGATGGTCGCCGTGCGCTCCATGGTCCGCAAGCCGGACGCCAACCGCGTCATGGACGAGCTGTACGCCCTGGGCGCCCGCGGCATCCTGATCTCCGCGATCCACGCGATCCGCCTCTGACGGCCCGCGCCGTCCCGCCCGAGCCCCCCGAGACGAAGGAGCCGACGTGAGCCTCGCCGTGCGTGTCATCCCCTGCCTGGACGTGGACGCCGGGCGCGTGGTCAAGGGCGTGAACTTCGAGAACCTGCGGGACGCGGGCGACCCGGTCGAGCTCGCCCGCCGCTACAACGCCGCCGGCGCCGACGAGATCACGTTCCTCGACGTCACCGCCTCCACCTCGGACCGCGCCACGACCTACGACGTCGTGACCCGCACGGCCGAGGAGGTCTTCATCCCGCTGACCGTGGGCGGCGGCGTGCGCACCGTCGAGGACGTGGACCGGCTGCTGCGCACGGGGGCGGACAAGGTCTCCGTCAACACCGCCGCCGTGGCCCGGCCCGAGCTGATCACGGAGATCACCCGCCGCTTCGGGTCCCAGGTCCTCGTGCTCTCCCTCGACGCCCGGCGCACGGAGGACCCGGGCTGCGCCTCCGGCTACGAGGTCACCACCCACGGCGGCCGCCGGGGCACCGGCATCGACACCGTCGCCTGGTGCCGGGAGGCCTCCGAGCGCGGGGTGGGGGAGATCCTGCTCAACTCGATCGACGCGGACGGCACCCGCGAGGGCTTCGACCTGGAGATGATCCGGGACGTGCGCGCCGTGACGCGCGTGCCGCTGATCGCCTCCGGCGGCGCCGGCGAGCCCGAGCACTTCCCGCCCGCCGTCGCGGCCGGTGCGGACGCGGTGCTCGCCGCCTCCCTGTTCCACTTCGGCCCGGACGACATGCTCGCCCGCGTCAAGGACGCCCTGCGGCAGGCGGGGCACACCGTCCGCTGACCCCGGCGGCCACGCCCCGCTCCGGCTCCCTAGACTGGACCTCCATGAGCATCTCCCCGCCCGACGACCTCGTGGCCACCGTGACCTTCGACGACCGGGGCCTGGTGCCCGCCATCGCCCAGCAGGAGGGCACCGGCGAGGTGCTCATGATGGCGTGGATGAACGAGGAGTCCCTGCGCGCGACGCTCGAGACCGGCTGGGCCACCTACTGGTCCCGCTCGCGCGGCGAGCTGTGGCGCAAGGGGGAGACCTCGGGCCACCTGCAGCGGGTGCGCGCGGTCCACGCGGACTGCGACGGCGACACCCTGCTGCTCACCGTGGACCAGACCGGCCCCGCCTGCCACACGGGCACCCGCACCTGCTTCACCGGCCGCGAGCTCGTCATGCCGCCGGCCGCCGTCGACCCCGAGGAGGCCGCCCGATGACCGCCGCCACCACTCCCTCCCGTGCGGAGTTCCTGCGTCTGGCGGACACCGCCCGCGTGATCCCCGTGGTCCGCACGGTGCTGGCGGACGGCCTCACGCCGCTGGCGATCCATCGGCGCCTGGCCGGCTCCCGCCCCGGCACCTTCCTGATGGAGTCCGCCACCCCGGGCGCGGCGTGGTCCCGGTACAGCTTCATCGGGGCCGGCTCCGCCGTCACCCTGACCTCGCGGGACGGCGAGGCGCACTGGCAGGGCACCCCGCCCGAGGGGCTGCCCACGCAGGGCCGCGCCCTGGACGTGCTCGCGGCGTGCCTGCGCCTGCTGCGCACGGACGTGCGCGCCGAGGTCGGAGGCGTCCTGCCGCACCTCGTCTCCGGCATGGCCGGCTTCCTGGGCTGGAACACGGTCCGCGCGTGGGAGCGCCTGCCGCACCCGCCCGAGGACCACCTCGGCCTGCCCGACCTCGCGATGAACCTCGTCACCGACCTGGCCGTGCACGATGCCCTGGACGGCACCGTGACGCTGATCGCCAACGCGGTGAACGGCAACGGCCTGGCCACCGGCGCGGACCGCGCCTACGACGACGCGCTCGCCCGCCTGGACGCCATGGTCGAGCGCCTGGCCGCCCCGGCCGCGGACCCGGTCAGCGACGTCCCGCGCCGCTGGCTCGAGGCGGACGCGGACGAGGTCGCCGCCCAGGCCGAGGACCGGTGGGGTGCCGAAGGCTTCCGCGAGGCCGTCGCGAAGGCCCAGCGGGCGATCCGCGACGGCGACGTGTTCCAGGCCGTCGTCTCCCGCCGCCTCTCGGTCACCACGGACGCCACCGGTCTGGACGTGTACCGCGTCCTGCGCATGGTGAACCCGAGCCCCTACATGTACCTCTTCTCCTTCGAGACCCCGGACGGGGAGCCGTACGAGATCGTGGGCTCCTCGCCCGAGGCGCTCGTCACCGTGCGGGACCGCCGCGTGGTCACCCATCCGATCGCCGGCTCACGGCGGCGCGGGGCCACCGAGGAGGACGACCGCCTCCTCGGCAAGGACCTGCTGGAGGACGAGAAGGAGCGGGCCGAACACCTCATGCTCGTGGACCTCTCCCGCAACGACCTCTCGCGCGTGTGCCGCCCCGGCACCGTCGAGGTCACCCAGTTCATGGAGCTCGAGGCGTTCAGCCACATCCTCCACCTGGTCTCCCACGTGGAGGGCCGCATGCGCGACGACGTCGACGCGCTCGACGTCCTCCGCGCCGCCTTCCCCGCCGGCACGCTGTCCGGCGCCCCGAAGCCCCGCGCCCTGCAGCTGCTGGACGAGTGGGAGCCGACCGAGCGCGGGCCCTACGGCGGCGTCGTCGGCTACTTCGACCTGGCGGGCAACATGGACATGGCGATCAACATCCGCTCGGCCACGCTGCACCGCGGCCAGGCACATGTGCAGGCCGGCGCCGGCATCGTCGCCGACTCCGATCCCGACGCCGAGACCGCCGAGACCGTCACCAAGGCGACGGCGCCGCTGCGGTCCGTGCTGACCGCGGGCGAGCTGGGGCAGGCGTGATGCGCCGCCGCACCGTGGTCCTCGCCGCGCTGGCCGCCGGCGCGCTCGTGCTGCTCACGGCGGGCCGCACCTGGGTGACCGCCACGGGCCTGTCCGGCGGGATCGCCTCCGAGGCGACGACGTCGGGCGGCGCCGCCGCGCCCGTCGCCACCGCCATGGCCCTGGTCGTGATGGCCGGTGCCCTCGCCCTGACCACCGCCCGGCGCCTCGGCGCCGTGATCGTCGGCGTGCTCATGGCGCTGGCTGGGGTCGTGATCGCCTCGACCTCGGTCACCGCCGCCCTGGATCCGGCGACGACGGCGGCCGCCGCGGTCGCCGACGCGACCGGGACCACTGCGCTCGCGCAGGACTACGCCGTGACGGCGTGGCCGTGGGTCGCGGCGGCCGGCGGCGTCCTCGCGGCGCTGTGCGGCGTCGTGGCGGCACTGGCGGGCCGTGGCTGGCGTTCGTCCCGGCGCTACGAGAAGGCGCCTGCGGCCTCCGAGCCCGGCCCGGCCGCCGCCGGGGAGCAGCCCGCGCAGTCCGCCCGCGAGGCGGCCCAGCGCCGGCGCGTGGACCAGATGGACGCGTGGGACGAGCTGTCCCGCGGCAACGACCCCACGTGAGTGCCCGTCTCTCGGACCGCCCCGCACCGCCCGGGTCGTCCCGGGTCACGCGGGCCCGGCCCCGTGCCCGCATGGCACAATGAGGGACAGTCGTCATGTACACCACGCACCAGTGAGGGACAGCCATGAGCCACACCGCGAACACCGCGCACACCGAGCCCACCACCCGTCGCGCCGCCCGCCGCGGCGCCGTCGAGGACGTCGTCGTCACCGAGGACGGCCTGGTGCTCAACGACCCGACCCACCTCGAGCTGCCCGGCCACGGCAACTCGCCCGGCGCGTGGGCCATGGTGGCGCTCGTGCTCGTCGGCTTCGTGGCCGGCTGCGTCGGCCTGCTCGCCGACTGGAGCGTCGTCGTGTGGATCGGCGTGGCCCTGATGGCCGTGGGCGTCGTCGTGGGCATCGTCGCCGGCAAGGCCGGCGCGGGTCGCGGCCAGCACGGTCACTGATCCGCGTGTCCGTCCTCCAGGAGATCATCGACGGCGTCCGCGAGGACCTCGAGCCTCGTCGCCGTGCCGTGCCCGAGGCGCGCCTGGCCGAGCTGGTGGCCGCCGCCCCCGCGCCGCGTGACGCCCACGCGGCCCTGCACGGCGGACGCACCGACCCCGCGGGGATCCGGGTGATCTCCGAGGTGAAGCGGGCGAGCCCCTCCAAGGGCGCGCTCGCCGAGATCCCCGAGCCGGCCACCCTGGCCCGCGCGTACGAGCGCGGCGGCGCCAGCGCCGTCTCCGTGCTCACCGAGGCCCGCCGCTTCGGCGGCAGCCTGGCCGACCTGGACGCCGTGCGCGCCGCCGTCGATCTGCCGGTCCTGCGCAAGGACTTCACCGTCACCGAGTACCAGATCCACGAGGCCCGCGCCCACGGGGCCGACCTGGTCCTGCTGATCGTGGCCGCCCTCGACGACGCCGAGCTGGCCGGCTTCCTGCAGCTCACCGAGTCCCTGGGCATGCACGCCCTCGTGGAGGCCCACACGCCCGAGGAGATCGAGCGCGGCGTCGCCGCCGGCGCCCGCATCCTCGGCGTCAACGTGCGCAACCTCAAGACCCTGGACGTCGACCCGGCCCGCTACGCCGCGCTGGCCGACGGGCTGCCCGAGGACGTCGTCCGGGTCGCCGAGTCGGGCGTCGAGTCCGAGGAGCAGATCAAGGCCTACGCCGCCGCGGGCGCCGACGTCGTGCTCGTGGGCGAGGCCCTCGTGCGCCACGGCGCCCCCGAGGAGGCGCTGCGCGCGTTCCGCGCCGCGTCCCTCACCGTCCGCTGACCGAACCAGACCCGAGGAGCGTGGTCGCCATGAGCGCCGACCGTCCGAGCACCGAGCCCGCGATCGAGTTCGAGGGGCCCTATCAGGGTCAGGCCGGGCCCTACTTCGGCGACTACGGCGGGCAGTGGATGCCCGAGTCCCTCATGGCCGCGCTGCAGGAGCTCACCCGCACCTACGAGGAGGCGCGGCAGGACCCCGCCTTCGAGGCCGAGCTGCGGACCCTGTTCCGGGACTACGTGAACCGGCCCTCCCTGCTGAGCGAGGTGCCGCGGTTCGCCGCGGACACCCCCGGCGTGCGCATCTTCCTCAAGCGCGAGGACCTCAACCACACCGGCTCGCACAAGATCAACAACGTGATCGGCCAGGCGCTGCTCGCCCGCCGCATGGGCAAGACGCGCCTGATCGCGGAGACCGGCGCCGGCCAGCACGGCGTGGCCACGGCGACGGCGGCCGCGCTGTTCGGCATGGAGTGCACCGTGTACATGGGGGAGGAGGACACCCGCCGCCAGGCCCTGAACGTGGCGCGCATGCAGATGCTCGGCGCCGAGGTGGTGCCCGTGGCGATCGGCGCCCGCACCCTGAAGGACGCGATCAACGAGGCCCTGCGGGACTGGGTCGCCTCCGTGGACACCACGCATTACCTGATGGGCACGGTCACGGGCCCGCACCCGTTCCCCGCCATGGTGCGCTACTTCCACTCCGTGATCGGCGAAGAGGCCCGCGAGCAGATCCTGGCGCAGGCCGGCCGCCTGCCGGACGCCGTCGCGGCGTGCGTGGGCGGCGGGTCCAACGCGATGGGCCTGTTCCACGGCTTCCTCGACGACCCTGAGGTGGAGCTCTACGGCTTCGAGGCCGGGGGCGAGGGCCTCGAGACCGGCCGCCACGCCGCGTCCATCACGCTCGGACGCACCGGCGTGCTGCACGGCGCCCGCACGTACCTGATGCAGGACGAGGACGGGCAGACGATCGACTCCCACTCGATCTCCGCCGGCCTGGACTACCCGGCCGTCGGCCCGGAGCACGCCTTCCTGCACGACACGGGCCGCGCCGTCTACGAGCCGGTCTCGGACACCGAGTGCATGGACGCCTTCCTCCGGCTCACGCGCACCGAGGGCATCACGCCCGCCATCGAGTCGGCCCACGCCCTGGCCGGTGCGCTGCGCCTGGCCCGCCGCTGGGCGGACGAGGGCCTCGTGGGGCCGGACGCCCCGGAGGGGGAGGAGCGGATCATCATCGTGAACCTCTCCGGCCGCGGGGACAAGGACGTCGCCACCGCGGCGGCCTGGTTCGGCCTCGGCACGGCCGCGGAGGAGAAGGACCCGCTCGAGGAGATGACCCCCGGAGAGGAGCAGTGACCGGCATGACCGTGCACTCCAAGACCGCCGCGGCCCTGGACGCCGCGAAGGCGGCCGGCCGCACCGGCCTCGTCGCCTTCCTGCCGGCCGGCTACCCGTCCGTGGACGAGTGCGTCGAGGCCGTCGTCGCCGCCGCGGAGAACGGCGCCGACGTCATCGAGCTGGGCCTGCCCTACACGGACCCCGTGATGGACGGCCCCGTGATCCAGGCCGCGACCCAGGCGGCGCTGCAGGCCGGTTTCCGCGTGGCCGACGTCTTCGACATCATCCGACGGGTGACGGAGCGCACCGACGCCGCGGTGCTGGTGATGACGTACTGGAACCTGGTGGACCGCATGGGCGTCGACGAGTTCGCGCGCCGCCTCGCCGAGGCCGGGGGCGCCGGTCTCGTCACCCCTGACCTCGTGCCCGAGGAGGCCGGCGCCTGGATGGAGGCCTCGGACCGTCACGGCCTGGACCGCGTGTTCCTCACCGCGCCCTCGTCCACGGACGAGCGGGTGCGCCTCACCGTCGACTCCTCCCGCGGCTTCGTGTACGCGGTGTCGGTCATGGGCGTCACCGGCACCCGCGACGCGGTGTCCACCGTCGCCGAGACCGTGGTCCGCCGGGCCCAGGATGCCGGGGCGGAGCATGTGTGCGTCGGCCTCGGCGTCTCCCAGGCCGCGCACGTCCGCGAGATCGGCGCCTACGCCGACGGCGCGATCGTCGGCACGGCCCTGGTGCGCGCGCTGACGGACGGCGGGCCGCAGGCCGTGGGCACGCTGACCCGCGAGCTCGCCGCCGGCACGGTCCGAGAGGGCTGAGGGTGACCGCCGCCCTGGCCCCGCTCGCCGCCTTCCCCGCCCCCGGGTGGGACGGGTTCCAGCTGGGCCCGGTGAAGATCCACGCGTACGCGCTGTGCATCATCCTGGGCATCGTCCTGGCGCTGTGGCTCGCCGAGCGTCGGTGGCGCGCCCGCGGCGGCCCCGAGGACCGTGTGCTCGACATCGCCCTGTGGGCCATCCCGTTCGGCTTCGTGGGCGGGCGGCTCTACCACGTGTTCTCCTCACCGGACCGGTACTTCGGGCCCGGCTTCGACGGCACGGGCGACCCGATCCAGATCCTGTACGTGTGGAACGGTGGACTGGGCATCTGGGGCGCGATCGCCCTCGGCGCCGTGGGCGCGTGGATCGCGTGCCGCCGCTACGGGCTGCGGCTGACGGCCTTCGGCGACGTCGTCGCGCCGGGCATCCTGCTGGCCCAGGCCATCGGCCGGTGGGGCAACTGGTTCAACCAGGAGCTCTTCGGCGGCCCGACGACCCTGCCCTGGGGGCTCGAGGTCGACCCGGCCAGCCCGAACTTCCCGGCCGGCTACGCCCCGGACACGCTGTTCCACCCCACGTTCCTCTACGAGTGCCTGTGGAACCTGGCCGGGGTCGCGCTGCTGCTCCTCGTGGACCGCGCGCTGCACCTGCGCCACGGCCTCATGCTGTGGTCCTACGTCGCCTGGTACACCGCGGGCCGCACGTGGATCGAGATGCTGCGCATCGACGACGCCGAGATGGTCACGCTCTTCGGCGTCACCCAGCGGCTCAACGTGTGGACGTCCCTGCTGGTGTTCGTCATCGCCCTCGCGTTCATCGTCGGGATCCTGCTGCGCCATCGCGGCGCGGCCGCCGGCCCCCACGCCCACCAGAGCGTGTGGCGCGCCGGGCACGCCCCCGAGGGCGACGACGGCGCCGCCGTCGCCGCGGGCCGCTCCGGGTCCCACGCCGTGGGCGCGGCGGAGGACGACGCCGTCCGGCGCTGACCCGCTCCCCGGCGCGCCCGCGAGGGGCGCCCGGGGCCCCGGTGTCCCACATGGTGGACATTCGGCGTGTCACAGAACGTCCGGTTCCGCACAGTGGGACGTCGCGCCCGGTAGCGTCTCTTCCACCTCGGGGCCGTCGGCCCCGAGCGTCGGGGCCAGCGCCGTCCCCGTCCGAGCCCCTGCTCTCCGGAAAGGACGGCACCATGCCCGTGGCATCCTCGCCCGCCTCGGCCCCCCGCGCGGGGGGACCGGTGGATCCCTTCGTCCGCTATGCGGACGTCCCCGCCGCCCAGGGCCTCTACGACCCGTCCCGGGAGACCGAGAACTGCGGCCTCGCCGTCATCGCCACCCTGCGGGGCACCCCGGGCCACGACATCGTCCAGCACGCGCTGACCGCCCTGCGCGCGCTCGAGCACCGCGGGGCGGTGGGCGCCGACGAGGGCACCGGCGACGGCGCCGGCCTGCTGACCCAGATCCCCGACGAGCTGTTCCGTGCCGTCGTCGACGCCGAGCTGCCCCCCGTGGGCGAGTACGTCGCCGGCACCGCCTTCCTGCCGCCCGTCGACGGCGAGCGCGCCGAGGCGAAGGAGGCCGTCGAGCGGCTGGCCGAGGAGGAGGGGCTGCAGGTCCTGGCGTGGCGCGAGGTGCCCACCGACCCCTCGGCCCTGGGCGTCGGCTCCCGGGCGGCCATGCCCGCGTTCGAGCAGCTGTTCCTGTCCCTGGCGGACGGTCAGGACGGCACCGAGCCGGGGCAGTCGCTGGACGTGCGGGCGTGGCGGGTGCGCCGCCGCGCCCAGTCCCGCGCCGGCGTCTACTTCCCCTCGCTCTCGTCCCAGACGATCGTCTACAAGGGCATGCTGACGACGGCCCAGCTGGAGCCGTTCTACCCGGACCTCTCCGACGAGCGGTTCACCACCCGGCTGGGCGTGGTCCACTCGCGGTTCTCCACCAACACGTTCCCCTCGTGGCCGCTGGCCCAGCCGTTCCGCACCATCGCGCACAACGGCGAGATCAACACGGTCAAGGGCAACCGCAACTGGATGCGCGCCCGTCAGGGCCAGCTCAAGCACCCGATGCTCGGCGAGGTCCCCGAGGACCTGTTCCCGCTGATCAGCCCCATCGGCTCGGACTCGGCCTCCTTCGACGAGGTCGCGGAGCTGCTCATGCTCTCCGGGCGCCCGCTCACCCAGGCGATCATGATGATTATCCCGGAGGCGTGGGAGAACCACGCGACCATGGACCCGGCCCGCCGCGCCTTCTACCAGTACCACTCCATGCTCATGGAGCCCTGGGACGGACCGGCCGCCGTCGCCTTCTCCGACGGCACCCAGGTGGGCGCCGTGCTGGACCGCAACGGCCTGCGCCCCGCCCGCTGGTGGGTCACCGACGACGGCCTCGTCGTCCTGGCCTCCGAGGTCGGCGTCGTGCCGATCGAGCCCTCGGCGGTGGTGCGCAAGGGGCGCGTGGCCCCGGGGCGCATGTTCCTCGTGGACACCGAGCAGGGCCGGATCATCGGCGACGACGAGATCAAGGCCGAGGTCGCCTCCGCCCAGCCGTGGGAGGACTGGGTGCGCCAGAACCTCCTGGACCTGGAGTCGCTCCCCGAGCGCGAGCACGTCCGCCACACCTCCGAGTCGATCCTGCAGCGTCAGCGCATCTTCGGGTACACCTCGGAGGAGCTGCGCATCCTCGTCGGGCCGATGGCCCAGACGGGCGCCGAGCCGCTCGGTGCGATGGGCACGGACACGCCCATCGCCGTCCTCGCCAAGCGGCCCCGGCTGCTCTTCGACTACTTCGTGCAGTCCTTCGCCCAGGTGACGAACCCGCCGCTCGACGCGATCCGCGAGGAGCAGGTGACCTCGATGCGCACCGCGATCGGCCCGCAGGGCAACGTGCTCTCCCTCGAGCAGGTGCGCACCCGCCAGGTCGACGTCCCGTTCCCCGTGATCGACAACGACCAGCTGGCCCGCATCCAGCACCTGCGCGACGCCGACGGCACCCGCCTGACCCTCAAGGTGAACGGCGTGTACCGGGTGGCCGGAGGCGTCGAGGAGCTCCGCGCCCAGCTGAAGGCGATCTGCGAGCAGGTCTCGGCCGCCGTCAACCGCGGCGTGGAGTACGTGGTGCTGTCCGACCGCGGCGCCACCGCCCAGTGGGCGCCGATCCCGTCCCTGCTGCTGACCTCCGCCGTGCACCACCACCTGCTGGCCTCGGCCAACCGCACCAAGAGCTCGCTGATCGTCGAGGCGGGCGACGTGCGCGAGGTCCACCATGTGGCCGTCCTGCTCGGCTACGGGGCCTCCGCGGTCAACCCGTACCTGGCCATGGAGTCCGCCGAGGAGCTCGTGCGCACGGGGGAGGTCTCGGGCGTCACCGCCGAGCAGGCCGTGGCGAACCTGATCAAGGCGCTCGGCAAGGGCGTCCAGAAGATCATGTCCAAAATGGGCATCTCCACGGTCGCCTCCTACACCGGCGCCCAGACGTTCGAGGCGCTCGGCCTGTCCCGGCGCTTCGTGGACCGCTACTTCGTGGGCACCACGAGCCCGCTCGACGGCGTGGGCATCGACGTCGTCGCCGCCGAGATCCAGGCGCGCCACGAGTTCGCGTATCCGCCGGACGGCAACGACATCAACCCGTACCGCGAGCTCGAGGTGGGCGGCGAGTACCAGTGGCGGCGCGAGGGCGCGCCGCACCTGTTCAACCCCGAGACCGTGTTCCGCCTCCAGCACTCCACGCGGGAGCGGCGCTACGACGTCTTCAAGGACTACACGCGTCGCGTGGACGACCAGGCGGAGGAGCTCATGACCCTGCGCGGGCTCATGCGCCTGCGCACGGGCGAGCGGCCGCCGGTGCCCGTCTCCGAGGTGGAGCCCGTCGAGTCGATCGTGCGCCGCTTCTCCACCGGCGCGATGTCCTACGGCTCCATCTCGCAGGAGGCGCACGAGACCCTCGCGATCGCCATGAACCGCCTCGGCGCCCGCTCGAACTCGGGCGAGGGCGGCGAGGACCCCGAGCGCCTGCTGGACCCGGAGCGCCGCTCGAAGATCAAGCAGATCGCCTCGGGCCGGTTCGGCGTCACCAGCCTGTACCTGGCCACCGCGACCGACCTGCAGATCAAGATGGCCCAGGGCGCCAAACCCGGCGAGGGCGGCCAGCTGATGGGGACCAAGGTGTACCCGTGGGTCGCCCGCACGCGGCACTCGACCCCGGGCGTCTCCCTGGTGTCGCCGCCGCCGCACCACGACATCTACTCGATCGAGGACCTGGCGCAGCTGATCCACGACCTCAAGCGGGCCAACCCGACCGCGCGGGTCCACGTCAAGCTCGTCTCCGAGTCCGGCGTGGGCACGGTGGCCGCGGGCGTCGCCAAGGCGCGCGCCGACGTCGTGCTCATCTCCGGCCACGACGGCGGAACGGGCGCCTCCCCGCTGAACTCCCTCAAGCACGCGGGCACCCCGTGGGAGATCGGCCTGGCCGAGGCGCAGCAGACGCTCATGCTCAACGGCCTGCGCGAGCGCGTCACCGTCCAGGTGGACGGGCAGCTCAAGACCGGCCGGGACGTCGTGATCGCCGCACTGCTCGGGGCCGAGGAGTTCGGCTTCGCGACCGCCCCGCTCGTGGTCTCCGGCTGCATCATGATGCGCGTGTGCCACCTGGACACGTGCCCCGTGGGCGTGGCCACCCAGAACCCCGAGCTGCGCGCGCGCTTCACGGGCAAGCCCGAGTTCGTCGTCAACTTCTTCGAGTTCATCGCGCAGGAGGTCCGCGAGCTGCTCTCGCAGCTGGGCTTCCGCACGCTCGACGAGGCGATCGGCCACCGCGAGCTGCTCGACGTGGACGCGGCCCTGCACCACTGGAAGTCCGAGGGCCTGGACCTCTCGGGCATCCTCGCGGACCCCTCCGTCGGCCGGCGTCCGGGCCACGAGGACGCGCCCATGCGCCGCACCACCGAGCAGGACCACGACCTCGCCTCCCACATCGACCACCGGTTCATCGCCCGGCTGGGGGACACGCTCACGACGGGCACGCCCGTCGTGATGGACGAGGCCGTCGTGAACACGGACCGGTCCGTGGGCACGCTGCTGGGCTACCACGTCACGAGCACGCGGCTCGCCGACGAGCTGGACGACGACACGATCACCGTGCGCCTGACGGGCGAGGCCGGCCAGTCCCTCGGCGCCTTCCTGCCCGCCGGCGTCACCCTGCGGCTCTCGGGCGACGCCAACGACTACGTCGGCAAGGGCCTGTCGGGGGGACGCGTGATCGTCCGCCCCGACGCCGAGGCCCCGTTCGTGGCCGAGGAGAACACCGTGGCCGGCAACGTGATCGGCTACGGCGCCACCTCGGGCCAGCTGTTCCTGCGCGGCCGCGTGGGGGAGCGGTTCCTCGTGCGCAACTCCGGCGCCACCGCGGTGGCCGAGGGCATCGGCGACCACGGCCTGGAGTACATGACCGGCGGTGAGGCGCTGATCCTCGGCGAGACCGGCCGCAACCTCGCCGCCGGCATGTCCGGCGGGCGGGCCTGGGTGCTGGACCTGGACCGGGAGGACCTGAACCCACTCGCCGTCCGCGAGGACGCCCTGATCCTCGAGGCGCCGTCCGCGCAGGACCGGCTGCGGATCGCCGAGCTGCTGGAGCTGCACCGCGCGGAGACGGGCTCCGCCGTCGCCGCCGCGCTGCTCGCCGACCTGCGGGCCGGCGGGGACGCCGCCGACGCCGCGTGGGACCGCTTCACGACCGTCCTGCCCCGGCAGTACGACCTCGTGCTGCGCACCCGTCAGGCCGCGACGGCCGAGGGACTCGACCCGGACGGGGAGGCCGTCTGGGACCGACTGCTGGAGGTGACCCGTGGCTGATCCGCGCGGATTCCTGAAGAACCGGGAGCGCGTCGAGCGCCCCACGCGTCCGGTGCCGGTGCGCATCATGGACTTCAAGGACGTGTACGTCCGCCAGGACGAGGCGATCGTGCGCACCCAGGCCGGCCGGTGCATGGACTGCGGCATCCCGTTCTGCCACTCCGGGTGCCCGCTGGGCAACCTCATCCCGGAGTGGAACGACCTGGTCCGGCGGGGACGCTGGGACGAGGCCGCCGCGCGACTGCACTCGACCAACAACTTCCCCGAGGTCACCGGGCGGATCTGCCCCGCCCCGTGCGAGGACTCCTGCACCCTGGGCATCAACCAGCCCGCGGTCACCATCAAGCAGACCGAGGTGGCGATCGCGGAGCAGATCTTCGACAACGACTGGCTCGAGCCGGTCGTGCCGGCCCGCCTGAACGGCCACACCGTGGCCGTCGTCGGCTCGGGCCCGGCGGGACTGGCCGCGGCGCAGCAGCTCACCCGCGCCGGCTTCACCGTGGTGGTCTACGAGCGCGACGAGCGCCTCGGCGGCCTGCTGCGGCTGGGCATCCCGGACTTCAAGCTGGAGAAGGACGTCCTGGACCGGCGCCTGGCGCAGATGGAGGCCGAGGGCACCCGGTTCCGCACCGGCGTGGAGATCGGCGTCGACCTGCCCTGGGACCAGCTCAAGGCCCGCTTCGACGCCGTGATCGTGGCGACCGGCGCCCCCGTGGCCCGCGAGCTGCCCGTCCCCGGCCGCGGCCTCGACGGGATCCACCTCGCCATGGACTACCTCGTGCAGTCCAACCGCGCGGTCGCCGGCGACGAGGTCCCGGACCAGATCTCCGCCGAGGGGCGCCACGTGGTGATCCTCGGCGGCGGCGACACTGGCGCGGACTGCATCGGCACCGCGCACCGCCAGGGGGCGGCGTCCGTGACGACGCTGGCGATCGGCCAGCAGCTGCCGGTCGAGCGCCCCGTCCACCAGCCGTGGCCCACGATCCCCAAGGTCCACCAGCAGACCACGGCCGACGCCGAGGGCGGCGCCCGCGCGCACCTTGCCTCCACGGTCGAGTTCCTCGGCGACGAGCACGGCCGCGTGCGCGCCCTGCGCGTGGCGGAGACCGAGTACCGCGAGGACGGCACGCGCGGGCCCAAGGCGGGCACCGAGCGCGAGGTCCAGGCGGACCTGGTGCTGCTGGCGCTGGGCTTCACCGGCATCGAGGAGGGGCTGCTCACGCAGCAGCTCGGCGTGCACGTGACACGCGGGCTCGTGGCCCGGAAGGACGGGTACGAGACCGACGAGCCGGGCGTGTTCGCGTGCGGCGACGCCGGGCGCGGCGCCTCCCTGGTGGTCTGGGCCATCGCCGAGGGGCGTGCGTGCGCGCAGGAGGTCGACGAGTCGCTCGAGCGCTGGTCCCGACTGCCGCACCCCGTGGACCCGGACGACCGCGGCCTCGTCCTCGGCTGAGTCCTCCGTCTCATCTTCCGACGCCACGCGGGCCCGCCCTCCACCGAGGGCGGGCCCGCCCCCTATCGTGGGTCGCATGCGACACGCGAAGATCATCGCCACCTTTGGGCCCGCCACCGACTCCGACGAGACCACCCGCGCCATCATCCGCGCGGGGGCGGACGTCGTCCGCCTCAACATGAGCCACGGCGACCACGCGGTGCATGAGACGTCCTACGAGCGGGTGCGTCGGCTGAGCGTGGAGGAGCGGCGCCCGGTCGCGATCTTCGCGGACCTCCAGGGCCCCAAGATCCGCCTCGGCCGCTTCACCGACGGCCCGCATCTGCTCGAGAGGGGCGATCGGATCACCATCACCACCCGGGACGTGCCCGGGACCCGCGAGCTGGTCGGCACCACCCACAAGGGGCTGCCCGGGGACGTCGCCCCCGGTGACGTGCTCCTGGTGGACGACGGCAAGGTGCGCCTGCGCGCCGTCGAGGTCACGGACACGGACGTGCTGGCCGAGGTCGAGGTGCCGGGCATGGTCTCGGACAACAAGGGGATCAACCTGCCCGGCGTGGCGGTGAACGTGCCGGCCCTGTCCGAGAAGGACGAGCGGGACCTGCGCTGGGCGCTGCGCACCGGCGTGGACATGGTGGCGCTGTCCTTCGTGCGGGACGCCGCGGACGTGGACCGGGTGCACGAGATCATGGACGAGGAGGAGCGCCGGGTCCCGGTCATCGCCAAGATCGAGAAGCCCCAGGCGGTGGAGAACCTCGAGGCCATCGTGGACGCGTTCGACGCCATCATGGTGGCCCGCGGCGACCTCGGCGTGGAGCTGCCGCTCGAGGACGTGCCCGTGGTGCAGAAGCGCGCGGTGGACCTCGCCCGCCGCTGGGCGAAGCCGGTCATCGTGGCCACGCAGGTGCTCGAGTCGATGATCGACAGCCCGCGCCCGACGCGCGCCGAGGCCTCGGACTGCGCCAACGCCGTGCTCGACGGCGCGGACGCCGTCATGCTCTCGGGCGAGACCTCGGTGGGCGCGTATCCGGTCGAGACGGTCCAGACGATGGCCCGGATCATCGAGTCCACCGAGACCCACGGCCTCGAGCTCATCCACCCGCTCGGCTCGCGTCCGCGCACGCGTGGCGGCGCGATCACCCGGGCCGCCGTCGAGGTCGCGAACCAGCTCGAGATCCCGTTCCTCGCCACGTTCACCGAGTCCGGCGACTCGGCCCGTCGGCTCAGCCGCCTGCGGCCGCGTCAGCCGATCTACGCGTTCACCCACCACGAGCACACGCACAACATCCTGTGCCTGACGTGGGGCGTCTACCCGAAGATGGTCCCGTTCCAGGACTCCACGGACAAGATGACCCTCCAGGTGGAGCAGTCGCTCACATCGGAGGGCATCGCCCAGCACGGCGACCTCGTGGTCATCGCCGCCGGGTCCCCTCCCGGGGCCGTGGGCTCCACGAACACGCTGCGCGTGCACCGCGTGGGCGACGACGCCGCGGGCGGCTCGTCCGCCGCCTCGCCGCAGACGCGCGAGCCCGTCGGCTTCTGGCCGGCCCGCTCCCCGCTCTGACGAGCGCGCGGGCGCCGCTCAGCCGACCTGGTCGATGACGGCCTGCGCGACCTCCCGCATGGTCAGGCGCCGGTCCATGGAGGTCTTCTGGATCCAGCGGAAGGACTCGGCCTCGGTCAGGCGCATCCGCTCCTGGAGCAGCGCCTTGGCCCGGTCCACGATCTTGCGGGTCTCCAGGCGGTCGCCCAGGTCCCGCACCTCGGCCTCGAGGCTGCGCAGCTCGTCGAAGCGGGCCACGGCCAGTTCGATCGCGGGGACCAGGTCGGCCTCGGTGAAGGGCTTGACCACGTAGGCCATGGCCCCGGCGGTCCGGGCGCGCTCCACCAGCTCGCGCTGGCTGAAGGCGGTCAGCATGACCACGGGGGCGAGCCGTTCCCCGGCGATCTCGCCCGCGGCCGCGATGCCGTCCATCACGGGCATCTTCACGTCCATCACCACGATGTCCGGGCGGTGCTCGCGCACGGCCTCGACGGCGGCGCGGCCGTCGCCGGCCTCGGCGACCACCCGGTAGCCCGCCCCGGTGAGCACCTCCACCAGGTCGAGGCGGATCAGGGTCTCGTCCTCGGCGACGACGGCCCGCAGGCCGGTCTCCTCGGGAGGCGTCAGCGTGGACACGGCAGCTCCTTCGTGCGGGCCGGGACGGCGTCGGTGCGGCGCCGCTGGTGGTCCACCAGGCTACCGTGCGCGATGAGTGCGGCGCGGGCGCGGCGGCGGTGACCCCCCGCCGGAAGGCCGGGGACGCCGGGTCGGGGCGCTGATAGGGTGATCGAGTCCCGCCTCCGGGCGGCACTGCCCGAATGGTGGAATCGGTAGACACGCCGCACTCAAAATGCGGTGCCGAGAGGCGTGTGGGTTCGAGTCCCACTTCGGGCACCGTCGGCGCGCGGCCACCCGCCGTGGGCGCCGTGTCCGTGACCGATCGACCCGAGCTGAGTGGTGTCCTGTGCTCCTGACCAGCCTCCTGCTGACCCTCCTCTCGGTGGTGGCGGCCGTCCCGGCCTCCCGCGCGCTGGGCAGGGACGCGGGCTGGGTCCTGGCCGCACCCCTGCTCGCCGCGGCCGGCGTGCTGATCGCGGCGTGGACGGGCGACGTCCGGACGGAGCACCATCCGTGGATCCCCGCGGTCGGGGTGGACCTCGACCTCCGGCTGAACGGCCTGGCCCTGGTGTTCGCCATGATCGTCCTCGTCATCGGCGCCGCGATCCTCGCCTACTCCAGCCGGTACCTCAGTCGGGACCGCACGGAGAGCCGACCCGGCTCCTTCTACCTGCTGATGACCGCGTTCGCGGCGTCGATGCTGCTGCTGGTGCTCGCCGACAACATCGTGGTCCTCTTCGTCGCGTGGGAGTTCACCTCCTTCACCTCCTTCTTCCTCATCGGGCGCTCGGGGGACCACGCCCGCGACCCCGCGATCCGGACCCTGCTCGTGACCGTGGGCGGCGGCCTCGCGCTGCTGGCCGCCGTCGCCCTCATGGCCGTGCGGACCGGCACTGCCTCGCTGTCCGGGGTGTTGGCCTCGGACGTGTGGTCCGAGGCGGGCTTCACCACCACGGTCGCCGTCCTGCTGGCGGTGGCCGCGTTCACCAAGTCCGCCCAGTTCCCGTTCCAGGCGTGGCTGCCGGACTCCATGGTGGCCATCTCCCCGGTCTCCGCCTACCTGCACGCCGCGGCGATGGTCAAGGCCGGCATCTTCCTGCTGCTGGTGTTCAGCCCGGTCCTGGCCGGGAACCCGGTGTGGTCCGCGCTGTTGATCGGCTCGGGCCTCATCACGGCCCTGCTGGGCGCCGTCTCCGCGATCCGTCGCCACGACCTCAAGGGTCTGCTGGCCTACTCCACGATGAGCCAGTTGGGCCTGCTGGTGACCGCCATCGGCATCGGCACCCCCGTCGCGCTTACCGCGGCGATCGTGCACACCGTGGCGCACGCGCTGTTCAAGTCGGCGCTGTTCATGCTGATCGGCGTGGTCGACCACGAGGCCGGCACCCGCGACCTGCGAGAGCTCGCGGCCCGCCACGTGCGCATGCCGGTCACCGGCACGGCGATCGCCGTCGCCGCCCTGTCGATGGCGGGCATCCCGCCGCTGTTCGGCTTCATCTCCAAGGAGGGCCTGGTCGAGGCCGCTCTCGGGACCCCCGGTCCCGCATGGCTCCCCGTCCTCGTCACCGCCGGCATCGCCCTGACCTCCGTGTTCACCGTGGCCTACTCCGGCCGTCTCGTGCTCGGCGCCCTGGGCCTCTGGGGTCCAAGCCCGGACGGGGCCGCCCATTCGTGGCCGACCGGCCGGGAGGACGAGGTCCACGAGGCTCCTGCCACCTTCTGGGGCGTGCCCGTGCTGGCCGCGGCCGCGGGCGTGGCCCTGGGCCTGCTGCCCGGTGTGCTGGACACCCCCGTCTCCTACGCGGCCGAGGCCGCCTCCGGCGCGGAGGTGCACGCGCACCTGGCGCTGTGGCACGGCGTGAACACGGCCCTGCTCGTCTCCGCCGCCATCATCGTGCTCGGTCTGCTGCTGGTGGCCTTGCGCCGCCCGGTGGAGCGCGTGGCCTCCCACGCCGCCCTGCCGTTCTCCGCCCTGGATGCGGTGGACGAGGTTCGGCACCGGCTGATCGGCGTCGGCGCGGTCGTCTCGCGCGCCTCCGGCACCCTGGCTCCCCGCCCCCACCTCCTCATCCCCGCCCTGGTCCTGGGGCTCCTCGCCGTGGCCGGTGTCGCCACGATCGAGGATTTGCCCGCCGTCGTCGGCCAGCCCTCGCGCTGGCACGACTGGGTGCTGGTCGTCCTGGTGGGTGCCGGCGTGATCGCCACCATCCGCGCCAAGACGCGCATCGCCGCCATGGTGGTGGTCGGCGTCGTAGGGTTCGGCATGACCCTGTGGTTCCTCACCCTCGGCGCCGTGGACGTGGCCCTGACCCAGCTGATGGTCGAGGTGCTCACGGTGTGCGTCATGGTGCTGCTGCTGCGCCGCCTGCCCGCCCGCTTCAGCGACGAGCCGACCCCGCGCAGGATGCAGGCGGTCCTCGCCGCCTCCGTCGCCGGCGTCGCCGCGACCCTGGGCGTGCTCGCGTTCACCGGCCGCTCCAGCATGTCGGAGATCGCCCACTTCTACCTGACCCAGAGCTATGCCCAGGCTGGGGGGACCAACGTGGTGAACGTGATCCTCGTGGACTTCCGCGCCGTGGACACGTGGGGCGAGATGACCGTGCTCGGGGCGACGGCGCTGACCATCGCGGCCCTGTTGCTCAACCGTCGGCCGACGCCTCCACAGCCCTCCGCCGTGGACATGCGCTCCCCACTCGCCCACGTGCGCGAGAACCTCGTCCACATCCGGGTGTTCGGCCGTGTCTTCGGCGTGCTGATCATCCTGCTGTCCGCGTTCCTGCTGCTGCGCGGGCACTACGAGCCCGGCGGCGGCTTCATCGCCGCACTGGTCGCCGGTGCCGGCTACGCCCTGCTCTACCTGGCCGCCGACTCGGACACGGCCCCGGAGTTGCGGTGGCCGTACCTGGCCTTCATCGGCTCGGGCATCGCCGTCGGCACCGCGACGGGGATCGTCGGTTACCTCACCGGCAAGGGCTTCCTCGGAGCCGCGGGAGTGAAGGTCCTGGACTACGGGCTCTCCACCACGCTCGCGTTCGACATGGGCGTGTACCTGGCCGTGATCGGCCTGATCGTGGCCGCGTTCTCCCTGCTCGGCCCCGAGCGGCCGGGTGAGGACCCGCTCCGCGCCTCGAGCCGTGACCCCGGCGTCGCGCCGGCGGCCCCGTCCTCCGATCCCTCGGCCCCGACCACCACGACTGCACGAGAGGAGGTCACCCGATGACCGTCGCCCTTACCGTGGGACTTCTGACCTTCGGCGCGTTCTACCTGTTCTCCAAGCGCGAGCTGCTGCGCGTGATCCTCGGCATGGTCCTGCTGGGCCACGCCGCCAACCTGGCCATCATCGCCGCGGGCGGCACCGACCGCCGCGGGCTGCCCTTCGCGGGGACCTCAGACGTCGAGGTGCAGGCCGATGCCCTGCCGCAGGCCTTCGTCCTGACCGCTATCGTGATCGCCTTCGCGATCACCGTGCTGCTGCTCGCGCTGGCCGTCACCGGGCGCGCGGACGACGCGGTGGCCTCGCCGGGGGAGACCCGCGACTCCCTGGAGCAGGCCGCCGCCGACGCACGCTTCCCGCGCGAGGAGCGGCACGCCGCGGCCGGCCGGATCGCGCAGCACTACGCCGGCCAGGGCCCGGAGGTGCGTCGATGAGCGCCGTCCCGCTGGGCCAGCTGCTGCCCCTCTTCGCCGCCGTCCCGCTGCTGTCCGCCGGTCTGCTCGTGCTGGCGGGGGAGCGTCCCCGCCTCCACCGGGCAGTCCTGTTCGCGGTGCTCGGACTCGTCACCACCGGCGGGCTGGCCCTGGGCGTCCACGCCCTCGACGGGTCCGTGCTCGCCACCTCGCTGGGCGGCTGGCCCGGGGGCATCGGGATCGGCTTCGCAGCGGACATGCTGTCCGCCCTGATGCTCGTGCTCACGAGCGCCCTCACGATCGTGGGCGCGGCGTTCGCCTACGGCTCCCGCGTCGCTAACTCCCAGTTCTTCGCCCCGCTGCTCCTGATCCTCATCGGCGGAGTCAACGGCGCCCTGCTGACGGCGGACCTGTTCAACCTGTTCGTGTTCATCGAGGTCATGTTGGTGCCCAGCTACGGCCTCTACGTCCTCTCCGCCAACCGCCGTGAGCCCCTGCGCCGAGTGGACGGGGCGCGGCTGTACGTCACCCTCAACCTGCTAACCTCCACGATCCTCCTGGTCGGCGTCGGCTTCGTCTACGGGCTGACCGGCTCGGTGAACCTCGCGATGCTCGCCGGGTCCGCCGCGGCGGACCCACGCATCGCGATCGCCGCGGGCATGGTGCTGTTCGCACTGTCCATCAAGGCCTCGGTGGCCCCGCTGCACGGCTGGCTGGCCTGGGCGTACTCCTCGACCTCCCCGGCGGTGACGGCCCTCTTCGCCGCCCTGCACACCAAGGTCGCCGTGTACGGGCTCTACCGGATCTACTCCGTCATGTACGACGGCGATGCGCGTCTGCTGCCGCTCATCCTGGTCCTGTCCCTCGCCACCCTCGTGGTGGGTGCGCTCGCCTCGGTCGGTGAGCACGGTGTGCGCGCCGTGTTGTCGTGGCAGATGGTGAGCGGCATCGGCGGCATCCTCGTCGGACTCGGGCTCTCCACGCGCCTGGGTCTCGCGGCGGGCCTGTTCTACCTCGTGCACCACATGGTGGCGATGGGCTGCCTCCTGATGGCGGCCGGCGCGATCGAGGTGCGCTACGGCACCGGCCGTCTCGCGGACCTGCAGGGCCTGGCCCGGCGCGAGCCGCTGATCGCCGTCGCCTTCTTCGTGGGCCTGCTCTCCCTGGTCGGCATCCCGCCCTTCTCCGGGTTCGTGGGCAAGCTCATGCTCGTCAGCGCCGGCCTGGACGCCGGCCGCGGTGTCACCGCTGCGCTGGTGCTGGGCGCCTCCCTGGTGAGCCTGTGGGCTCTGCTGCGGGTGTGGGACGCCTGGTTCTGGGGCGCTCCGACGGCCCCACACGGGCACCGCGAGCGCCTGGCCACCGCGGCCATGCCCATCGTGGGCCGGGCGGGCTCCGTGCCGTCGCCCTCCGGCCGCGGCTCGAGCACCGACCACGAGCGCACCGAGTCGTGGGCCTCGCAGGAAACCCTCGATCCGCCCACGGGCGTGCTGCCGGTGACCGTGGATCCGGACGAGGACGTCACGCGCTCCCGCATCCCAGGCCGGCTGGCCGCCCCCGCCGTCGTCCTAGCTATGGCCACCCTCGCCCTCGGGCTCGGCGGTCAGGCCCTGTGGACCGTCACCGACCTCGCGGCTCAGGGCCTGATGGACCCCAGCAGGTACATCGAGGCGGTGCTCAACCCATGAGCACCGCACTCCCGCAGCCTCCGGAAGGAGACGCCCCCATGCACACCGTCGCCCCCGCCGACGGGACCGTCGACCTGGCGCCCGGCACGGCCTCCGCCGTGTCCTGGCCTTGGCGGTGGCTCGTGTTCTGGTGCTGGTACGCGTGGGCCCTGGTGACCTCTTCGAAGGCGGTCATCAAGGACCTCGTCACCCCCGGCGTCCAGGCGCGCTCGGGCATCGCCCGCGTGCGCAGCAACTGCCGCACGGACGCCGAGGTCACCCTGCTCTCGGCGCTGATCACCCTGACGCCCGGCACGTTGACGCTGGGCACCCGGCGTGCCGGCGCCGTCGGTGACGAGGACGGTGACCCGGACGCGCGGCGCCTGCTCTACGTGCACGGCCTGTACGCTGACGACGCCGACGCCCTGCGCGCGGAGATCCACGACATGGAGGCGCGCATGCTCCACGCGATGCGGAAGACGGGGGTGGCATGATGCCCTTCGCCTACGACTGGTCCCTGGTGGGGATCGACCTGGCCATCGCGCTGCTGACCGTGTCGGCGCTCGTGTCCGCGTACCGGATCGTGGTGGGCCCGCTCGACGCGGACCGCGCGGTCTCGGGCGACCTGCTCACGTTCAGCGTGCTCGGGATGCTCGTGCTGTTCGGCGTCCGGGCGGACAACCCGTGGACGTTCGACTTGGTCCTGATCGCCGCGGTCGTGGCCTTCCTGTCCGGCATGTCCCTGGCCCGCGCGCTCACGCGCGGCAAGCGTTGAGGAGGTCGCACCCGTGGACGTCGTCCTGACCGCCGCCGGCTCCGTGCTCGTGGTGATCGGAGCCCTTGCGTTCGTCACCGCGGGACTCGGTCTGATCCGGTTCCCCGACCCCTACACCCGCGTCTCCGCCGTGGGCACCGCCGGCGGCGTCGGGATGATCCTGATCGTGGTGGGCGCCCTGCTACTGGCCCCGGGGGTGGCCGCGTTCGTGAAGGTGGCCCTGATCGTGGTGCTGCAGCTGGGCTCGGCCTCGGTGGCCACGATGGCCCTGGCCCGTTCGGCCTACCTCACGGGGGTGCCCATGAACCCCGGGCACTACGACGAGCTCGCCGAGGACACCCCGGGGCGCGAGCACGACGAGCCCGCCCCACGCGCGCCGGACGAGGTCTGAGACCGCCCGCACGCGACGTCGGCCCGGCCCGTCCCGTCCCCCGGGGCGGGCCGTGCCGCCTCAGGGGCGCGGCGCCAGGACCAGGTTGGTGATGCGGGCGGTCGAGAGCCGCCGGCCCTGCTCGTCCGTCATCACCACCTCATGGGTGACGAGGGTGCCGCCCAGGTGGACGGCGGTCGCGGTGCCGGTCACGAGGCCCGAGCGGACGGCCCGGTGGTGCGTGGCGCTGATCTCGACCCCGACGACGTTGCGGTCCGGCCCGGCGTGGATCTTCGCGGCCATCGAGCCCAGGGACTCGGCGAGCACGAGGTGGGCGCCGCCGTGCAGCAGCCCGACGGGCTGCTCGTTGCCCGCCACGGGCAGGGTGGCGACGGCGCGCTCGGCCGTGAGCTCGAGGAAGCGCAGACCCATCTTCTGGGCGAGGGGGCTGATCGCCGCGCCGCCGAGGGCGGTGACAAGCTCGGGCGTCAGACCGGCCTCGGCGCAGGCCGCCGCCAGCTCGGCGGGGCTCAGCTCGGGGGTGACGCCGGGGCGGTACACGCGCTCGGAGGCGGCGGGGGTGGTCTCGGTGTGCTCACTCATGAGCACTAGGCTGGCACACGCGACCGGCGCGCCCCGCGCCGCGCGCCGAGAGGAGACGTGAGCACCCATGGCGGCAGATCCGACCCCAGAGGCCCCGCAGCGGCTGCTGGTCCTGGACGGGCACTCGATGGCGTTCCGCGCGTTCTACGCGCTGCCCGCCGAGAACTTCGCCACGGACACGGGCCAGCACACGAACGCCGTGTACGGCTTCACCGCCATGCTCCTGACCATGATCCGGCAGCAGCGGCCCACGCACGTGGCCGTGGCGTTCGACCTCTCCGGGCCCACGTTCCGCTCCGAGGAGTACGGTGAGTACAAGGCCGGCCGCTCCGAGACGCCCGCGGAGTTCGCGGGCCAGATCGAGCTGACCGTGAAGGTCATGGAGGCCCTGGGCATCCCCACGCTCACGCTGGAGGGCTACGAGGCCGACGACATCGTGGCCACGCTGTCCGCGCGCGCCGAGGAGGCGGGGTGGGAGGCCGTCGTCGTCTCCGGTGACCGGGACGCGTTCCAGCTCATCTCCGAGCGCACCACCGTGCTCTACCCCAAGAAGGGCGTCTCCGACATCCCGCCGATGGACGCGGACGCCGTCATGGCCAAGTACGGGGTCGCCCCCGCCCAGTACCCCGAGCTCGCGGCCCTCGTCGGCGAGGCCGCGGACAACCTGCCCGGCGTGCCCGGCGTCGGCCCCGGGTTCGCCGCGAAATGGCTGAAGCAGTACGGGGACCTCGACGGCGTGCTCGCACACGCGCACGAGATCACGGGCAAGAAGGGGGAGGCGCTGCGCGAGCATCTCGAGGACGTGCGCCGCAACCGCCGCCTCAACGCCCTCGTGCGCGACCTCGACCTGCCGATCGGGCTCGAGGCGATGCGGCTCGAGATGCCCGAGCGCGAGCCCGTGGAGGAGCTGTTCGACGCGCTGCAGTTCAACCGCATCCGGGAGCGCGTGTTCGAGGTGTTCGGCGAGCGGGTGGGCGAGGACGCGCCGCCCCCCGAGGTCGAGGCCGCCCCGGAGTTCACCGAGGCGACGACGGCCGAGGACGTGCGATCCTTCCTCGCCGCCGAGGCCGGCAACCTGCTCGGCGTCCACGTGGACGTCGAGGGCCCGGCCCTGCTGCCCCGCCGCAAGGTGCCCGTGCCCGGCACGTTCGGCACGCCCGTCGGCGTCGCGCTGGTGGGCGAGCACGCGGGCCTGCACGTCACCCTCGACGGCGACGCCCCGGACCCGGCGCTGGTGGCCGCCGTGCGCGAGGCCCTGGGCGAGGGCGGACTGGCCAAGGCCGTGCACGACCTCAAGCGCACGCTCAAGGCGCTGGCCGCGCCCACCGAGGGCGACGGGCTCGGCCCGGACGCGGCCCTGGACGGCGTGGTGGACGACGTGCTGCTCTCGGCCTACCTGATCCAGCCGGACCGGCGGGACACCTCGCTCGAGGCGCTGGCGGAGGCGCATCTGCACACCCCCCTCACCGCCCCGCGCGAGCCCGCGCAGCAGCGGGCGCAGGGGACGTTCGACCTCGACGGCGGGCAGGCCGCCGCCGAACGCGCGGACCGCGCCGCGGACGCCGTGCGGGCCGCCTGGGTGGTGCGCCGTCTCTCCACCCAGTTCACGCCCCAGGTGCTCGACCGCGGGGCCCAGCGGCTGCTGCAGGAGCTCGAGATCCCGCTCTCGCGGCTGCTCGCCCGGATGGAGCTGACCGGCATCGCCGTCGACGTCGACGCCCTGACCGGCCTGCGCGAGGACTTCACCGACGCCGCCGACGCCGCCAAGGAGTCCGCGTGGGCGTCCGTCGCGGAGGAGACCGGCGGGATGCAGGTCAACCTCGGCTCGCCCAAGCAGCTGCAGGAGGTGCTGTTCGAGCGGCTCAACATGCCGCGCACGCGCAAGACGAAGACCGGCTACTCCACGGACGTGGACTCGCTGCAGGACCTGCTCGAGCAGACCCGGCACCCGTTCCTCGAGAACCTGATGGCCCACCGTGACGCCACGAAGCTCCGGCAGACCGTGGAGGGGCTGCTCGAGACCGTCGCCCCGGACGGCCGCATCCACACCACCTACTCGCAGACCGCCGCCGCCACGGGCCGGCTGTCTTCGCTGCACCCGAACCTCCAGAACATCCCGGTGCGCACCGAGGCGGGCCGCCGCATCCGTGAGGTGTTCGTGGCGGACGAGGTGGCCGGCGAGCAGGCCGTGCTGCTCTCGGCCGACTACTCCCAGATCGAGATGCGCATCATGGCGCACCTGTCCGAGGACGAGGGGCTGATCCAGGCCTTCCGCGAGGGCGAGGACCTGCACTCGTTCGTCGGCTCGCAGGTGTTCGGCGTGGACCCGGACGAGGTCACGGCCGAGCAGCGCGCCAAGGTGAAGGCGATGAGCTACGGCCTGGCCTACGGGCTGT
>ERZ1023261.167-NODE-167-length-27899-cov-15.891934_pt1 | contig 27899 bp, 25 predicted proteins | sample MGYA00521234_ERZ1023261 | MGnify/ENA primary metagenome ERZ1023261 (study PRJEB32759, sample SAMN07749871) | skin metagenome | biome: transportation; feature: city; material: polyester macromolecule | host: Homo sapiens | place: Hong Kong:TC line | collected...
GGAAGCTCGGGTACAACGTCACCGTCCTCATCGAGATGGGCGAGGAGGCCGGCTCCGTGGGGCTGAGCGAGATCGTCCGCGAGCACGCCGGGGACCTCGCCGCGGACCTGTTCATCGGCTCGGACGGGCCGCGGCTGGACGCACAGGCGCCCACCCTGTTCCTCGGCTCCCGCGGCGCGCTGGGCTTCGAGCTCGTGGTGGACGAGCGCTCCGGGGACCTGCACTCCGGCAACTGGGGCGGGAGGGTGCGCAACCCTGCGACCGTCCTGGCCGCCGCGATCGGCGCGGTCGTGGACGGGGACGGGGTGATCCGGGCGGATTTCCTGCGGCCCCCGCCGATCCCCGATGCCGTGCGCCGGGCCGTGCGCGCCCTGCCCGAGCCCTCCGACGACGGCGGCCCGGCCGCCGACCGCGACTGGGGCGAGCCGGGGCTGAGCCCGAACGAGCGGGTCTTCGCGTGGAACACCGTCGAGGTCCTCGCTCTGGAGGCCGGTGATCCGGCCGAGCCGAAGAACGCGATCCCCGCCCGGGCGCGCGCTGTGCTGCAGCTGCGCTACGTCGTCGGCACGGACGTCTCCGACTTCGCCGCGAAGGCCGAGCGGGTCCTGCGCGAGCGCGGCATCCGCGGCGTCACGGTGCGCGCTCATGAACCGGTTCCCGCCACTCGGCTGGATCCCGCTGCCCCCGTGGTGCGCGCGGCCGAGGTCTCGATCGCCGAGACCGTGGGTCGGGAGCCCGCCGTCGAGCCGAATCTGGGCGGGACGATCCCCAACGCCGTGTTCGCCGACCAGCTCGGCCTGCCGACCGTGTGGATCCCGCACTCCCCCCCCCCCGGGGTCCAACCAGCACGCCCCGGATGAGCACGCGCTGGCCTCCGTGCTGCGCGAGGGCCTGCGGATCATGGCGGGGGTGTTCTGGGACATGGGCGAGCGACCCGAGCAGTGGTTCCGCACCGGCCCGGACCGGCCCGGGATCCGCGGCTAGGGTGGGGCTCATGGAGCTGATCATCCGACCCGGGGACATCACCCGCACCCAGGCCGACGCGATCGTCAACGCCGCCAACCACACCCTGTACGGCGGGGGAGGGGTGGACGGGGCGATCCACCGCGCCGGGGGACCCGAGATCCTGGCGGCCTGCCGCCGGCTGCGCGCCGAGCGCTTCCCGGACGGTCTGCCCACCGGGCAGGCCGCGGCCACCACCGCCGGGGAGCTGCCCGCCTGCTGGGTCATCCACACCGTGGGACCCACCTACGCGAAGACCAAGTACGAGCAGAAGGCGCCCCTGCTGGCCTCCTGCTACCGGGAGTCCCTGCGGGTGGCCGCCGAGCTCGGTGCCGCCTCGGTCGCGTTCCCCGCGATCTCCGCGGGGATCTACGGCTGGCCCATGGACGACGCCGCGCGCATCGCCGTGGAGACGGTCCGCGCCACGGCCGAGGAGGTCGGCGAGACCGTGCGCACCGTGCTGTTCACGCCCTACGGGTCGGCGGCCGAGACCGCCTTCCGCGCCGCCTTCGGCTGAGCGCGGGGCATGCGATACGACAGAGGCCGCGCCTCCCGAGAGATCAGCTCTCGGGAGGCGCGGCCTCTGCTGCGCGGTCTGCGCGGGGGCCGGACGTCAGTCCTGCTCGGCCTCCTGGGCGGAGTCGTAGTCCGAGTGCTGGAAGCGCTCGATGGCGTCCTGGACCATCTTCTCCGCTGCCTCCTTGCCGTCCCAGCCCTCGCCCTTGACCCACTTGCCGGCCTCGAGATCCTTGTACCGCTCGAAGAAGTGCTGGATCTCGTCCTTCAGGTACGGGTTGACGTCGCCCAGGTCCTGGATCTCGTCGTAGCGCTTGTCGGTGGCCACGCACAGCACCTTGGCGTCCCCGCCGGCCTCGTCGGTCATGTTGAACACGGCGATCGGGCGGGCCTCCACGATGACGCCGGGCACGACGTCGACGTCGAGGATCACCATCGCATCCAGCGGGTCCCCGTCCTCGCCCAGGGTGTCCTCGAAGTACCCGTAGGCGGTGGGGTACTGCATCGAGGTGAACAGGACCCGGTCCAGGCGCAGCCGCCCGGTCTCGTGGTCGATCTCGTACTTGACGCGGGACCCGCGGGGGATCTCGATGGTGACGTCGCGCTCCATGATGTGCTCCTTCAGCTGTTCGGCGATCGGGATGCGGTGCCCGCCGTGCGGCGGGCGGCTTCCCCCAGGCTAACCGACGCCGCCCCGGTAGAGTGGAGCCGCACCCGCCCACCCCGCCGCCTCGAAGGATCCCCGCCATGAGCAGCACCGCCCCGCAGGCCCCGTCCCGGGATCGGCGTCGCACCCGCCGGTGGTGGTCCGCGGCCGGGATCCTCGGCATCGCCTGCCTGGGCTCGGGGGCCGTGATCGTCCCGCAGGCGGCCGAGCACTGGGAGGACCTCACCGAGACCCCTCAGATCGCCGCCGCCGCACCGGCAAGCCCCTCCGCCGCGCCGGTGAGCACCCTGGACCCGGACGCCGCGCAGCCCGGTTCCGAGGCGGTGGCCAGCGCCCTGCGTACCGCGCAGCGGGACTTCCGCGGCGGCTCCCTGACCGCGCAGGTCGCCGACGCGCGCACCGGGGACGTGCTGTACTCCGACGACGCCGCCAAGCCGGTGATGCCGGCGTCGAACCTCAAGCTGCTCACCGCCTACACCCTGCTGTCCCACCAGGACCCCTCCGCCCGCTACGAGACGGGCGCCTACCTCGGGGCGGACGGGAGGTCCGTGGTGCTGCGCGCCGGCGGGGACACCATGCTCAGCCCCGACGAGGCCCGGCAGGGGGTCGACGGGCGGGCGAGCCTGCGGGACCTGGCCCGCCAGACCGTGGACTCCCTGCACCACCGCGGGGTCACCGGCACCGTGCCCGTGCGCCTGGACGCCTCCCGCTTCACCGGCCCCGCGGTGAGTCCGGCGTGGAGCGCGGAGGACGTGGCCAGCGGCTACGTCACCGGGGTGCACCCCATCGCCCTGTGGGACCATCACACCCAGGAGCCCGCCGACCCCGAGGAGACCTCCCACCGCCCGGACGACGCCGCCCAGGACGCCGTGGCCGCGTACCTGCGGGAGCTGGATGCCGCCGGGTCCGCCCACGGCCTGAGCTTCACCGACGCCGGGGCGGCCGACGCGCAGGATCGGGAGGCCTCCCAGCGCCTGGGTGCGGTGGAATCCGCGACGGTGCTGGAGCAGACTCGGTACATGCTCGACGAGTCGGACAACGTGCTGGCCGAGGTGCTGGGCCGCAACGCGGCGGTGGCCGCCGGGAAGGAGGGCTCTCAGGAGGCCGCGATCGCGCTGGTCCGGGAGACCCTCACCCGGGACGGGATCGGCGTCGAGGGCCTGGAGCAGGCGGACCTGTGCGGGCTCTCGGACCGCAACCGCGTCACCCCCGCGACCCTGGTGCAGACCGTGCAGCACGCGGTCACGGCCGATGACGCCCGGGCCCAGCTGGTCTCCGCCCTGCCGACCGCCGGACTGGACGGCACCCTGGCGGCCCGCTTCGAGGCCGCCGACGAGGCCGCCGGGCGCGGGTACGTGCGGGCCAAGACGGGGACCCTGCTGAAGGTCTCCTCCCTCTCCGGGGTCACCACCACCGAGGACGGGCGCCTGCTGGTCTACTCCTTCGTGGTCAACGACCTCACGGACCTCACCGCCGCCAAGGACATGCTGGACCGCTCCGCCGCCGCGCTGACCCGGCTGTAGCGCCGCCCGCTCACCCCGTGGCGAACGCGCGGGATCCTCCCTGGATTCGTCGCGGGCGAACGGGTTGAGTGAGAGCCATGACTGACACCCCGCAGACCTTCGTCATCCTCGGCGCCAACGGCGACCTCACCGAGCGGCTGCTGCTGCCCGGCATCGCCTCCTACCTCGCGACCGGGGCCGTGGACCAGCCGCTGAAGATCATCGGCTCCGGGCGCCACGCCAATGACGAGTTCCCGCAGACCGTGCGCGAGGTCTTCGCCCAGACCCTGGGGGCTGACCCCCTGCCCGGTCCGGTGGTCGAGGGCACCGCGCAGCAGGCGGAGTTCCGCGTCAGCGACGCCACCGACGCCGAGGACCTCGCGGGGCTGCTGGAGCACGAGGCCGGCCCCGTGGTCCTGTACTTCGCGCTGGCCCCGGCCGTAGCGGTGGACACGGTGGACGCCCTGGCCCGGCTGAAGGAGCAGGGGCGGCTGCCGCGGCGGCTGATCCTCGCGATGGAGAAGCCCCTGGGCACCGGGGAGGACTCCGCCAGGGAGCTGGACGCCAAGCTCGCGGACCTCGTCCCGGAGGAGGACGTGTACCGGGTGGACCACTTCCTGGGGATGCCCGGGCTGCTGTCCCTGCTGGGGCTGCGCTTCGGCAACCGGCTCTTCGAGTCCGCCTGGTCCCGGGAGGGCATCGAGAGCATCGACATCCTCTTCGAGGAGACCCTGGGCCTGGAGGGCCGGGCGGACTTCTACGACGGCACGGGGGCGGCCGAGGACATGCTGCAATCCCACCTGCTGCAGGTCATGGGCCTGACCCTGATGGACCCGCAGGGGGACATCGACGGCGCGGCGATCCAGGAGGCCAGCGCCGAGATCATCTGCTCGGCCCGGGTGGCCGAGAGCGCCGCCGACGGCGAGGGTCCAGCGGTGGTGCGCGGGCGCTACACCGCCGGTGAGGCCGGGGGCAAGAGCCTGCCCTCCTACGTGGACGAGGACGGGGTGGACCCGTCCCGGCAGACCGAGACCTACGCCCGGGCCACCCTGGCGGTGGACGCCGAGCGGTGGCGCGGGGTCCCCGTGACCATCGCCTCCGGCAAGGCCGTGGGCGAGCCGCGTCAGGAGATCCGCATCCGGTTCCGTCCCTCCGCCCGCAGCGCGGATCTGCCCGGGGTGCAGGAGGCCCGCCCGGGGATGCTGCGCATCGGCCTGCAGGACGAGGTCATCGCGATCGACGCGAACGTGGGCGGGGAGTACGACTCCCGGGGCCTGGGGCGGATCACCCTGTCCTCCCACGTCCGCCAGGCCCCGCTGACCCCCTACGGCTCGGTGGTGCGCGGGATCTTCGAGGGTCGGCGCACCTTCAGCGTCAGCGGGCGGGCCGCCGAGCAGGGCTGGCGGGTGCTCTCCGAGATCCGCGCCGCCTACGACGACGGTCGCGCGCCCCTGCTGGACTACCCGGCGGGTTCCGCGGGCCCCGTGCCGGCGGACGAGTCCGCCGCGGAGGCCTGAGCCATGGCCCAGCCCAGGACCCCCGCCTCGAGTCCGTCCCCCGACGCCGCCGTCCCCGCCGGATCCGCCGGGGCGCCGGGACAGCCCGCGCCCGAGGTCATCGGCTGGGAGGCGGCCGCCGCCGCGGCCCGTCGCCTGGCCCCGGCCGGGCCGCGGCTGTCCCGCCGGGAGGCCGGGGCCGTCGTCGAATCCGTGCGGTACCAGGCGAATGCTGCGGTGGACCACGTCCACGCCATCACTGGCTTGGAGGCGGCGCGCAACCTGCACGACTCCGAGGTCCTCGTGGTGGACCGGGCCGGCTGGTCCCGGGCCAACGCCCAGACCTTCGCCTTCCTGCTCAACCGCCTGCTGGCCGTGGGACCGGGGAAGCGGGTTCAGGACATGTCCGGGCTGGACCGGCGGGTCACGGCCGCCGGGGCCGCCGTCGAGCTGGGCGGGCTGCTGGCCTTCCTGTCGGGCAAGGTGCTCGGCCAGTACGATCCCTTCGCCGCGCTCGGCGGGCACGGGGCCGCGGGCGGGCGCCTGCTGCTGGTCGCCCCGAACATCGCGATGCTGGAGCGGGAGCTGAACGTGGAGCCGGAGGACTTCCGGCTGTGGGTGTGCCTGCACGAGCAGACCCACCGGGTGCAGTTCGCGGCCGCCCCCTGGCTGCGCGGGCACCTGCTGGAGCTGATCACCCGGCTGCCGGAGGGCCTCGGCGGAGGAGGCGGCGAGCTGGTCCAGCGCCTGGGGGAGGCCGCCCGGCGGGCGCTGTCCGCCCGCCGCGAGCAGGACGGGCAGGACTCCCCGGGCGGGGAGCGGCCCGTGCCCGGCAACCGGATGAGCCTGCTGTTGGATGAGGACTCCGCCGCCGCGCTGTCGCAGCTCACCGCGATCATGAGCCTCATGGAGGGCCACGCGAACGTGGTCATGGACGCGGTGGACGCGAGCATCGTGCCGACCGTGAAGACCATCCGCCGCCGCTTCGACGCCCGCCCCCAGCGCGGCCTGCTGGACCGGGCGATGCGGCGGGCGCTGGGCCTGGACCTGAAGATGCGCCAGTACCGGGACGGCCAGGAGTTCGTGCGCACAATCCTGCGCGAGCGCGGGATGGACGTCGTCAACCGGGTCTGGGAGGGCCCGGAGCACCTGCCCAGCGAGCGGGAGATCCACAACCCGCACCGCTGGATCGCCCGGGTGCTGGACGGCGCGCCCGAGGACTCCGCCCCTGCGGACGACGCGGCGGCATCCGCCCGGGCGGTCGGCACCGGAGCCGACGGGACGGACGCCGAGGGGGCCGGATCCGACGCGCCTGGATCCGAGGCGCGCGGCGTCGACGGGACGGAGCGGCGCTGATGGCTCAGAGCGGACGCACCGGACGCCTGCACCCCGCCGTCGGCGCCGCCCGACGCCGCCTGGCCCGCCACCTCGCCGAGCACGCGGGCCTGGAGACGACTCCGACGGGGCGGGCGGCGCGCTCAGCGGAGGCCGGGAGGCGGGCGGGCCGAGGCGAGCAGGACCCGGCCTCCTCGCCCGGGACCCCGAGCGCCCCCGCCCATCGCGCCGCCCAGGGGCCGCTGCTGCTGGTGGCCTGCTCCGGCGGGCCCGACTCCCTGGCCCTGGCCGCGCTCACCGCGCACTTCGCCCGCCGCGGGGACCTGCGGGCCGGGGCGATCGTCGTGGATCACGGGCTGCAGGAGGGCAGCGCGCAGGTCGCGCGGCGAGCCGCCGAGCAGTGCCGGGAGCTGGGCCTGGCCCCCGTGCTCATCCGGCGGGCCGCGGTGGAGCCCGGCGGGCACGGCCCCGAGATGGCCGCGCGCATCGCCCGCTACCGGGCCTTCGAGGAGGCCGTCGCCGAGCTGGGGGAGCAGGGCGAGACCGTGGCCGGCATCCTGCTGGGCCACACCCGCGACGATCAGGCGGAGACCGTGATGCTGGGCCTGGCCCGCGGCTCCGGAACCCGCTCCCTGGCCGGGATGCCGCCGGCGCGCCCCCTGGCCGGGCTCGGCATCGACGGCGAGCCGATCACCGCCCCGAAGAGCGAGCCGCTCACCGCGTCGATCGCGACGCCGCCCGACGAGCCGCCGCGCGCCGATCCCGACGGGACCGACGAGACTCCCTCGGCCGCCCTGCTGCTGCGGCCCCTGCTGGGCACCACCCGGGAGGAGGTCGAGCAGATCCTCGCCGCCGAGGGGCTGAGCCCCTGGCGGGACCCGAGCAACGCGGACACCTCCCTGCGCCGAAACCTCGTGCGCCACGACGTCCTGCCCCACCTGGAGCGCACCCTGGGCCCCGGCATCGCTCAGGCCCTGGCCCGCACGGCCGAGGTGCTCACCGAGGACGTGGACCTGCTGGATGCCCTGGCCGCCCGGCGGGCGCAGGACGCGCGCGCGGACCCGGGGCGCTTCCACCCCGTGCCGGAGCAGGCCCTGGCCGCGCTGTCCCTGGGGGTGCTGTCGGACACCCACCCCGCCCTGCGTCGGCGCATCCTCGCGGCGGCCCTGCAGGAGGCCGGGGGTGCTGCGCCCACCCACGAGCGCCTGGCCGCCCTGGAGGAGCTGCTCGGCGGCCGGGGCAATGCCGGTCCCGTGCAGATGCCGGGTAGAGTGACCGTGTGGCGCCGCCGGGCGCTGGAGCGGCGAGCCCCCGAGCCAGAGGCCGCGGGGGCGCTGATCCTGACCCGCACCCCGGCGGGGTGATCCGACCCAGCGGCACCGCGGCCACCGGCAGCATCACGGAAAGCAGGAGACCCCAATGGATGCGAACGACGTCAGCGAGGACCTCAAGAACGTCCTGTTCACCACGGAGCAGATCCGGGAGAAGGTCGCCGAGCTCGCGGCCCAGATCGACCGCGACTACGAGGACCGCGACGTCCTGCTCGTCGGGGTGCTCAAGGGCGCCGTGATGATCATGGCCGACCTCTCCCGCGCCCTGCACGGGCACTACACGATGGACTGGATGGCCGTGTCCTCCTACGGCTCCGGGACCAAATCCTCCGGGGTCGTGCGGATCCTCAAGGACCTGGACACGGACCTGCACGGCCGGGACGTGCTCATCGTCGAGGACATCATCGACTCCGGGCTGACCCTGTCCTGGCTGAAGTCCAACCTGGAATCCCGCGGGGCGAACTCCGTGGAGATCTGCGCGCTGCTGCGCAAGCCGGCCTCCGTGAAGACGGACGTGCCGGTCAAGTACATCGGGTGGGACATCGACCCGGAGTTCGTGGTCGGCTACGGCCTGGACTTCGCGGAGCGGTACCGCAACCTGGACTTCATCGGGACCCTCGCCCCGCACGTCTACTCCTGACGCGCCGCCGTCTGCGGCAGCCCCCCCGTCCCCGCGCGGCGTCCGCCGTGAGGGAAGTCCGGGAGGCCCTGCCGGCTCCCGGCGGTAGTCTGTCACGAGACCGCTCGCGCCCCACGACGCATCCACGACGATCGGAAGGCACCACCAGCTTGGCCACCAACACCAGTCCCCAGAAGAAGACCGTCCGCCAGCGCCTCTTCAAGGGACCCTACTTCTGGATCGTCCTGGCCCTGGTGGGCCTGGCGACGGTGCTGTTCACCACGATGTCCGCGGAGACCAACCGCGTGGACACCAACGTCGGCATCGAGCTGCTGCAGGACCACAAGGCCACCGAGGCCAAGATGTACGACGGCGACCAGAAGGTCGAGCTCTCCCTCAAGGACGACTACACGGAGGGGGACCGGAACCTCGGCAAGTCCGTGGTGTTCTACTACGTCGAGCCGCGCGCCGAGGACGTCGTGCAGGCCATCGACGACGGGGACCTGAAGGGCTACACGGATCAGCCCGTGGAGAGCAACTGGTTCACCTCCCTGCTGGGGCTGATCCTGCCGTTCCTGATCATCCTGGCGCTGTTCTGGTTCCTGCTCTCGCGCATGTCCGGCGGCGGCGGGCAGCTGATGCAGTTCGGCAAGTCCAAGGCCAAGAAGTTCAACAAGGAGAACTCCACCGTGAAGTTCTCCGACGTCGCCGGGGCGGACGAGGCCGTGGAGGAGCTGCAGGAGGTCAAGGAGTTCCTCACCGATCCCCAGCGCTTCACCTCGGTCGGGGCCAAGATCCCCAAGGGCGTGCTGCTGTACGGCCCTCCCGGCACCGGCAAGACCCTGCTGGCCAAGGCCGTGGCCGGCGAGGCCGGGGTGCCGTTCTTCTCCATCTCCGGCTCGGACTTCGTGGAGATGTTCGTCGGCGTCGGCGCCTCCCGCGTGCGGGACCTGTTCGAGCAGGCCAAGCAGAACGAGGCCGCGATCATCTTCGTCGACGAGATCGACGCCGTCGGACGCCAGCGCGGGGCCGGCATGGGCGGGGGCAACGACGAGCGCGAGCAGACCCTGAACCAGCTGCTGGTGGAGATGGACGGGTTCGACGAGAACACCAACATCATCCTCATCGCCGCGACCAACCGCCCCGATGTGCTGGACCCGGCCCTGCTGCGCCCGGGGCGCTTCGACCGGCAGATCGGCGTGGACGCCCCGGACCTGAAGGGCCGACGCCGCATCCTGGAGGTCCACTCCCAGGGCAAGCGCCTGGCGGACAACGTGGACCTGGCCCAGGTGGCCAAGAAGACCCCGGGCTTCACCGGCGCGGACCTGGCCAATGTGATGAACGAGGCCGCGCTGCTCACGGCCCGCTCCAACGCCCAGATCATCGACGACCGCGCCCTGGACGAGGCGATCGACCGCGTCCTGGCCGGCCCGCAGCGCCGCTCCCGGCTGATGAAGGAGCTGGAGCGCAAGATCACCGCGTACCACGAGGGCGGGCACGCCCTGGTCGCGGCCGCGCTGCGCAACACGGATCCGGTCACCAAGATCACCATCCTGCCGCGCGGGCGCGCCCTGGGCTACACCATGGTCATGCCGGTGGACGACAAGTACTCCACGACCCGCAACGAGCTGCTGGACCAGCTGGCCTACGCCCTGGGCGGGCGGGTCGCCGAGGAGCTGGTCTTCCACGACCCCTCCACCGGTGCCGCCAACGACATCGACAAGGCCACCAAGACCGCCCGCAAGATGGTCACCGACTACGGCATGTCCGCGACGATCGGGGCGATCAAGCTCGGCTCGGATGACACCGAGCCGTTCATGGGCCGCGACGGCGGAGCCTCCTCCCGCGGCTACTCCGAGAAGACCGCCGCCCAGATCGACGTCGAGGTGCGGGCCCTGATCGACCACGCCCACGACGAGGCCTACGCGATCCTCACCGAGAACCGGGATGTGCTGGACCGGCTGGCCTTCGAGCTGCTGGATAAGGAGACCCTGAACGAGAAGGAGATCGCGGAGGTCTTCAAGGACGTCCGCCAGCGCCCGGTGCGCGAGGTCTGGCTGTCCAAGGAGACCCGCCCGGTCTCCGAGATCCCCCCGATCACCACCCCCGCCGAGCAGGCCGAGGCTCGCCGCGAGGGCACCCAGGACCCGGCGGAGATGGCGCCGCAGGACCAGGCCGTGGCCGCCAAGCCCGAGCACCCCCTCGAGGTGCCCCGCAACCACACCGGCACCACCCCTCCCGGCACCGAGTCCGACGGCGGCGCCCAGGGCGGGCCCGGCGCCCAAGGGCCCCAGGGCCCCCAGCCGGGCCCCGACGCCCGGGAGCCCGAGCAGGACGGAGACGGCCCCCGGCCCGCCGGGCCCTGGAGCCGGTGATGCCCATGGACCTGCCGCGCATCGAGGCGGCCGTGCGGGAGATCCTGCTGGCCGTCGGCGAAGACCCGGACCGGGACGGGCTGCGGGAGACCCCGGCCCGGGTGGCCCGCTCCTACGCGGAGGTCTTCTCCGGGCTGGGGCAGGACCCGGCGGATCTGCTGGCCACGACCTTCGACATCGGCCACTCCGAGATGGTGCTGGTCAAGGACATCACCTTCCACTCGATGTGCGAGCACCACCTGGTGCCGTTCTTCGGCACCGCCCACATCGGGTACATCCCCGGCGCGGACGGGCGGGTCACCGGCCTGTCCAAGCTGGCCCGGCTCGTGGACCTCTACGCCCGACGCCCCCAGGTCCAGGAGCGGCTGACCACCCAGATCGTGGAGGCGATGGAGCAGTTCCTGCGCCCGGCCGGGGCGATCGTCGTCGTGGAGGCCGAGCACCTGTGCATGGCCATGCGCGGGGTCGCCAAACCCGGCGCGCACACCGTCACCTCGGCGGTGCGCGGGCAGCTGCGGGACCCGGCGACCCGCGCCGAGGCGATGGGCCTGATCCGCGGGGGTGAGCGCCGGTGAGCGCCCGCTGGCCGAGCCTGCCCACCGGGCGCACCCTGGTCATGGGCATCCTCAACGTCACCCCGGACTCCTTCTCCGACGGCGGAGAGCACCTGGACCCGGAGGCCGCCGTCGCCCACGGGCTGGCCCTGGTCCGCGATGGCGCGGACCTCGTGGACGTCGGCGGGGAGTCCACCCGCCCCGGGGCCGAGCCCGTGGATCCGGCTCAGGAGCGGCGGCGCATCCTGCCGGTGATCCGCCGGCTCACCGAGCGCGGCGTCGTCGTCTCGGTGGACACCCTGCACCCGGACACCGCCGAGGCGGCCCTGCAGGCCGGCGCCGGGATCGTCAACGACGTCTCCGGGGCCCGGCTGGGCGAGGAGATGATCGAGCTCATCGCCCGCACCGGTGCGCCCTACATCCTGACCCACGCCCGCGGGGACTCCGCGACCATGGACTCCCTGGCCCGGTACGCGGACCCGGTGGCGGAGGTGCGCGCCGAGCTGCTGGGGCTGCGCCAGCGGCTGCTGGACGGCGGGGTGGACCCCGCGCAGATCGTGCTGGACCCGGGCCTGGGCTTCGCCAAGGGCGGGGATCAGGACTGGCGGCTGCTGGCGGGGCTCGACGCCCTGACGGGGCTGGGCCATCCCGTGCTGGTCGCGGCCTCCCGCAAGCGCTTCCTGGGCTCGACGCTGGCCGCGGCGCGCGCCGAGCACCGGCCCGGGGCGCAGCTCCCGGACGGCGCAGCGACGCCGGATGAATCGGGGGCTCCCGGCGGTTCGGGCAGCGCTCAGCCGCAGACCCCCGGTCCCGTCGAGCGCGACGTCGCCACCGCCGCCGTCTCGGTGCTCGCGGCCCGGGCCGGGGCCTGGGCGGTGCGGGTGCACGACGTGCGGGCCAGCGCGGATGCGCTGGCCGTGCAGCGGGCCTGGAGCCGGGCCGGCGGCTGAGCCGCAGCCCCGGGACGGGCGGCGCTGGCCCGGGCATCCCATCGACCATCACATCGTCGCGAGCACCGAGGAGGAACGGTGGAGCAGAACCAGGACGGCAGCGGCACCGCGCCCCGGCAGGGGAGTGCGGGCCGGGACCGGATCACCCTGATCGGGGTGGGCGCCGTCGGCACCCACGGGGTCCTGGAGCAGGAGAAGAAGATCGCCCAGCCGTTCTTCACGGACGTGATCCTCTACCGGGACCTCAGCCAGGCCGGACGCACGGACGATCTGTCCCGCACCGTGGACTACGGTGCGGTGGCCGAGACGATCAAGGACGTCGTGATGGGTCCGAGCGTGGAGCTGATCGAGACCCTCGCGCACACCATGGCCCAGCGGATCCTGGAGCGCTTCCCGGTCGACGCCGTGGAGCTGACGGTGCACAAGCCCAAGGCCCCCATCGAGGTCACCTTCGGCGACGTGTCCGTGACGATCCACCGGGAGCGCGCATGAGTGTGGACGCGGTCCTGGCTCTGGGCTCCAATCAGGGCGAATCACGGCGCATCCTCGCGGAAGCCGTGGGGCGTCTGGGCGAGCATCCCCGCGTGAGCGTCACCGCCCGCTCCCCGGTGGTGATCACCGCGCCGGTCGGGGGACCCGCCGACCAGCCGGACTTCCTCAACATGGTCGTCGGGGTGCGCACGGATCTGCGGCCCTTCGCCCTGCTGCGCTGGTGCCAGGAGATCGAGCATCGGTTCCACCGGGTCCGCACCGTGCGGTGGGGCCCGCGCACCCTGGACGTGGACATCATCTCCTACGGGGGTCTGCACATGGACGAACCCGAGCTGGTCCTGCCCCACCCGCGGGCCGGGCAGCGGGCCTTCGTGCTCGCCCCCTGGGCGCGGATGGACCCCGACGCCCAGCTGGACGGGATCCGCGTGGCCGCGCTGGCCGAACGGGCCCCGGACGCCGACGGCGTGCGCGGCTGGCTCACCGAGGACGGGAGCTGATCCGCGATGCGTCCTCTGCGTCCCCGATGGCTGGCCCTGATCTGGACCGCGGGCCTGGTCGGCGCCCTCCTGCTGTCCCTGCTCGTGCCCGGCGGCCTGCTGGTGCTGCCCTGGATCACCCTGGCCGCGCTGATCGTCCTGGCGATCGCGGTGCTGGTGCTGGCCCGCCGGGTGCGCGCCCACGTGCGGGATCCGCGCGGGCGTCCGGTGGAGCCGCTGCTCGCGGCCCGCACCGCGGTGCTTGCGCAGACCTGCGCGGTGTTCGGCGCCCTGGCCGCGGGATGGGCCGCGGGGCTGCTGATCCGGGAGCTGAGCCTGCTGCGCTGGCGCAGCGCCACCGAGGATCTGCCCCTGATCATCGCGGACCTGGTGGTCGGGGCTCTGGTGTGCGCGGCCGGGTGCGTGGCCGAAGCCTGGTGCAAGCGCCCACCGGATGATACGGATGAGGGGACCCAGCACGCCGATCCCCGCCGCGCCCAGCGCCGGGACATCCCCGAAGGAGAGGGTGGCTATGCCCGAGACCGCCAGAGCCCGGGTCCGACCCGGCAGTGACCGCTTCGAGGCCCGCCTGGCCGCCCTGGACGCCTGGGATGCCCCCTGGCAGCGGATGGACGCGCGGTATCCGGCGAGCATGCTGCTGGCTCGCGGCCTCGGCTGGCTCATCGTCCTGCTGCTGGCCGCCGCACCGTCGGTCCTGGGACTGCTCGGACTGCTGCCCGGCGCCTGGACGGCGGTCGGCCTCGTCGTGCTGGGCCTGCTGCTGATCTGGGCCGCGGCGGACCTGCTGCTGATCCCCCGGCGGGCCCGCGCCATGGGGTACGCCGAGCGGGAGGAGGACGTGCTGGTGCGCCGCGGGGTGCTCAGCCACCGGGTCACCGCCGTGCCCTACGGCAGGATGCAGTACGTGGAGGTCTCCCAGGGGCCCTGGCAGCGGCTGTTCGGCCTGTCCTCGGTGACCTTCCGCACCGCCTCGGCCGCCGCGGACGTCTCGGTGCCCGGGGTCTCCCGGCAGGAGGCGCGCCGGCTGCGCGAGGAGCTGAGCCGGCGCGGCCGCGAGCGGATGGAGGCCCTGTGAGCCGCGCGCCCCACCCGTCCTCCCCGGACGCCGCGCCCGCGCCGCAGCCGTCGGAGGACCCGATGAACCGGGAGGCGCCGGGGCAGCCCGAGGCGGGGCCGCAGTGGCGCCGGGTGCATCCGCTGACCCCGCTGGCCCGCTTCTGGATCACCGCGGTGCTGATCCTGGTGCTCTTCCTCCGGCCCCTGATCGAAGACGTCATCACCGGGGAGACCGACGCCGGGGACCTGGTGCGCGGCGCCGAGGAGATGGCCGGCGGGGTGAGCCTGCTCGCCGTCCTGACGGTGCTGGCGGCGGTGGCCGTGGTGATCGGGGCGATGGCCCTGACCTGGTGGTTCACCCGCTGGGCCGTCACCGAGGATTCCGTGCACGTGCGCGAGGGCATCCTGCTGCGCAAGGAGCGCCAGGCGCGGCTGGAGCGGGTCCAGGCCATCGAGATCACCCAGCCGCTGCTGGCCCGGCTGCTGCGGCTGGCGGAGCTGCGCTTCGACGTCGCCGACGCCGAGGACGCCGCCCTGCACCTGCGCTTCCTGAGCCTGCGCCAGGCCGAGGACCTGCGCGGGCGCCTGCTCTCCCGGGCCCGCCAGCTGCGCGCCCCCGCGACGCCGGGTTCAGGTGCCGCCGCCTCGGGAAACGCCGCCCCGGAGAACTCCGCCGCGCAGGACTCCGACTCGCGGGACCCGCGGGTGGTGCAGGCCAGGGGCGGCTCGATCGGTCCTGCCTCCGGGACGGTCGCCGCCGGGGGTCCCGACACCGGGATCTCCGAGGGCGGGGTTCCGCAGAGCGAGGCGCCCGAGGGCCTCGCGGAGCGGGAGGTGCTGCGCGTTCCCCTCGCCCGCGCGGCCGCGGCCCCGCTGCTGTCCGCGGGGCTGCTGAGCTCCCTGCTGGCCATCCTGCTGATCGCCGTCGCGCTGGGCTGGGCCGCGGACAGCGCCGGAACGGCCGTGGCCGGGGTGCTGCCGATGCTGCTGGTGGCCGGCAGCACGGTGTGGTCGGCCGTGAACGCCGGCGCCGGATTCCGGGTGCTGGAGGCCGACGGCGGCCTGCGCACCCGCGCGGGCCTGACCGACACCCGCGCCCAGTCCATCCCCCTGGGCCGCATCCACACCGTCGGGATCGAGCAGCCGCTGCTGTGGCGCCTGCCCGGGTGGTATCGGGTCCGGCTGACCAGCGCCGGGATCGGCGCGGGGGAGGGCTCCGAGACCCGCTCCGTGCTGCTGCCGGTCGGCACCCAAGCGCAGCTGCGTCGGCTCCTGCCGTACGTGCTGGGACCCGTGGTCCAGGATGAGGCCCCCGGGGCGGAGGATCTCGCGGCGGCGCTGCGCGGCAGCGGCACCGGCCACGGGTTCACCGTCTCCCCGCCGGCGGCGCGCTGGCTGGCCCCGCTGACCTATCGCCGCAGCGGATTCCTGCGCGACTCCGGGGCGCTGCTGCTGCGCGGCGGGCGGCTGACCCGGCAGCTGAGCGTGGTCCCGCAGCGGCGGGTCCAGGGGGTGGTCCTGGAGGACGGACCGCTGCTGCGCCGGCTGGGGCTGGCCGATCTCCAGCTGTGCACCGTGGCCGGGCCCGTGGACACCCGGGTGCGCCGACTGGCCCGGGTCGATGCCCTGGCCCTGGCCCGTGTCCTCGCCGTCCCGGCGTCGGAGGATCCCTCGGCGCGGGGGCCGGTCCGCGCGTCCGTGGGGCAGCAGCCCTCCCCGACCTCCGCAGCAGCAGAACCCGAGAACGAGGAGCCCACCGCATGAGCCCGCAGCAATCGCCCGCCGCCCGTCCCGGACGCCTCGGCATCGGGGTGATCGGGGCCGGACGGGTCGGGGCCGTGCTGGGCGCGGCCCTGCGCGCCGCCGGGCACGCGATCACCGGGGTGCACGCCGTGTCCGAGGCATCGCGCACCCGGGCGGAGTCCCTCCTGCCGGGTGCGCCGCGCTGGGAGATCCCCGAGATCATGGAGCGCAGCGAGCTCGTGCTGTTCGCCGTGCCCGACGACGCCCTGGCCCCGCTGGTGCGGGGCATGGTGGACGGCGGGCACGTCAGCAGCGGGCAGCTGCTCGTGCACACCTCCGGGCGCAGCGGCACCGAGGTCTTCGACACGGCCCGAGCCCGCGGGGCCGTGGGGCTGGCCATCCACCCGGCGATGACCTTCACCGGGCTGTCCCTGGACCTGGACCGGCTGCGCTCCTGCCCCTTCGGGGTCACCGCCCCCGCCGCGTTCCTGCCGGTGGCCCAGGCGCTGGTCGTGGAGATGGGCGGGGAGCCCGTGGTGGTGCAGGAGGGGGACCGGCCGCTGTACCACGCGGCCCTGTCCCACGGGTCCAACCACCTGGTGACCCTGGTCGGGCAGTCCCGTCAGATCCTGGAGAGCATCGGGGTGCCCGAGCCGGGGCGGATGCTCGCCCCGCTGCTGCGGGCGAGCCTGGACAACGCCCTGGCCAGCGGGGACGCCGCCCTGACCGGTCCGGTGGCCCGCGGCGATGTGGGCACGCTGGCCGCGCACCGGGAGATCCTGGAGGGCTTCGCGCGGGAGGAGGACGCCGCGGACATCGGCCGGGCCTACCTGGCGATGGCCCGGGCCAGCGCCGAGCGGGCGCACCGGCGCGGGGCGCTGTCCGCGGCGGCCCTGAAGCAGGTGCTGGGGGCCCTGGAGGAGGACCGGCAGCCCCCGCACGGCGCCGAGTACCGGTAGACTCTCCTGCCGAAACCCCGAACCACGGTCCCGCCCCCGCCTCCGCGCCCCCGTCGAAGAAGGAGCGCCCCGACGGCGGGTCGGACCCCGCGAGAAGGACTGTCGAGCATGACCGAGCTCATCGTGGCCCGCACCCCGGAGGAGCTCTGCGCGCACCTGGCCCAGCGCGTGGGCCAGGCCGAGGCCCGCAACCTCGCCGCCGTCGAGCAGCGGCGGGCCGCCGGGCAGACCGAGGAGGACGTCGCCCCCGAGGCCCCGCGGGTGGCCACCGTGGGCCTGGTGCCCACGATGGGCGCCCTGCACGAGGGCCACGCGACCCTGATCCGCCGGGCCCGGGAGCAGAACGACGTCGTCGTCGTGTCGATCTTCGTCAACCCGCTGCAGTTCGGTCCCGGCGAGGACTACGACCGCTACCCCCGCACCCCCGAGGCGGACCTGGAGCTGCTGCGCGGGATCGGGGTGGATCTGGTGTTCCTCCCCGAGGTGCAGACCCTCTACCCCGGCGGCGAGCCGCTGGTGCGGGTCACCTCCGGGCGGCTGGGCGAGCTGTTCGAGGGCTCCCGGCGCCCGGGGCACTTCGACGGGGTGCTCACCGTGGTCAACAAGCTGCTGAACATCACCGCCGCCGGCGCCTCCGGGCACCCGCTGCGCGCCTATTTCGGGCAGAAGGACGCCCAGCAGGTGGCCCTGGTCCAGCGGATGGTCGCGGACTTCGCGCTGCCGGTGACCATCGTGCCGGTGGCGATCGTGCGCGACGACGACGGCCTGGCCCTGTCCTCGCGCAACGCCTACCTGTCCGCCGAGGAGCGCACGGCCGCGCTCGTGCTCTCCCGGACCCTCGCCCTGCTGCGGGAGGAGGGGCTCTCCCGCGGGTACGCGGGCATCGACCTGGACGCCGCCCGGCAGCGCATCGAGCACGCCGACGGCGTCGAGCTGGACTACCTGGAGATCGTGGACCCGGAGACCTTCGAACCCCCGACCGAGGACTCCCCGCGGGCCCTGGCCCTGGCCGCGATCCGCGTGGGCGCCACCCGCCTGCTGGACAACATGGACGTGGTCTGAGCCCACCCCTGCCGAGACCCGGGAGCCCGCGGCCACGCGCTAGGCTGGAGGGCGTGACTTCCGCAGAATCCCCCCAGGCCCCCGAGACCACCCCGGCCGTCGAGGCCGAGCGCGCCCAGGCCGCCGCCGAGGCGAACGAGCAGATGCGGGTGCGCGCGGACAAGCGCGCCGCCCTGCTGGCCGTCGGACGCGAACCCTACCCGGTGGGGGTCCCCGTGACCCGCACGATCCCGAGCGTGCGGGCCCAGTACGAGGGGCTCGCCGCGGGGGAGGAGACCGGCGACGTCGTCGGGGTGGCCGGGCGCGTGGTCTTCCAGCGCAACACCGGCAAGCTGTGCTTCGCGACCCTGCAGTCCGGGGACGGCACCCGCCTGCAGGCGATGCTCTCCCTGGCCAAGGTCGGCCAGGAGGCGCTGGATGAGTGGAAGTCCCTGGTGGACCTGGGCGATCACGTGTTCGTGCGCGGGGAGGTCATCAGCTCCCGCCGCGGCGAGCTGTCCGTGATGGCCGACGAGTGGGCGATGGCCTCCAAGTCCCTGCGGCCCCTGCCGACCCTGCACAAGGACCTCAACGAGGAGACCCGCGTGCGCCAGCGCCACCTGGATCTCATGGTGCGCCCGGAGGTCCAGCAGGTGGTGCGCACCCGGGCGAAGATCATCTCCACGGTGCGCCGGGTGCTGGAGGAGCAGGACTACACCGAGATCGAGACCCCGATCCTGCAGCTGGTGCACGGTGGGGCCACCGCGCGCCCCTTCGCCACGCACCTGAACGCCTTCGACCAGGACATGACCCTGCGCATCGCCACGGAGCTGTACCTCAAGCGCGCCGTGGTCGGCGGGATCGAGCGGGTCTACGAGATCGGGCGGGTCTTCCGCAACGAGGGCGTGGACTCCACGCACAGCCCGGAGTTCACCACCCTGGAGGCCTACCAGGCCTACGGGGACCAGTACACGATGGCGGAGCTGATCCGCTCGATCATCCTGGCCTGCGCGGAGGCCCTGGGCGTGCGCGAGATCCCCTCCGAGCACGGCACGATCCACCTGGACGGCGAATGGCGCTGGCTCGGGGTGTACCCGGGGCTGTCCGAGGTCGTGGGCGAGCAGATCACCCCGGCCACCCCGGCCGAGCGGCTGCGGGAGATCGCCGCCGATCGCGACGTCGCGGTGGACCCGGCGTGGGATGCCGAGAAGCTGGTGATCGAGCTGTTCGGGGAGATCGTGGAGCCGACCCTGATCGATCCGACCTTCGTGTGCGACTATCCGCCGTCGGCCCAGCCGCTGGCCCGGCCCCACCGGGAGAAGGAGGGGGTCATCGAGGCGTGGGATCTGATCATCGGCGGAATGGAGCGCGGCACCGCGTTCTCCGAGCTGATCGATCCCGTGATCCAGCGCGAGCGGCTCACCGAGCAGTCCCGGAAGGCCGCCGGCGGGGACGAGGAGGCCATGCAGCTGGATGAGGACTTCCTGCGCGCCCTGGAGTCGGCGGCCCCGCCGATGGGCGGGCTGGGCCTGGGCCTGGACCGGCTGGTCATGCTGTTCACCGGGCTGGGGATCCGCGAGACCATCCTGTTCCCCCTGATGAAGCCCGAGCAGGAGTAAGCCGTGGAATACCTGGCGGTGCTGCTGCCCTCGATCGGACTGGGCGTGCTCTTCTGGCTCATCATGCGCTGGATCCTGCGCGCGGACAGCCGGGAGCGGCGCGCCCAGGCGGCCGCCGAGGAGGATGCGCGCACCTGGTACGAAGGGGTCCGCCGACGCGAGGGCGACGACGCGATCTTCTCCTCCTCGCGACGGCGAGACGACGAGAAACCTGAGAATTCCTGAATTCACCGCCGCGGAGATTGTATTCTCCGCGGCGGTGTTGTTATCCTCTAAACGAAAGCGCCGCAGCAGACGATGCGAGATGCGATGGGTGATCCGCTCGATCGGATAATCCGGATCATCACCGTTCCGGGCGTGCGGCATTCAGGTGAGCGAATCGGCAGGAGAACACCATGGCTCAGAAAGTGAAGATCATTCTCGAGGACGACCTGCAGGGCGGACCGGCGGATGAGACCGTCCGCTTCGGGCTGGACGGCGGTCAGTTCGAGATCGACCTGACCACGGAGAACGCCTCCAAGCTGCGTGACGCGCTGCGCCCCTTCGTGGCCAAGGCCCGCCGCGTGCAGGCCCGCACCGGCCGCGGCGGCGGAAAGCAGTCCTCCTCCTCCGGTCAGGCCCGTAACCCAGAGACCGCGAAGATCCGGAAGTGGGCCAAGGAGAACAACTACGACGTCTCCGATCGCGGCCGCATCCACCAGGAGATCCAGGATGCCTACTACGCCGCGATGAAGAGCGGGAAGTAGTCCCCTTCCGAACCACGCCTTCCGCCCCGCGGGACCTCGCGGGCGGGACGCGCATCAAGCCCAGGGCGGAAAAGCGCACGTGCTTTCCGCTCTGGGCTTGATGCGTCTCTCGCCGGTGGCGAACAGTCCGCATGCGGGCTTTGGGCGTGCGTAGCATCGAGGGCAAAGCCGCGTACAAGGAGACACCCATATGTTCGAGAGGTTCACGGATCGCGCTCGGCGCGTCGTCGTGCTGGCCCAGGAAGAGGCCCGCATGCTCAACCACAACTACATCGGCACCGAGCACCTGCTGCTCGGTCTCATCCACGAGGGCGAGGGCATCGCCGCCAAGGCCCTGGAATCCATGGGCGTGACGCTGTCCGCCGTGCGCGAGCAGGTCCAGGACATCATCGGTCCCGGGCAGCAGGCTCCCAGCGGGCACATCCCCTTCACCCCCCGGGCCAAGAAGGTCCTGGAGCTGTCCCTGCGCGAGGCCCTGCAGCTGGGACACAACTACATCGGCACCGAGCACATCCTCCTGGGCCTGATCCGGGCCGGGGAGGGCGTGGCCTCCCAAGTGCTGACCAAGCTCGGCGCGGACCCCTCGCGGGTGCGTCAGACCGTCATCGACATGATCTCCGGCTACCAGGGCGGCACCGGTGAGGCCGGCAAGGAGACCGCCGGGGTCGGGGCCGGCGGCGGCAAGGACGGCAGCCCCGCCGGATCCACCGTGCTGGACCAGTTCGGCACCAACCTCACCGCCGCGGCCCGCGAGGGCAAGCTGGACCCGGTCATCGGGCGCTTCAAGGAGATGGAGCGGGTCATGCAGGTGCTGTCCCGGCGCACCAAGAACAACCCGGTGCTGATCGGTGAGCCCGGCGTCGGCAAGACCGCCGTCGTGGAGGGCCTGGCCCAGGCCATCGTGCGCGGGGACGTGCCGGAGACCCTGAAGGACAAGCACCTCTACACCCTGGACCTCGGCTCCCTGGTGGCCGGCTCCCGGTACCGCGGGGACTTCGAGGAGCGCCTGAAGAAGGTGCTGAAGGAGATCCGCACCCGCGGGGACATCATCCTGTTCATCGACGAGATCCACACCCTCGTCGGGGCGGGTGCGGCCGAGGGCGCGATCGACGCGGCCAGCATCCTCAAGCCGATGCTGGCCCGCGGCGAGCTGCAGACCATCGGGGCGACCACCCTGGATGAGTACCGCAAGCACATCGAGAAGGACGCCGCCCTGGAGCGCCGCTTCCAGCCGATCCAGGTGGACGAGCCCTCCCAGGCCCACGCGGTGGAGATCCTCAAGGGCATCCGCGACAAGTACGAGGCCCACCACCGGGTGACCATCACCGACGAGGCCCTGGAGGCCGCGGTGTCCATGTCCGCCCGGTACATCTCGGACCGCTTCCTGCCGGACAAGGCCATCGACATGATCGACGAGGCCGGGGCGCGGCTGCGCATCAAGCGCCTGACCGCCCCGCCGGAGATCAAGGACCTCGAGGACCGCATCGCGGATCTGCGCTCCCAGAAGGAGGCCGCGATCGAGGGTCAGGACTTCGAGAAGGCCGCCAACCTGCGGGACAAGGAGCAGAAGCTCATCGCGCAGAAGGAGGAGGCGGAGAAGAGCTGGAAGGAATCCGACTCCGCGATGGGCGAGGTCAACCCGGAGGTCATCTCCGAGGTGCTGGCCGCGGCCACCGGGGTGCCGGTGTACAAGCTCTCGGAGGAGGAGTCCGGCCGCCTGCTGAAGATGGAGGACGAGCTGCACAAGCGCGTCATCGGCCAGGACGACGCCATCAAGTCCCTGTCCCGGGCGATCCGGCGCACCCGCGCCGGGCTGAAGGACCCGCGCCGCCCGGGCGGTTCGTTCATCTTCGCCGGGCCCACCGGCGTCGGCAAGACCGAGCTGGCCAAGGCCCTGGCGGAGTTCCTCTTCGGCGACGACGACGCCCTGATCACCCTGGACATGTCCGAGTACCAGGAGAAGCACACCGTCTCCCGCCTGTTCGGGGCGCCCCCCGGATACGTCGGCTACGAGGAGGGCGGCCAGCTGACCGAGAAGGTGCGCCGCAAGCCGTTCTCCGTGGTCCTGTTCGACGAGGTGGAGAAGGCCCACGCGGACCTGTTCAACTCGCTGCTGCAGATCCTGGAGGACGGTCGCCTGACCGACTCCCAGGGCCGTGTGGTGGACTTCAAGAACACGGTGATCATCATGACCACCAACCTGGGCACCCGGGACATCTCCCGCCGCGTGCCCGTGGGCTTCCAGTCCGCGGATGACGCCACGACCAACTACGAGCGGATGCAGGCGAAGGTGCAGGAGGAGCTCAAGGAGCACTTCCGCCCGGAGTTCCTCAACCGCGTGGATGACATCATCGTCTTCCCGCAGCTGACAGAGAAGGAGATCATCCAGATCGTGGACCTGTTCGTGGCCCGCCTGGCCGAGCGCCTGCGCGATCAGGACATGTCCATCGAGCTGACCGACGCCGCGAAGAAGCTGCTGGCCGAGCGCGGCTACGATCCGGCGATGGGCGCCCGCCCGCTGCGTCGGACCATGCAGCGGATGATCGAGGACCAGCTCTCGGAGAAGATCCTGTTCGGGGAGATCTCCGCGGGGGAGAAGATCACCGTGGACGTCGAGGGCGAGGGACAGGACGCGCAGTTCACGTTCTCCTCGCAGAAGATGGCCGAGCTGTCCGAGGACGGCATCTCCTACGGGGACGAGGGGGCGGAGATCACCGACTCCCACGTGGACCCGGAGCAGCTGTCCGGTTCGGCCCTGCCGCCCAAGACGGACCGCGGCGGCGGGGAGGCCGGCCCGGCCTCCGGAGCCGCCCAGGCCTGATCCGGAAGAGGCCCGCATCCGGGATGCCGCGAACGCCCCGGACCCGCGCACGGCGCGCGGGTCCGGGGCGTTCGCCATGTTCGGGGACGCGTAGACTCGACACCCATGACCGACCTCCACCTGCGCCCGGCCCGCACCGCGGACGCCCGGGCGATCGGGCGCCTCGTCGCGCCCTACGCCGAACAGGGCGTGCTGATCACCAAGGAGACGGTGGACTACTACGAGGCGATCCAGGAGTTCCTGGTCATCGAGGCCCCCGGCGTCGGGGTGGCCGGCTGCGCGGCGCTGCACGTGATCTGGGAGGACCTCGCCGAGATCCGCACCGTCGCGGTGGACCCGGTGCTCACCGGCCACGGCATCGGGCGGCGGCTGGTGCAGGCGCAGCTGGAGCGGGCCCGCGACCTCGGGGTGAGCCGGGTGTTCTGCCTGACCTTCGAGGTCGAGTTCTTCCGGCGGATGGGCTTCGAGGTCATGGACGAGCAGGAGGGCATCGACCCGCAGGTCTTCGCCGAGCTGCTGCGCTCCAAGGACGAGGGCATCGCCGAGTACCTGGACCTCGCCCGGGTCAAACCCAACACCCTGGGCAACACCCGCATGATCCGCGCCCTCTGAGCCCCGCCCATCTGCTGAGCCCCGCTCGCGGGCGGCCGGGTCAGGGCAGGGCCACCGTCTCCGGGGTGGGCTCCGCGGCCAGCCCGTCGGTGAGCAGCCCCTCCAGGCACCGCCGCAGCTGCTCGGGCGGGGCTTCGAGGCGACGCAGGGCGCGCACGGCGCGCACGACGTCGTCAGCCTCCGCCGCCGAGCCGTGGGCCTGCTCCGGCAGCCGCGGGTCCAGCAGCAGAGCCCGGGGCACCGGGGCGCTCGCCGCGCGCAGCACCGCCATCAGGGCCCCGCGGGCCTGCCGGTCCGTGCCGTGCCAGGCCTGGCCCTTCGGGGCGACCTCCGGCTCCGGGCGCCCCGCGGCCACCCAGGCGCAGTCGGCGAGCACCGGGCACTCCTCGCAGCGCGGGGAGCGGGCCGTGCACACCAGGGCGCCCAGCTCCATCACCGCGATGTTCCACCGCACGGAATCCTCCCGATCTCGCGGCAGCAGGGCCTCGGCCAGGCGCATCTCGGCGGCGGTCATGCCCCTGCCCGGCAGGGCCCGCCCGGAGATCAGCCGGGCCTGCACGCGCCGGATGTTCGTATCCACCACGGTCTCCCTGTGCCCGAAGGCGAAGACGCTGATCGCCGCGGCGGTGTAGGCCCCGATCCCGGGCAAACCCAGCAGGGTCTCCCGGTCCGCCGGAACCTCGCCGTCGTGCTCGGCGACGATGGCCGCGGCCGCAGCGTGCAGGCGCAGAGCCCGGCGCGGGTAACCCAATCGGCCCCACGCCCGCACCGCCTCCCCGGGGGACTCCGCGGCCAGCGCGGCGGGGGTGGGCCAGCGCCGCAGCCACTCCCGCCAGACCGGCAAAACCCGGTTCACCGGGGTCTGCTGCAGCATGAATTCGCTGACCATGACCTCCCAGGGGGTGCGCTCGGGGGCCCGCCAGGGCAGGTCCCGGGCGTGGGCGCGGAACCACGCGCCGATGCGCTCGTGCAGCTGGGACAGGGTCGCGGGATCCGGCAGGGCGGTGGGAGCAGGCATATCCCCACCACTGTAGGGCAGGCGGAGGGCCCGGGATGCCGCGGAAAGGCGGCTTCCGGCGGGTCCGGGATGGGAGTGAGCCAGGACGCGGCGGCGGGGAGAATTGGGTAATCTGAGGGCCATGGCTGACTACGAAGAATTCGACGGTGACGGGGAAGAGTACGAGCGCGAGGCGCCCGAGGTCTATCGCAGGCGGCGCATCATCGCCGCGATCATCGCGATCCTCGCGATCATCCTGGTGGTGTGGGCGCTGGTCTTCGCCTTCCAGCGGCTCACCGACTCCGGGGATGACACCGCCGCAGCCTCCAGCGCCGCCGCCGGAGACAACTTCGACAGCTTCAGCGCCCGTCCCACCGGCGGCGCCTCCGGGTCCGCCTCGGGCTCCGCCTCCGCCCAGCCCTCGGCCTCGGCCTCCGCGGAGGCGACCCCCACCGGCGAGTCCACGGCGTCGGCCGACGCCGAAGGCACCGAGGCCAGCGCCACCCCCACGGACCAGGCCGCCGCACCCACCCCGGAGCCCACGACGCAGCAGCCCGTGCAGGCCTGCTCCGACGCCTTCACCGTGAGCACCACGGTGGACAAGCAGGTCTACGCCGCGGGGCAGCAGCCGGTCATCACCACGACCGTCGCCAACGGCTCGCAGAACCCCTGCACCGTGGATCTCGGCTCCGCGAACACCACGTACCAGATCACCTCCGGCCCGGCCAACGTCTACAGCAGCCAGACCTGCCAGGCCCAGCCCACCCACGATGAGGCCACCCTGCAGGCCGGGGCGAAGCAGACCACGAGCCTCACCTGGGATCGCGGCATGAACGCCTACGGCTGCGGTCAGGCCGCCCAGCAGGCCAAGACCGGGTACTACTGGGTCACCGCGACCGTCAACGGCGTGAGCTCCCAGCCCACGCTCATCGTGATCCAGTAGCCGCGTCTCATCGACCGCGCTTCACGCCCGGCGCCGGACCCGCTCAGGGACATCCGGGGCCGGGCGCGGTGCGTTCGCGTGGGCGGCAGGGCTGCGTCTCTTCCGGTGCAGGGCGCCCGCCGCGGGGTCTCACATGAACCGCTCCAGCAGGCTGGATTCGGCGGTGCGGGCCAGGGATTCGCGGATGCTGCGGGCGCGTTGCTCGCCGACCCCGTCCACGGCGCGCAGATCCTCCAGATTCGCGGCCATCAGCGCCTGCAGACCGTCGAAGCGCTCCACCAGCCGGTCGGCCACGGCCCGCGGCAGCGACTTGATCCCGGCCAGCAGCCGGTGCCCGCGCGGAGCCACCGGCACGTCCAGGTCCCCGGCCCCGGGCAGTCCCACGGTGCGGGCCACCACCGCCAGATCCGCCAGCTCCGCCGGGTCCAACCCGGCCACCGCCTCCCGGGCCTGGGCCAGTGCGGCCGCGTCGGGCGGAACCGGGAGGTAGTCCAGCAGGAGGGCATCCGCATCGGGCTGGCCCAGGACCAGCTCCTCCAGCTGCATCTGCACCATCCGCCCCTCGGTGCCCAGCTCGACGACGGCCTGGTCCACCTCCGCGGTGATGCGCCGGACCAGCTCCAGCCGCTGCAGGGCCGCGGCGACGCTGCACACGGTCACATCGGACTCGATCTCCAGGGAGGCGAGGTTCGCGAACTCCTGATCCAGCCGGTGGGTGTAGCGCTCCAGGGTCTGCAGGGCCTGGTTGGCGCGGAACATGATGGCCTGGGAGTCCTCCAGGGGGTAGCGGACCCCGTCCGCGTAGATGGTGATGATGCCCATGGAGGCCGAGACGGAGACCACGGGGAAGCCGGTCTGCTTCGCGACCCGCTCGGCGGTGCGGTGCCGGGTCCCGGACTCCTCCGTGCGGATGGCCGGATCCGGCATCAGGTGCACCCCGGCCCGCAGGATGCGGGTCACGTCCCGGTCGCACACGATGGCCCCGTCCATCTTGGCCAGCTCGCGCAGGCGGGTGCCGGTGAACTCGATGCCGATGTCGAAGCCGCCGGTGCCGATGGCCTCGACCATCCGGTCCGTGCCGAGCACCACCAGCGCCCCGGTGCCGCCCTGCAGGATGCGCTCGAGACCCTCCCGCAGCTCGGTGCCGGGGGCGAGCAGGGCGAGGGTCTTGGTCAGCAGATGGGTCCGCGCGGTAGCCACCCGTCCATCTTAGGTGCGCGGGCCCCGACGACGCCCGACGACGCCTGGGGCCGCGCGGATCGACCCGCCGGCCGTCCCCCGGGGGAGCAGCGACGGGTTCCCGTGCCGGCCGGACTGGGGCTTCAGCCCTTGGTGCGCCCCGGGAAGAGGGTGGCCACGGCCTCCACCACGGAGGCGACCTCCTTGACGGTGAAGCCCTCCGGGACCTGCCCGACCCCGGCGGGGGAGGCGGGCACGAGGGCGTGGGTGAAGCCCAGCCGTGCGGCCTCGGCGATGCGCTGGCGGATGCCCGGCACCGCGCGGACCTCACCGGCTAAGCCCACCTCCCCGAAGACCACCAGGCGCCGCGGCAGCGGCTTGTCCTCCGCGGCGGAGGCCAGGGCCATGACGGTCGCCAGATCCGCGGCCGGCTCGCTCAGGCGCACCCCGCCGACCGTGGAGAGATAGCAGTCCATCTTTCCGACGCCGAAGCCGGCTCGCCGCTGCAGCACGGCCAGCAGCATCGCGGTGCGCTGGGCGTCCAGCCCGGCGGTGGCCCGGCGCGGCTGGGAGGTGGAGGACTCATCCAGCAGCGCCTGGACCTCGGCCAGCAGGGGGCGGCGGCCCTCCAGGGTCACGCTCAGGCAGGTCCCGGCCACGGGCACGGGGGTGCGGGAGACGAACAGACCGGACGGGTCCGAGACCCCGGTGATGCCGTCCTCCAGCAGGTCGAAGCACCCGACCTCATCCGTGGGGCCGAAGCGGTTCTTGACCGCGCGTAGCATCCGGATGCGGGAGTTCTTATCCCCCTCGAACTGGCAGACCACATCCACCAGGTGCTCCAGCA
>ERZ1023261.168-NODE-168-length-27622-cov-14.722023_pt1 | contig 27622 bp, 21 predicted proteins | sample MGYA00521234_ERZ1023261 | MGnify/ENA primary metagenome ERZ1023261 (study PRJEB32759, sample SAMN07749871) | skin metagenome | biome: transportation; feature: city; material: polyester macromolecule | host: Homo sapiens | place: Hong Kong:TC line | collected...
CCCTCCGCGGCCCGGGTCAGGATCTGCTGCACCTCCTCGTCGGTGGCGTGCTCGAAAGTCTCCAGGACCTCCCCGGTCGCGGGGTTCTGCACGCGGTATCCGTCAGTGGACATCTGCTGCTGGGCCATGAGCCCTCCTCGCATCGTGTTCTGGATCTCTCTGGCCAGTGTAGACTATGCCGGTGCCTCGCGGCGAGGGGAACGGGGACGGGCGGGCCGGTGCGACGCCGCGGTGAGATGCGTCGTTCGTGCTGAGATGCGTCCCCGCCGCGCGGCATCTCAGCAGGAACCCGGCACGTCAGCACGGACCTCGCCCCTGAAGCGTCCGTCCGGGCCCGCCCGCCGGGCCGGGGACGCGAAAAAGCCGGGGCCGATCCAGCGTTTTCCGCTGATCGGCCCCGGCTGTCCGTCGGGTTGACAGGATTTGAACCTGCGACCCCTTGACCCCCAGTCAAGTGCGCTACCAAGCTGCGCCACAACCCGAATTCTCGAAGCCCCGGGGAAGCCCCGAGCACCTGGTCCATAGTACACGCCGGACCCCTCCAGCGCACATCGACACCGGGGCCCTGGAGCCCGGGCCCGGGGCGACGACGCGGCGCGGCTCCGCCCCCGATCCCCTCGCCGAGACGGCGCATCCGTTCCCACGCCCCACCGACCCGGCGCATCCGTTCCCGGAAACCCCACATTCGGGAACGAAAGCGCCGCCTCGCGGGAGAGGCGGGAGCGAGAGCGCCGCTTCGCGTCCGGCCTACCGCTTCCCCCGCCCGGAGCCGGCGGCGCCGCGGCCGCGGCGTTCGCGCACGCGCATCGAGATCTCGATCGGGGTGCCCTCGAAGTCGAAGGTCTCGCGCAGCCGCCGGGTGATGAAGCGGCGGTAGCCGGGATCCAGGAATCCGGTGGTGAACAGCACGAACTTCGGGGGGCGGGAGGAGACCTGCGTGCCGAACAGGATCCGCGGCTGCTTGCCCCCGCGCACCGGGTGCGGGTGGGCGGCGGCCAGCTCCCCGAGGAAGGCGTTGAGCCGTCCGGTGGGGATCCGGGAGTCCCAGGCCTCCAGGGACTTCAGCATCGCCGGGACCAGCTTGTCCTTGTGCCAGCCGGTCTTCGCGGAGAGATTGACCCGCGGCGCCCAGGACACGTGGGCCAGGTCCCGGTCGATCTCCCGCTCCAGGTCGTAGCGGCGCTCCTCGTCCAGGGTGTCCCACTTGTTGAAGGCCAGGACCATGGCCCGCCCGGAGTCGATGGTCAGCTGCAGGATGCGCACGTCCTGCTCGGACAGCGGCTCGGACACGTCCAGCAGCACCACGGCCAGCTCGGAGCGCTCCAGGGCGGTCTGGGTGCGCAGGGAGGCGTAGAACTCCGCGCCCTTGGCCATGTGCTGGCGGCGTCGGATGCCCGCGGTGTCCACGAAGCGGAAGGCGTGCCCGCCCAGCTCCACGAGCTCATCCACCGGGTCCCGGGTGGTCCCGGCCAGCTCGTTGACCACGGCTCGCTCCTCCCCCGCCAGCTTGTTCAGCAGCGAGGACTTGCCGACGTTGGGCCGGCCCACCAGGGCGACGCGGCGCGGCCCGGCGTAGGCCTCGGGTTCGGCGTACTGGGAGTGCTCCGGCATGACCTTCAGCAGCTCGTCCAGCAGGTCCGCGATCCCGCGCCCGTGCACCCCGGAGACCGGGTGCGGCTCGCCCATGCCCAGACCCCACAGCGCGGCGGCCTCGGGCTCCTGGTGGGAGTCGTCGATCTTGTTGGCGGCGAGCAGCAGCGGCTTGTCCACCCGGCGCAGCATCTGCACGATCGCCTCGTCCATCGCGGTGATGCCCACCAGGGCGTCCACCACGAGGATCACGACGTCGGCGTGGGCCACGGCCAGCTCCGCCTGGGCCGCGACCTGCGCGTTGATGCCCTTGGCATCGGACTCCCACCCGCCGGTGTCCACCAGGGTGAAGGCCTTGTCGTTCCATTCGGCCTGGTAGAACACCCGGTCGCGGGTCACGCCTGGCTGGTCCATGACCACGGCCTCGCGCCGACCCAGGATGCGGTTGATGATCGTGGACTTGCCGACGTTGGGGCGCCCGACGACGGCGACCACCGGGTCCGGCTCCTCGGACTCCTCCGGCCCGGTCTCGAAGCCCCACTCCACCAGGAGCCGGCGGTCCTCCTCCTCCAGGTCGTAGTCGTCCAGCCCGGCGCGCAGGGCCTCGGCCCGCTGCTCCGCTTCGGCCTCGTCGAGGTTCTCCAGGTACTCGGCGAGGTCCTCGCCCTCGGTGGATCCGAGGTACTTCTGCTCGTATTCGTCGCCGACGGGGCTCATGCTCCGCTCTCCTGCTCGTCGTCCTCGGTCCCGGAGTCCCCGGAGCCTTCCTGCTGCTTCTGCTCGTGGTTGCGGGCCGCGGTCTCGTCGATCACGCGGATCACCTCGGCCACGGTCTGCTCGAAGTCCAGGTCCGTGGAGTCCACGAGATCCACGCCCTCGGCGGCCTCGGTGAAGTTGTTGACCCGCGAATCCGCGGCGTCGCGCCGGGAGACGTCGGCCTCCAGCTGCTCCGAGGTGCGGTCCCCTCCCAGCTGCTCCCCGCGCCGGGCCTTGCGGACCTCCTCGGAGGCGGTCAGCAGGATCCGCACGGTGGCGTCCGGGGCGACGACGGTGGTGATGTCCCGCCCCTCGGCCACGATGCGCTTGCCGTTGGAGACGATCTCCAGGCGCTGCTGGGCGATCAGGGCCTTACGGGCCTCGGGGTTGCTGGCCACCGCGGAGACCGCGGCGGTGACCCGCTCGGAGCGGATGGCCTCGCGGATGTCCACGCCGTTGCACATGACGGTCTCCACGATCGGGTCGGTGCCCAGCTCAAGGGGCAGGGACTTCGCGGCCTCGGCCACGGCCTCGGCGTCCTGCGGGTCCGTGCCGGTCTCCAGGACCCACCAGGTCAGGGCGCGGTACATGGCCCCGGTGTCCAGGTAGGCCAGCTTCAGCCGGGTGGCCACCTCACGGGCCACCGAGGACTTCCCGGAGCCGGAGGGTCCGTCGATGGCGATGACGAGCTCCGACTTCCAGGCTTCGGCGTTGTCCGCGTCCCGGAACTGGGATGCGGCCGGCTCCGCCGGAGCGGAGGCCTTCACAAGCGCCTCCTCGCGGGCGCCGTCCGTGGTGTCTGCGGGCATGGTTCCTCCATCGTCGTCGATTGGTTCATCCGGGGGCGGTGCGCGGTGTCGGCGCGAGCGCTCAGCGGGCGATCCGCCACCCGCGGGTGGTCAGGTCCTGCACCAGCCGCTCGTGCACCGTCGGATTCACGGCTACCTCGACCATACCCACCGGCTGGCCGGGCGAGTGCTCCATCCGCACATCCTCGACGTTCACGCCGAGCTCCCCGATCTCGGTGAGCAGGCGGGCGATCTGCCCCGGGGTGTCGTCCACGAGCACGGTGAGCTCGCTGAAGGCCTTCGGGGAGCCGCCGTGCTTGCCGGGGATGCGGGCCACCCCGGCGTTGCCCTCGCTCATCAGCTGGGCGATGTCCAGGCGGGCGCCGTCGGCGGTCGGGTCCTCGAGGGTGCCGATGAGCCGGTCCAGGTCCGCGCGCACCCCGTACAGGGTGCGCACCACCGGGGCGGCGTTGGCCGCGAGGATCTGCACCCACATGCCCGGCGCGGAGGCGGCGATCCGGGTGGTGTCGCGCAGCCCCTGCCCGGCCAGGCCCAGCGCCTCCAGGGGGGTGTCGCGCAGCCGGGAGGCCAGCAGCGATGACATCACCTGCGGCACGTGGGAGATCAGGGCGACGGTCTCGTCGTGCTCGGCCGGATCCAGGAAGGTCACGATGCCGCCGAGGTCCTGGCCCAGCCCGCGGGCCAGGCGCACCCCCTCGGGGGCGACCTCCTCGTGTTCGCAGACCACCCAGGGGCGGGAGGTGAACAGCTCCGCGCGCGCGGCCACCGGCCCGGAGCGCTCCCGCCCGGCCATCGGGTGGGTGCCGATGTAGCGGCGGGCGTCTTCCCCGGAGGCCAGGACCTCGGCGAGGATGGGGGCCTTCACGGAGGCGATGTCCAGCACGACGGCGCGCGGGAAGTCCCGCAGCGCCTGCACGGCCATGGCCCCGGCGACGTCGGGCGGGGTGGCCACGACCACCAGCTGCGGGTCGGCCTCGGCGCGTGCGCCCTCCTCCCCGAGCTCCCGGACCAGCCCGGCCCAGGAGGAGCCGGCCCCGAGGTCCGCGGCCACGGCCTCGGTGGTCGGGGAGATGTCCCGGACCCACACGGGCACGCCCTGCAGGCTCAGCCCGAGGCCGACGGAGGCCCCGAGCAGCCCGGCCCCGATGATCAGGACCGGGCCGGACACAGTGGCGCCGACGGCGCTGCGGGCACGGGCGGGCACGGGCTACAGCTCCACGGCGGCCAGCAGCTGGCCGATCTCGACCTTGGACAGGTTGCGCACGGTGCCCTGCTTCTGGGAGCCGATGCGCACCGGCCCCATCTCGGTGCGCACGAGCTTCTCCACCGGGTGTCCGACGGCGTCGAACAGGCGGCGCACGATGCGGTTGCGCCCGGAGTGGATGGTGACCTCCACGAGCAGGTGCCCGGGGGTGGAGTCCACGAGCCGGAACTCGTCGACCCTGGCCACCCCGTCCTCCAGGCGGATGCCCTTCTTCATCTCCGCGCCGACCCCGTGCTCCATGGGCCCGCGCACCTGCACCAGGTACTTCTTGGGCACCTCGTAGGAGGGGTGCATCAGCCGGTTGGCCAGCTCGCCGTCGTTGGTCAGCAGCAGCAGCCCCTCGGTGGCCACGTCCAGGCGCCCCACGTGGAAGATCCGCTCGCGCTTGTTGGGGTCCAGGTAGTCGGTGATGCAGGGCCGGCCCTCCGGGTCCTCCATGGTCGCCAGCACGCCCTCGGGCTTGTTGAAGGCGTAGTAGACCTTGGACTCGTCGGTCTGGATGGTGATCCCGTCCACCTGCACGGTGGCCTTGGCCGGGTCCACGCGCACGCCGAGCTCCGTGACGGGCTGGCCGTCGACGACGACGCGCCCCTCCTCGATCATCTGCTCGCAGACCCGGCGGGAGGCGACCCCGGCCTGGGCCATGAGCTTCTGCAGGCGCACCCCATTGGGGTCGTGCACGTCCAGCCGGTCCACGGGGGCGGCCCGGGGGCGGCGGGGCCGGTGCGGGCCGCGGTAGTGCTGCTCGGCCCGGCGCTCCCCGCGCTCCTGGGCGAAGATCTTGCCGGACTGGCCCTTGCGGGGCCGGAACTTCTTCGAGTCGGACTTATTCGCTCCGGATTTCACGGCCGGCGCGTCCCGGCGCCCGCCGGGCCGGGGCCCGCCGACCCGCTTCTCCCCCGGCTTGGCCCCCGGGCGGGAGGAGGCGGGGCGGCCCGGGCGGGGCTTGCCGCTCGGTCGCCCGGAGCCTCCGGGCTTGGGTCCGCGGTAGGGGCCGGGCTTGGCGGAGCCTGCGCCCCCTGTGCTGCCGCTGGCGTTGTTCTGACGTCCCGTCGATCTGCTGGCCATGGTGTCCTTCATCTTCTCGTGCTGGGTCCCGCGGCGTGCGGGTCCCCTCATCGGTGGTCTTCCTGCCCCGGTGGCGCCGGTGCGCGGCGGCGCGGTGCGGGCGCCCGGTCCTCGTACTCGGCCACGTCCTCCGCCCCGGGCAGGTGGGGGGCAATGGGCGGCAGGTCCGCGAGGGATTCCAGGCCGATCTTCTCCAGGAACAGCGGGGTCGTCTCGAAGAGGGTCGCCCCGGATTCCCCGGGTTCCTGGGCTTCGACGACGAGGCCGCGGGTGCGCAGGGTCCGCACGACGCCGTCCACGTTCACGCCGCGGATCGAGGAGACCCGGGCGCGGGAGATCGGCTGGCGGTAGGCGATCACCGCGAGGGTCTCCAGGGCGGCCTGGGAGAGCTTCGCGGTCTGCCCCTCCTGCACGAAGCGGCGCACCCAGGGGGCGAAGTCCGTGCGGGAGTACAGCCGCCACCCGCCGGCGACCCGACGCAGCTCCACGCCGCGCGGCTCGCGGACCCGGGACCCGGCGGTCTCCGGCGCACGCGCCTGAACGGCGGACTCTTCAGCATACCGCGCCGAGTCCGCGCCGTCGCGGTCGCCTGCCTCACGCTCGGCGGCATCAGACGCCGCGGTACCGAGGCCGACGGCGTCGGGGTCGGTGGTGCTGTTCTCGGCGGTGCTGTGCTCGAGGGTGCCGCCATCGTCCGGGACGGGGTGCCCGTCGTAGTCCCGGGCCAGCTGCTCCAGGGCCGCGGCCACCTCGGCGGCCGGCACCTGAAGCGCCTCGGCCAGCTCGAGCTCGTCCACCGGGGCCGCGGCGACGATCAGGATGGCCTCCACGGCCGCCCGGACCCCGCCGGGACGCAGCCGCACCGCGGACTCCTCCTCGCGCCCGGTCTGCTCCTCGTTCATGGTCTGGCCTCCTCGGCTGTGCCGGCTTCGGCCCCCGCACCGGCTGGGCTCTGGGCGACGGCGGCAGCCCCTTGGTAGTCGTCCGCGGCCAGTCGGACCGCGCTCCAGGTGGGGTCCTCCCCCACCCAGCGCACCATCAGCTCCCCCAGCGGAGTCTCCTGGGCGAAGGCGACGACCCGGTCCCGGTGCATCTCCAGCAGGGCCAGGAACCGCACGACGACCACCAGCAGGTCCTCGGCGTCGGAGACCAGGCGCGCGAAACTCAGCGCGGCCCCGGGCCGCAGCCGGGCGGCCAGGTGCTCGGCCTCCTCCCGCACGGTGACCCGTGCGCCGTGCAGGTGATCGGTGCCGACCTCCTGCGGGTCCTCCTGCCGCGGGGTCAGGGCCCGCTCGGCCAGCCGGGCCAGGTCCTGCGGGCTCGCGGTGAACACCAGCTCGGGCAGGGCCGAGGCCAGCTCCGGTTCCAGGGGCACGGTGCGGGCGAAGCGGCTGCGCTCGGCGTCGAAGCGCTCGGCAAGGATTCCGGAGACGTCCTTGAAGGCCTTGTACTGCAGGAGCCGGGCGAACAGGAGATCCCGGGCCTCCAGCATCGCGATGTCCTCCTCGTCCTCCACCTGCCCGGCCGGCAGCAGCCGGGCGGCCTTCAGGTCCAGGAGGGTCGCGGCGACGACGAGGAACTCGCTGGCCTCGTCCAGAGCCCGCTCCAGGCCGGTGTCGCGCAGGGCCCGCACGTAGGCGATGAACTCGTCGGTGACCTCGGCCAACGCGACCTCGGTGATGTCCAGGCGCCGCTGCCCGATGAGGTTGAGCAGCAACTCGAAGGGCCCGGCGAAGTTCTCCAGGGTCACGGAGAACACGCCCGCGGCCTCGTCGGCCTCGGGCGGGTCCGCCGCCGCGGCGGCGAGATCCCCGGGCGCACCCGGGGCGGGGGCCGCCTGGATCAGCGGGAGCCTCCGCGCTCGATGAGCTCCTTGGCCAGCTCCCGGTAGGCGATCGCCCCGGTGTGGGTGGGGGCGTAGGTCAGGATCGGCTCCGCGGAGACGGTGGCGTCCGGGAACTTCACGGTGCGCTTGATGACGGTGTCGAAGACCTTGTCACCGAAGGCGTCCACGATGCGGGCCAGCACCTCCTTGGAGTGCAGGGTGCGGGAGTCGAACATCGTCGCCAGGACCCCGTCGATGCGCAGGTCCGGGTTCAGCCGGTCCTGGACCTTCTCGATGGAGTCCACCAGCAGGGCCACGGCCCGCAGCGCGAAGAACTCGCAGATCAGGGGGATGATGACCCCGTCCGCGGCGGTCAGGGCGTTGACGGTGAGCAGCCCCAGGGAGGGCTGGCAGTCGATGAGCACGACGTCGTAGTCGTCCTTGACCTTCTTCAGCGCGGAGGACAGCACCTGCTCGCGAGCGACCTCGTTGACCAGCTGCACCTCCGCGGCGGAGAGGTCGATGTTGGCCGGCAGCAGGTCCATGTTCGGGAACTCGGTGGCCCGGATGGCCTCGCGCACGTCCGTCTTGCGATCCATCATCACGGTGTACACGGTGGTGTCCAGCTCGTGCGGGTTCACGCCGAAGCCGGCGGACAGGGCGCCCTGGGGATCGAAGTCCACCATGAGCACCCTGCGTCCGAGCTCCGCGAGCGCGGCGCCGAGGTTGATGGTCGAGGTGGTCTTGCCGACCCCGCCCTTCTGGTTGACCATCGCGATCACCCGGGCGGGGCCGTGCTCGGTCAGCTCGGGGGGATCGGGGAAGGTGCGCAGGGGGCGCCCGGTGGGCCCGAGGTTGGCGTCGGGGGTAGTAGATGCAGTCACAAGCGGCTTTCCGTCGTCGGGGACAGTTCTGGCTCGGGATTAAACCCTACCGCCCCGCCGGGGAGGGCGGGGCGGGTTCGGGGCAGCGGCGCTGGACGGGCGGGCCCGACCGGGACGGCGTCGCACCCGGTGGGGCGGACGGGGCGCCGTTCCGGGCTCGGGTCAGGAGTCCAGGTCCTGGATCGTCGTGGAGCCGGCCTGCCGGGGACCCTCGACGGTGGGCATCTGCTTGGTCGGGGACTTCAGCACGACGGCCTGGTCCACGTTCCTGTCCCCCTGGACCTCCTCGTAGTGCGGGTTCTCCGCGAGGTCGGCCTCGTTGAAGGGCAGCTCGCCGTCGAGCACGCGCCGTGCCCGGTCCAGATCCACCATGCGGTTCCACCTGCCCATCAGCAGGGTGGCCACGGCGTTGCCGGTGAAGTTGGTCAGGGCGCGGGCCTCGGACATGAACTTGTCGATGCCCACGATCAGGGAGACCCCGTCCACCAGCTCGGGTCGGTGGGACTGCAGGCCGCCGGCCAGGGTGGCCAGGCCCGCGCCGGTGACCCCGGCCGCGCCCTTGGAGGCGATGATCATGAAGATCAGCAGGGAGACCTGCTCGCCGATGTTCAGCGGCTTGCCCATGGCGTCGGCGACGAAGATCGAGGCCATGGTCAGGTATATCGCGGTGCCGTCGAGGTTGAAGGAGTACCCGGTGGGCACGACGATGCCGACGACGGACTTGTCCACCCCGGTGTGCTCCATCTTGGCGATCAGCCGCGGCAGGGCTGCCTCGGAGGATGAGGTGGAGAAGATCAGCAGGTACTCCCGCCCGAGGTACTTCAGCAGCTTGAGGATGTTCAGCCCGGTGGCCAGCTTCAGCAGCCCGCCGAGGATCACGAGAATGAACAGGGCGCAGGTGATGTAGAAGGCCAGCATCAGCAGGGCCATCTGCCCGACGGCCTTGATCCCGGTGGCCCCGACGACCCCGGCCATGGCCCCGAAGGCACCCAGCGGAGCGACCCACATGATCATCATGAGGATGCGGAAGACGACGGCCTGCAGATAGGTGATGAACTTCAGGATGGGTTTGCCCGCCTCGCCCATGCGCTGCAGGGCGAAGCCCACCAGCAGCGCCACGAACAGGGCCTGGAGGATGTTCCCGGAGACGAGGGCGTTGAGCAGGGAGCTGGGAATGATGTTGAGCAGGAAGTCCACGGTGTGGTTGCCGGTGTTGGCCCAGCCGGTGGATTCGGCAGCGGCGACCTCGTAGTGGCCCGAGTGGTAGTGCAGGTCGTCCCCGGGGTGGATGAGGTTGCCCACGACCAGGCCGATGACCAGGGCGAAGGTGGACATCAGCACGAAGTAGATCAGCGCCATCCCGCCGACCCGACCCACCGTCGCGGCCTTGGCCACCGAGCCGACGCCGATGACGATGGTGCAGAAGATCACCGGAGCGATGAGCATCTTGATCAGCGCGACGAAGCCGGTGCCGATGGGCGCGAGCGCCTTCCCGGTGCCGGGGGCGATCAATCCGAGGGCCGCGCCGAGCACGACCCCGGCGATCACGGACAGGTACAGCAGGTGGGTTCCCGAGCGGTACCACGGGGTGGCGGACGCCGAGCGGGCGGCGTCGGAGGTCTGGGCCATGAACGGCTCCTCGCAGGTGGATGAGATGGTGTGCCAGGCGATCCTATACCGTCATGATGCATATCGCGTCCTCCGCATCACACGCGGGATCCTTCAGGGTCGCAGGGCGTCAGGAGCCGCGCAGCACGGGCACCAGGTCCTCCAGCACGGCCGGATCCTCGATGGTGGAGGGCACGCGGCAGTCCTCGCCGTCGGCGATCTGGCGCATCGTCTTGCGGAGGATCTTGCCGGAGCGGGTCTTGGGCAGCGCGGAGACCACCCGCACGTGCTTGAAGTCGGCGACCGCCCCGATGCGCTGGCGCATCATCGCCACCAGCTCCTCGCCCAGCCGCCGCTCCTCGATCTCGGCGTCCCGACGCAGCACCACGTAGCCGGAGGGCCGCTGCCCCTTGAGCTCATCGGCCACCCCGATCACCGCGGCCTCGGCCACCGCGGGGTGCGCGGCCAGGACCTGCTCCATCGCCCCGGTGGACAGCCTGTGCCCGGAGACGTTGATGACGTCGTCCGTGCGTCCCATGACGTAGACGTAGCCGTCCGCGTCGAGGTAGCCGGAGTCCCCCGTGGCGTAGCAGCCCTCGAAGGCGGACAGGTAGGAGGAGACGAAGCGCTGGTCATCGCCCCACAGGGTCGGCAGGCACCCCGGCGGCAGGGGCAGGCGCAGCACCAGGTTGCCCTCGGTCCCGGCGGGCACGGGCTCGCCGAGCGGTCCCAGGACCTCCACCCGGTACCCGGGCACGGGCACCGTCGGGGAGCCGGATTTCACCGGCAGGGGCTCCAGCCCGCGCGGATTCGCGGCGATGGGCCAGCCCGTCTCGGTCTGCCACCAGTTGTCGATCACCGGCACGCCCAAGACCTCCTCGGCCCAGCCGAGGGTTTCCGGGTCCAGTCGCTCCCCCGCCACGAACAGGGTCTGCAGGTCGGACAGGTCGCAATCCCGGATCAGCTCGCCGTCGGGGTCGGCCCGGCGGATCGCGCGCAGCGCGGTGGGTGCGGTGAACAGGGCCCGCGCGTGGGCCTGGGCCGCGACCCGCCAGAACGCGCCGGCGTCGGGGGTGCCCACCGGCTTGCCCTCGTAGAGCACGGTGGTCGCCCCGGTCAGCAGGGGCGCGTAGACGATGTAGCTGTGCCCGACGACCCACCCGACGTCGGAGGCGGTGAACATCGTCTGGCCCGGTCCGACGTCGTAGATCGCCTCCATCGACCAGCGCAGGGCCACCGCGTGGGAGCCGGCGTCGCGCACGACGCCCTTGGGGGCGCCGGTGGTCCCGGAGGTGTAGAGGATGTACAGCGGGTCGGTGGCTCGGACGGTGGTGCATCCGGCGGGCTCGGCGGCGGCCGCGGCCTCCTCCCAGTCCCGCCAGGCGCAGGCGGGCTGCCCGTCGGTCCCGGCCCGGGCCGCGACCTCGGCCAGCGTGGTCGCGAAGCCCTCGCGGTGGCGCACGAAGACCGCGCCCGGCGGGTGCTCGGCCAGGCGCAGCGCCTCCTCCACGGCCGGCAGGTACTCGATGCGCCGCGTGGGCTCGATCCCGCCGGTGGCGGTGACGACGGCGACCGGGCGGCAGTCGTCGATCCTGCTGGCCAGCTCCGCCGGAGCGAAGCCGCCGAAGACGACGGAGTGCACGGCACCCAGCCGGGCGCAGGCGAGCATGGCCACGGGGGCGGCGGGGATCATCGGCAGGTAGATCAGCACCCGGTCCCCCGTGCCCACCCCGGCCGCGGCCAGCGCCCCGGCGAAGGCCGCGACCTCCTCTTGGAGGCGGGCGTAGGTGATCGCGGTGCGGGTGCCGGTGACCGGGGAGTCGTGCAGGATCGCCACCTGGTCCCCGCGCCCGTCGCGCACGTGCCGGTCCACCGCGTTGAAGCAGGTGTTCAGCGTCGCATCGGGGAACCAGCGGTACAGCGGGGCGGCGGAGTCGTCCAGGGCCCGGGTGGGGGCCTGCTCCCAGTCGATCAGCTGCGCCGCGCGCAGCCAGAAGCCCTCGGGATCCTCGAGGCTCTCGGCGTAGGTCCGGCGGTAGGTGGGGGTCATGGCGCAGGGTCTCCTTCCGTGCTGTGCAGACCAACATAGTGTTCTGCGCCATAGCTGACAAGGGCAGTGAATACACAACATCCGTTCGAAGCGACGGGAACTGCCGTTGTTGCCCCATCCGGAGAAGTTCTGTATACATGGAGTCATCCACATCACAGCGACGGCGAGGAGGGGACGGGTGCGAGCATCGGACCGGGTCTACGGGATCCTGCGCGAGGAGATCATCGGGTGGCACCGGCCTCCCGGGACGATCCTCGGCGAGGTCGAGCTGGCCGATCAGCTCGGCGTCTCCCGCACCCCCGTGCGCGAGGCCGTCTCCCGGCTGCTCGGGGACGGACTGGCCGCACCCCGCCCGGGCCGCGGCGTCGTCGTCGCCGAGGTCTCCGCGGACGGCGTGCGCGAGATGTTCGAGCTGCGCGAGGCCCTGGATACCCAGACCGCGGCCCTGGCGGCCCGGCGGGCGGATCCGCGGGTCTTCGACCGGCTGGCCGAGCGCCTGGAGCGGATGGGGGCCGCGCTGGCCGGGGACGACGCCGATCGCAGCGCCTACTACGCCCTGGTGGCCTCGCTGGACGAGGCCCTGGACGAGGCCGCGGACAGCGCCTGGCTGCGCCACGCCCAGGAGCAGCTGCGAGCGCACCTGCAGCGGGTGCGCCGGCTGTCCCGGAAGGACGAGGCGCGCCTGCGCGCGGCGGCCGCCGAGCACGCCCAGATCGCCCGCGCCGTGGCCTCCGGGAATCCCGAGCTGGCCCGCGCCGCGACCCTGGTGCACCTGGATCGGGCGCTGAGCGCCATCCTGCGGGCCGTGCGCCGCCTCGAGCACCAGCAACCCGCACCGACCCCGGTGGACGTCCACCCTCTGGGCCCCGCCGCCCCGAAGATCGAAAGGACTGACCCGTGACCGTCACCCACACCGTGCGCGTGCACCGCAGCGAGGAGAACCTGCCCCGCGAGCAGCAGCTCGCCCACAAGATCGCGAAGGTCGCGACCGACCCGGTCGAGGTCACCCCCGAGGTCCAGGAGATGGTCATCAACCGGATCCTGGACAACGCCGCGGTGGCCATCGCCTCGCTGAACCGCGGCCCCATCGTCTCCGCGCGCGACCAGGCCCTGACCCATGCCCCCGGCCCCGGCGGGTCCGGTGCGGCCCTGATCGGCGTCGACGCCGCCACCTGCCGGGTCTCCCCCGAGTGGGCCGCCTGGGCCAACGGGGTCGCGGTGCGGGAGCTGGACTACCACGACACCTTCCTGTCCGCCGAGTACTCCCACCCCGGGGACAACATCCCGCCAATCCTCGCGGTGGCCCAGCATGCCGGGCGCTCGGGCCGGGACCTGATCCGCGGCATCGCCACCGGCTACGAGATCCAGGTGGACCTGGTCAAGGCCATCTCCCTGCACCGGCACAAGATCGACCACGTCGCCCACCTGGGGCCCTCGGCGGCCGCAGGGATCGGAACCCTGCTCGACCTCGACGCCGAGACGATCTTCCAGGCGATCGGCCAGGCCCTGCACACCACCACCGCGACCCGCCAGTCCCGCAAGGGCGAGATCTCCACCTGGAAGGCCCACGCCCCGGCCTTCGCCGGGAAGATGGCGGTCGAGGCCGTGGACCGGGCGATGCGCGGGCAGACCTCCCCCGTGCCGATCTACGAGGGCGAGGACGGGGTGATCGCCTGGCTGCTGGACGGCCCCGACGCCTCCTACGAGGTCCCCCTGCCGGCCCCCGGGGAACCCAAGCTCGGCATCCTGGAGACCTACACCAAGGAGCACTCCGCCGAGTACCAGGCCCAGGCCTGGATCGACCTGGCCCGCAGGCTGCACCGCGAGCACCCCGAGCTGACAGACCCGCAGAACGTCGAGTCGATCGTGCTGCACACCTCCCACCACACCCACGACGTGATCGGCTCCGGGGCCAAGGATCCGCAGAAGTACGACCCGCAGGCCTCCCGCGAGACCCTCGACCACTCGATCCCCTACATCTTCACCGTCGCCCTGCAGGACGGGCAGTGGGAGCACAACCGCTCCTACGCCCCCGAGCGCGCGGCCCGACCGGACACCGTGGAGCTGTGGCACAAGGTCACCACCGAGGAGGACCCGGAGTGGACCCGCCGCTACCACTCCATCGATCCGCAGGAGAAGGCCTTCGGCGGCCGGGCCGAGATCCGGCTGGCGGACGGCTCGCGGCTCGTCGAGGAGATCGCGGTGGCCGACGCCCACCCGCTGGGGGCCCGGCCCTTCGCCCGCGAGCAGTACCTGACCAAGCTGCGCGCCCTCGCCGAGGGCTCCGTGGCCGAGACCGAGCTCGAGCGGTTCATCCAGGCCGCCGAGGAGCTGCCGAACCTCGCGGCCGGCGAACTCGATGCACTGAACATCACCGCGGACATCCCGCTGGAGACCGGAGCGAAGGGACTGTTCTGATGCTGTACCCCCAGACCACCGCCGCCCGGAAGCGGATCGCGCTGCGCGAGATGCTCGCTTCCGGGACGGTCCGCCAGTTCCCGGGGGCCTACACCCCGATCTCGGCCAAGCTGATCCAGGAGAAGGGCTACGACGGCGTCTACATCTCCGGGGCCGTGCTGGCCAATGAGCTGGGCTTCCCCGATATCGGGCTGACCACCCTCTCGGAGGTCGCCACCCGGGCCGGGCAGATCGCCCGGATGACGGATCTGCCGGCCATCGTCGACGCCGACACCGGCTTCGGCGAGCCGATGAACGTCGCCCGCACCGTCCAGGAGCTCGAAGACGCCGGACTGGCCGGGTGCCACATCGAGGACCAGGTCAACCCCAAGCGCTGCGGGCACCTGGAGAACAAGAACGTCGTCGACGAGCAGACCGCCCTGCAGCGCATCGCGGCCGCAGCGCAGGCCCGTCGCGATGAGAACTTCCTGATCATGGCGCGCACCGACCTGCGCGGGGTGGAGGGGCTGGAGGCCGCGATCGCTCGGATGCGCCGGCTCGTCGAGGCCGGGGCGGATGCCATCTTCCCCGAGGCGATGACCTCGCTCGAGGAGTTCGAGATGGTGCGCGCCGCCGTCGACGTCCCGATCCTGGCCAACATGACGGAGTTCGGCCGCTCCCAGCTCTACACGAAGGATGAGCTCGCCGCGGCCGGAGTGAACCTGATCATCTACCCGGTGACCCTGCTGCGCGCCTCCCTGGGGGCGATGGAGCGGGTCCTTGAGACCATCGCCGCAGAGGGCACCCAGGAGGCCGCGGTGGATCAGATGCTCACCCGCCAGCGCCTCTACGAGCTCGTGGACTACGCCGGCTACGGCCGGTTCGACTCCGGGATCTTCGACTTCGAGGTCCCCGACCGCTTCCGGGGCTGAGCCCCCGGTCGACCTCGCCCATCATCACGAAGGAGTGATCCCCATGTCCGAAGAGATCCGCAAGGGCCTGGCCGGGGTCGTCGCCGACACGACGGCGATCTCCAAGGTCAACCCCGAGACCAACTCCCTGCTCTACCGCGGCTACCCGGTGCAGGAGCTGGCCGCGCGCTGCTCCTTCGAGGAGGTGGCCCTGCTGCTGTGGAACGGCGAGCTGCCCACCGAGCGGGAGCTTTCCGAGTTCCGGGAGTTCGACGCCGCCCACCGGGCGATGGACAGCTCCCTCAAGACCGTCATCGACGCGCTGCCGACCGCCTGCCACCCGATGGACGTGTGCCGCACCGCCGTCTCCGTGCTCGGGGCCCAGGATCCGGCCGCCGAGGACGACTCCCCCGCGGCGAACCTGCTCAAGGCGAAGAAGCTGTTCTCGGCCCTGCCCGCGGTGGTGGCCTACGATCAGCGGCGCCGTCGGGGCCAGGAGCTGATCCAGCCCCGGGAGGACCTGGACTGGTGCGAGAACTTCCTGCACATGACCTTCGGGGAGGTCCCGGCCCCCGAGGTGAAGCGAGCCTTCAGCGTCTCGATGGTCCTGTACGCCGAGCACTCCTTCAACTGCTCGACCTTCACCGCCCGCACCATCGCCTCCTCCCTGTCGGACCTGTATTCGGCGGTGACCGGGGCGATCGGCGCGCTGAAAGGTCCGCTGCACGGCGGGGCCAATGAGGCCGTGATGCACACCTTCGACGAGATCGGCATCCGGGAGGATGAGTCCGAGGCCGACGCCGAGCGGCGCGCGAAGGAGTGGATGGACGCGGCCCTGGGGCAGAAGAGGAAGGTCATGGGCTTCGGGCACCGGGTGTACAAGAACGGCGACTCCCGCGTCCCGACCATGCAGGCGGCGCTGTTCGACATGATCGAACACGTCGACCGCGGCGAGATGATGGGGCTGTACAAGGGTCTGGCGAAGTCCATGGACGAGGCCAAGGGCATCCAGCCGAACCTGGACTACCCGGCCGGGCCGACCTATCACCTGATGGGCTTCGACACCCCGACCTTCACGCCGCTGTTCGTGGCCGCCCGGGTCACGGGGTGGACCGCGCACATCATGGAGCAGCTGGCCCACAACTCGCTGATCCGCCCGCTGTCCGCCTACGACGGGCCAGGTGAGCGGCATCTGCCCGAGTGAGTCTCACACCGCCCGCGGATGGGCCGAGAGGAAGACCTCCCGCAGCGTGTCCGCGGTGACCTTGGTGTAGATCTGCGTGGTGGTCAGGGAGGCGTGGCCCAGCAGCTCCTGGACCACGCGGATGTCCGCCCCGCCTTCCAGGAGGTGGGTCGCGAAGGAGTGGCGCAGGGAGTGCGGGGAGACCTCCTGGGTGATCTGCGCCCGCTCGGCGGCCTTCTTCAGCACCAGCCACGCCCCCTGGCGGGTCAGGCGCCCCCCCCGGGCGTTGAGGAACAGCGCCGGGGTGCCGCGGCCGTGGGCGGCCAGCAGGGGCCGGGATCGCACGAGGTAGGCGGAGACGGCCTCGCGCGCGTAGGAGCCGACCGGCACGATCCGCTCCCGGCCGCCCTTGCCGAACAGGCGCACCACGCCCGTGGCGTGCTCCTGACCGGGCGGCGTCGGGGCGGAGAGGTCATCCCGGTCGACCCCGACGGCCTCGGAGATGCGCGCGCCGGTGGAGTACAGGAACTCCAGTAAGGCCGCATCGCGCAGCCCGGCGGGGGTCTGCCGATCCGGGGCCTCCAGGATCCGGGCCACGGTCTGCACCGGCAGGGCCTTGGGCAGGCGCTGTCCCGGGCGCGGCGGGGCCACGGCCTCCGCGGGGTCCGCGGGGGTGATCCCCTCCAGGGTCCAGAACCGGTGCATCCCGCGCACCGCGACGACGGCGCGGGCCGCGCTGCGCGCGGACAGCCCCCGCCCGCCCTCGGCGCGCGGGCGGGACAGGTGGCGCAGAAACTCCTGCACGTCCTCGGTGACGACCTCGCCGGGGGCGCGCACGCCGCGCCGGTCGGCGAGGAAGGCCAGGTAGCGCCCGAGGTCCCGGCGGTAGGAGGCGAGGGTGTTCGCGGCCAGGCCGCGCTCGATCTCCAGGTGCTGCAGGTACCGCCGCAGGCCGTCGTTCAGCTCCGGGGCCGGGGCGACGGCCGGCGCGGCGTGTGGGCGGCTCACGCCGCGTCGTCCTCCCGGAACCCCGGGTGCGCCGGCCACGCGGCCTCGGCCGGACGCAGATCCGCGAAGTCCCGGCGCAGCCCCGCCCACACGGCGAGGATCGCGTTGACCGCGGACGGGGAGTGCAGACGCGAGCCCAGCACGGCCGTCGCGGCCTCCTCGATGGGCACCCAGCGGGTGATGATCTGCGCTTCCTCCTCCTCGCGGGTGAAGCGCTCGGCCTCGGGCACCGGGTCGATGCCGCGGGCCAGGAAGATCCGGGTGGCCTCGTTCGAGGCGCCGGGGGTGTTCTGGAACTCCAGCAGGGTGTCCCAGCGGGCGGCGGTCAGATCCGCCTCCTCGCGCAGCTCCCGGCGCGCGGCGTCCACGGGGGCCTCCCCCGCGACGTCCAGCAGCCCCGCCGGGATCTCCCACATCCGCATGCCGGCGGGGTGGCGGTACTGGCTGATCAGCAGGATCTCCTGCTCCTCGTTCAGCGCGGCGATCGCCACGGCCCCCGGGTGGCGCAGGAACTCGCGGCGGATCATCGCGCCGTCCGGCTCCAGCCGGAAGCCCTCCTCCACGACGTCGAAGACCTTCCCGGAGAAGATCTCCCGCTGCTCTTCGGGCTCGATCGGGCAGATCCGGTCCGCCAGCGGCTCCCGCGCCTGCCCGCCCCGGCGCTCCGACGTCGTCATCGGGCCAGCGCCGCGGCGATCAGCCCGCGGAACAGGGGGTGGGAGCGGGTGGGCCGGGACAGCAGCTCCGGGTGGGCCTGCGTGGAGACGTAGTAGGGGTGCACCTCGGCGGGCAGCTCCACGAACTCCACCAGTGAGCCGTCCGGGGAGGTCCCGGAGATCACCAGGCCGGCCTCCTCCAGCTGCTCGCGGTAGGCGTTGTTGACCTCGTAGCGGTGCCGGTGGCGCTCCTTGACCTCGGTGGCCCCGTACGCGCCGGCCACCACGGAGCCCTCGGTGAGCTTGGCGTCGTACAGGCCCAGGCGCATCGTGCCGCCCAGGTCCCCCGCGCCGTCCACGAACTGCTTCTGCTCCTCCATCGTGGCGATGATCGGGGTGGAGGTCTCCGGGTCGAACTCGGTGGAGGAGGCCTCCGGCAGGCCGACAACGCTGCGGGCGTACTCCATGACCATGCACTGCAGGCCCAGGCACAGCCCCAGGGTCGGGATGCGGTGCTCCCGGGCGTAGCGCAGGGCGCCGAGCTTGCCCTCCAGGCCGCGGATCCCGAAGCCGCCGGGCACGCAGATCGCGTCCACGTCCGCCAGCTGCCGGGCCGCACCCTCGGGATCCTGGCACAGGTCCGAGGCGATCCACTTGATGCTCACCTTGGCGTCGTTGGCGAAGCCGCCGGCGCGCAGCGCCTCGGAGACGGACAGGTAGGCGTCCGGCAGGTCGATGTACTTGCCGACCAGCCCCACCGTGACCTCGTGCGAGGGCTGGTGCACGGTGCGCAGCAGCTTGTCCCACTCGGTGAAGTCCGCGGGCTGGTAGTCCAGGCCCAGGTAGTCCAGGATGTAGGCGTCCAGGCCCTGCCGGTACAGGGTCTTGGGGATGTCGTAGATGCTCGGGGCATCCGGGCAGGCGATGACGGCCTCGGTGTCCACATCGCATGCGCTGCCGACCTTGGCCTTGAGGCTCTCGGAGACCTCCTTGGCCGAGCGCAGCACCAGGGCGTCCGGGATGATCCCGAGCCCGCGCAGGGCCGCCACGGAGTGCTGAGTGGGCTTGGTCTTCATCTCCCCGGAGGGCCCGATGTAGGGGATCAGGGAGACGTGCAGGAAGAACACGTGGCGCCGCCCGACGTCGCGGCGCACCTGGCGAGCGGCCTCCAGGAAGGGCTGGGATTCGATGTCCCCGACGGTGCCGCCGATCTCGGTGATGATGATGTCCGGGGCGTCGGGCTCGCCGGTGGCCCGGCGGCGCATGCGCGCCTTGATCTCATCGGTGATGTGCGGGATGACCTGCACGGTGTCCCCCAGGTACTCCCCGCGCCGCTCCTTGGCGATCACGGTGGAGTAGACCTGGCCGGTGGTCACGTTGGCCGAGGCGTCGAGGTTCTCGTCCAGGAAGCGCTCGTAGTGGCCGATGTCCAGGTCCGTCTCGGCGCCGTCGTCGGTGACGAAGACCTCGCCGTGCTGGAAGGGGTTCATGGTGCCGGGATCCACGTTGAGGTAGGGATCCAGCTTCTGCATGGTCACGGACAGCCCGCGCGAGCGCAGCAGGCGCCCGAGGCTGGAGGCGGTCAGCCCCTTGCCGAGGGAGGAGGCCACACCCCCCGTGACGAAGATCTGCCGGGTGATCTTCCGGTCCGTGCTGTGCTGTGCCGACGCTGTCTTGGATTCATTCACCACGGGTCTCGAGCCTATCATGCGGGGTCAGGGGTGAAGGTGGCGCAGATCTCATGCGCCGGGGTGCTCGGCGGCGGGCTGCGGGGCCGCCTGGCCGGCGTCGGCCAGCAGCTCCGCGGCGTGCTGGCGGGCCGCGGCGGAGTCCTCGTGCCCGGCCAGCATCCGCGCCAGCTCGACGACGCGCTCGCCCGGATCCAGCACCCGCACCTCGGAGACCGTGGCGTCCTCGGACTTCAGGACCAGCACATGCCGGTCCGCGTGGGCGGCGACCTGCGGCAGGTGGGTGACCACCAGGACCTGCACGCGCCGGGCCAGCATCGCCAGGCGCCGGCCGATCTCCACGGCGGCCTTCCCGCCCACCCCGGCGTCGACCTCGTCGAAGATGAAGGTCGGCACCGGGTCCACCTCGGCCAGCACCACCTCCAGGGCGAGCATCACCCGGGACAGCTCGCCGCCGGAGGCGCCCTTGCCCAGCGGGCGCGGGACGGCGTCGCGGTGCGGGGCGAGCATGAGGCTCACCGCGTCCTTGCCCTCGGGCCCGAACTTCTCGGTCTCCTCCACCTGAACGACCAGACGGGCGTTGGGCATCGCCAGGGCGGAGAGTTCCTCGGAGACCGCGGCGCTGAGCCGACGGCCCGACTCCTCGCGCAGTGCCCGCAGCCGGTCCGCCTCCTCCTGCAGGCGACCGCGCAGACCGCGCAGCTGCTCCTCCAGGGCCTCCGCGCGCGAGGGGTCGTCCTCCAGGGCCTGCAGGCGGTTGCGGCTGGCCGCGGCCCAGTCCAGTACCTCGGTGATGTCCGCGCCGTACTTGCGGGTCAGCTTCTTCAGGGCGGCCCGGCGGGATTCCACCTGCGCCAGGCGCCCGGGGACCTCGGTCTCCAGATCGGAGAGGTAGCCGGAGAGCTCCTCCCCGATGTCCGCGGCCTGGATCATCAGCTCCCGGACCCGCCCGGCCAGCCCGGCCAGGGCCCCGTCCTCCTCGGCCTCCTGCAGCAGGGCGCGGTGGGCATGATCCAGCAGGACCGAGACCGTGCTCGCCTCCAGGTCCGCACCACCGACCAGCGCGGACTGGGCCGTGCGCGCGGCGGTGCGCAGCTGCTCGACGTTGGTCAGCCGCGCGGATTCCGCGTCCAGGGACTCCTCCTCCCCCACCTGCGGGCGCACGTCATCGATCTCCTTCAGCGCCGCGGCCAGGGACTGGGCCTCGAAGGCCCGGGCCCGGGAGTTCTCCCGGACCTCGCGCAGCTCCTGGGCGGCCTCCCGGTACTCGGCGTAGTGCGCGCGGTACCGGTCCAGCAGGTCCGCGAGCTCCTCCCCGGCGTAGGCGTCCACGGCCCGACGCTGGGCCGCGGCGGACTTCAGCCGCAGCTGATCGGTCTGCCCGTGCACGGCCACGAGGGTCTGCCCCAGGGCGGCCAGGGTCCCGATGGGCGCGGCCGCCCCGCCGACGGTGGCCCGGGAGCGCCCCGAGGCGCTGACCGTGCGGGAGAGGATCAGCTCCTGGGGCAGCTCGGTGCCGTCCTCGACCCGCACGGCCTCGCCGCCGGCCTCCTCGGCCATCTCCACGGCCGGGTGGCCCTCGGGCAGGCGCACCACGGCCTGGGCCAGGGCGGAGCGGGCCCCGGCGCGCACCGCGCCGGCATCGGAGCGGGCGCCGAGCAGCATGCCCAGGGCGGTGACGACCATGGTCTTGCCGGCTCCGGTCTCCCCGGTGAGCACGGTCAGCCCGGGGCCCAAGGGCAGGGTGGCCCCGGTGATGACCCCGAGGTCACGGATGTTGATCTCCTCGATCATGCGCTGCGGTTCTCCTTCCCAGGCTCGGGGGCGGGGGCGGGCTCGCCCTCCACGACGGGGCCGCGCCACCCGCGGGTGGGCAGCTGGAACTTCTTCACCAGCCGCTCCGAGAACGGGGCGGGGTGGATGCGGGCCAGGCGCACCGGCTTGCCGGAGCGGCGCACCTCGATGCGCGCGCCGGGCGGCAGGTCCGCGCTGCGGCGCCCGTCGCACCACAGCACGCCGTAGTGCCCGTTGGTCGGCAGCAGCTCCACGGCCATGGTCGAGGCGGGCGCGGCCACCAGGGGCCGGGAGAACAGGGCGTGGGCGCTCAACGGCACCAGCAGCATCGCCGCGACCTCGGGCCACACCACCGGCCCCCCCCCGGAGAAGGCGTAGGCCGTGGACCCGGTGGGGGTGGCCATCACGACGCCGTCGCAGCCGAAGCTGCTCAGCGGGCGCCCGTCCACCTCGATGACCACCTCGACCATCTTCTCCCGGTTGCCCTTCTCCACCGAGGCCTCGTTCAGGGCCCAGTCGTGGTGCAGCACCCGCCGTTCGCTCCACACCTGCACGTCGATGGCCATCCGCTCCTCGACCGTGTAGGTGCGGTTGACGATGTGGTCCACGGTCTCATCCAGGTCCGTGCGCTCGGATTCGGCCAGGAAGCCCACGTGGCCCAAGTTCACCCCGATCAGCGGGATGTCGGTGTGGCGCATCATCTCCGCCGCGCGCAGGATGGACCCGTCCCCGCCCAGCACCACCCCGAGCTCGACGTCGTTCAGGGCCACGGACTCGTGGATGACCTCGATCCCGGGGCAGTGCGGGGCGCCGAAGATCGTCTCGAGGTCCCCGCGACCCATGACGGGCGTCAGCCCGGCCGCCAGCAGCCGGTCGCAGGCTTGGGTCGCGGCTGCCGTGGCTTCGGGTCGCCCCGTGTGGGCGAACAGGAGGATCTTGCGGGTCATGGGGCCTTGCTCCTTCGGGGAGGATCGCGGGCGGCGTCGGGCGGGCCCGGGCGGGTTCGGGGTGCGTCGGGCGGGGTCGGGGTGCGCGGCGCACCGGATCCCAGCCTAGGCGAGGGGACTGACAGATCCGAGGTCTCCCGTCGGGCGGTGCAGGTGCAGGAAGTGCTCGCGGTTGCCGTCCTGGCCGGGCAGGGCGGAATCCGCCGCGGCCCGGATCTGCAGGCCGAGGTCGGCGGCGGCCTCGAGGACGGCGCGGATGCCGGCCTGCCGGGTCGCCTCGTCGCGGACCACGCCATGCTTGTCCAGCCCGGAGCGGCCGACCTCGAACTGCGGCTTGACCATGAGCACCAGCTCCCCGCCGGGGGCGGTCGCGGCGCGCAGCGCAGGCAGGACGAGGGTCAGGGAGATGAAGGAGAGATCCCCCACGGTCAGCTGCACGGGCCCGCCGATCGCCTCCGGGTCCAGGTGGCGCACGTTCAGCCCCTCGTGCACCTGCACCCGGGGATCGGCGCGCAGGCTGGGGTGCAGCTGGTCGTGGCCGACGTCGACCGCGACCACCCGGGCGGCCCCGCGGTGCAGCAGCACCTGGGTGAACCCGCCGGTGGAGGCCCCGGCGTCCAGGCAGCGCCGCCCGGCCACGACGACGTCGGGGAAGGCCTGCAGCGCGCCGTCGAGCTTGTGTCCGGCCCGCGAGACCCAGTCCGCCCCCGGGCCCGGCAGGATGCGCACGGGCACCTCCGCGGCGACGTCGAGGGCGGGCTTGCGAACCTCCCGGTGGTGGACCAGAACCCGCCCCTCCCGGATCAGCCGGGCGGCCGCGGTGCGCGAGGGGGCCAGACCCGCGTGCACCAGATGCCGGTCCAGCCTCATCCGCGCGTCTCCGGGTCGGCGCGGGCCTCTCCCGGTGCCGCCGGCGCGGGGCTGGGCTCGGCGTCCAGGCGGGTCCGCAGGGCCCGATGCAGCTGGTCGTACAGGGCGGCGTGCTCGGCCACCGGGACGGCGTCGAAGCGCTGCAGCAGGCCCTCCAGCTCCTCGGCGGAGCCGTGTTCGGCCAGCCGCCGCGCCGCCTCCTGCACCACCCGCGACGCCTCCTCGGCCCGCGGGTCCCCCGTCGGCTCCGGACTCACCGCCATCGCAGCTCGGGCTCCGTCGGCTCCTCGGCCCGGGGATGCACGGCCCACCAGGCGGCGCAGGCGACCCGCCAGCGCAGGACCTCCGGGCCATCCCCGCGCACGGTGACGCCGGCGGCGTCGGCCTGGGCGGTGATCCCGTGCAGCTCGGCGCGGGCCTCACCGCCGTCCGCGTTCACCCGCGGGGCGGCGTAGTCCTCGAACAGCTCGCCCAGGTCGGCCAGCAGGTGGTCCGGTCGCTGGTCCGCCGGGGCGCGCAGCACGTCCTCCCAGGTCTGCACCCCGGTCATGACGGCGGCGCTGGGCAGGTCCGCCCGGTGCGCCCCGAGGATGTCCGTGTCCAGTCGGTCCCCGACCACCAGCGGCCGACGCACGTCCAGCCGCTCGACGATGGTGTGGAAGATCGCCGCGCCGGGTTTGCCCGCCACGAGGGGCTCCCGCCGGGTGGCGGTGGCCACGGCCCGCACGAGGGTGCCGTTGCCGGGGGCGATGCCCCGCTCCTTGGGGATGGTCAGATCCGTGTTGGAGGCGATCCACAGCACCTGCTCGTCGGCCAGGGTGTAGGCGGCCTCGGCCAGGTCCTGCCAGCGCAGCGTCGGCTCGAAGCCCTGCAGCACGGCCCGGGGCTCCTCCCCCGGCGCGACGACGCGCAGTCCGGCGTCCCGGGCGCAGTCGGCCAGAGCCTCGGCCCCGCAGATCTGCACGGGCGCGCCCGCGCCGAGCCGGTCGGCCGCCAGCCGGGCGGCGGCCTGCGCGGAGCTGACCACGTGCTCGGCGTCGGTGTGCAGACCCAGGACGTTCAGGTGCTCGGCCACGGTGCCCACGGAGCGCGAGGCGTTGTTGGTCACGTACGCCACCGCGACACCTTCCCGCTGGGCGCGGTTCAGCGCGGGCACGGCCCCCGGGATGGGATCGGGGCCTGCGTAGACCACCCCGTCCAGGTCGGAGAGGATCGCGTCGAAGGATGCGAGCAGGTGGCTCATGCGCGCCCGGCGTCCCCCGCGTTGTCCCGGGCGATGTCCTCCTCGACCTCCCGCAGCTCCGGCGGCATCCCGCCGGTCGTGGCGGCGTCGTCATCGGCGACGTCCTCGGTGACCACGTCGCCTTCGATCTCGGTCTCGTCGGTGGCCTCGGGGTCCCCGGGATCCTCATCCTCCAGGTCGGTCTTCTCCACGACGTCGCCCAGCTCGGTGCGCAGCTCCTCCTCACCGGTGCGCTCCACGTCCGGTTCGACGTCCTCGAGCGCGCCGCCGAAGCCGGTGCGGTCCTCGGCGACGGCCGCGAGGCGCTCGTCATCGCCGGTCTCGGCCTCGGCGCGGCGGCGCTGGGCGGCGGCCTCCTCCATCTCCTCGGGGGTGGGCTCCTGTTCGGCCATCTCGATTCCCTCCTCGTCCTCGGGCTGCTCATCCGGCAGCACGTCGATGTCGTAGATCTCCGGTTCCGCGAACTGTCCCTGCCCCAGGGCGGCTTCGGCGACGGCGGCCAGCCGGGACCACCGGGCGGCCTCCGCCTCCCGGCCCAGCGCCTCGAGCACGTCCGCGTAGGCGGAGTACAGGCGCGGGCTGTAGGAGAAGGCGCGGCGGGGGTTCAGCTCGGGGATCTCCAGGGCGCGCCGGGCGGCCTCGAGGTCTCCCGCGTCCTGGTGGATCCCGGAGACCACCATGGCCAGCTCGGCCTTCTGCTCGGCGCTCAGACCCGCCAGGGCCTCCTCGTCCCGGGCCTCCTCCAGGGCCTTCGCGGTGCGGCCCAGGGCCCGCTGCGCGTCGACGATCAGCGGCAGGTGCTCGTGGGATCCGGTCATGCGCCGGTGGGTGCGCAGCTCGCGCAGGGCGGTCTCCCAGTCCTCCGCGGCGTAGGCGGCGACGCCGGCGGCCTCGCGCACCGCGGCAACCCGTCCGGCCCGGGCGACGGCGGCCTGGGCGTGCTCGAGGGCGAAGTCCGGGTCCACGTCCAGGTACAGGCTGGTCATCACCAGGTGCCGGGAGACCACCTCCGCGTTGTCCGGCTCGAGCACCCGCAGCTCCCGCTGCACGGACTTGTCCAGCTCCTTGCCGGTGACCTCCTCGTCGATCTCCGGGGCGGGTCCGCGCGAGGGCCGGTAGCCGCTGCGCACATCCTCCCGACGCTGCTCCCGACGCCGGTCGAACTGGCCCCGCGGGTTGCGCTCGGCGTCCTCGCCCCGCCGGTCCTGCCAGGACTGCGGGCGGGATCCCCCGCGGAACTCGCCGCCGAGCCGGGACGCAGGCCCGCGGCGATCCCGGTCCTGACGGGGACGGTCCTGACGATCGCGATCCTGACGCGGACCGTCATCGCGACGACGGTCCTGGCCGAAGCGCTCATCCCGGCGATCCTGCTGGGGGCGATCCCCCCGGTCCTCGAACCGACCGGACCCGCGGCGACGATCAAAGGAGCCACGGCCTGCACCGGCGGAGCCGCGACGACCGTCGGAGCGGCTCTCGTCGCGGCCCCAGCGCGGGGAACCGGAGCGGCCCCGCCCTCGATCGGAGGCACCGCTGGGGCGATCGCGCCTCCGGTCCCCCGACCGATGCCCTTCGTGCGGACGGTCTTCAGCCACGCTGTGCTCCTTCTGCTCACGTTCTCTCGACGCGGTCCGGCCACCGGGACCACGGGGGATCCCACGGCTCAGGCCGACCGCGTCGCTGCTCGCCACCAGTCTACGGAACCGGACACCGGTGCATCGCCACCGGTGTGCGGGAACCTGACGGCCGAGTGCGGGCACGGAGCAGCACGGGCCTGTGGGTGCGCTGCCCCGGAGGGTCGGGAAGGGTCCACGGGCACGAAAAAAAAAGGGGGCCCCACACCGGGACCCCCACCACCCACAACCACGGACCCCGCCAAGCCCCGCACATCCCACGGGCACAAAAAAAGGGTGGGGATCCCCGACCGGGGACCCCCACCACCATCAAAAAATGAATCTCGGCGGCGACCTACTCTCCCACACACCTACCGGGTGCAGTACCATCAGCGCTAAGAGCCTTAACTACCGGGTTCGGAAAGGGACCGGGTGTACCCCTCTTGCCATAACCACCGAGAAAAACACGGGCCAACCACCATCCAGGCACCCACCACCAACCCCACCCACCAGGGAAACACCCCCAAGGGTCACGGGTCCATGGTCAGCACCCCACACGGGTTGCTATCCCAAAACCATACAGTGAACACGAACACCAACACACGACCATCAAACAACCATGATCACCATGATGTGTAGATAAGTCTTCGGCCTATTAGTACCAGTCAACTCCACCAGTCTTCAGTCCCGGCTTCCATACCTGGCCTATCAACCCCGTCATCTACAGGGAGCCTCACACCCAACAAAAGGGCAAGGAGAACTCATCTCGAAGCAAGCTTCCCGCTTAGATGCTTTCAGCGGTTATCTCTCCCGAACGTAGCCAATCAGCCATGCACCTGGCGGTACAACTGACATACCAGAGGTTCGTCCGTCCCGGTCCTCTCGTACTAAGGACAGGCCTCCACAATTCTCCAACGCACGCAGCGGATAGGGACCGAACTGTCTCACGACGTTCTGAACCCAGCTCGCGTACCGCTTTAATGGGCGAACAGCCCAACCCTTGGGACCAACTCCAGCCCCAGGATGCGACGAGCCGACATCGAGGTGCCAAACCATGCCGTCGATATGGACTCTTGGGCAAGATCAGCCTGTTATCCCCGAGGTACCTTTTATCCGTTGAGCGACGGCCATTCCACAATGAACCGCCGGATCACTAGTCCCGACTTTCGTCCCTGCTCGACCTGCCAGTCTCACAGTCAAGCTCCCTTGTGCACTTACACTCAACACCTGATTGCCAACCAGGCTGAGGGAACCTTTGGGCGCCTCCGTTACTCTTTAGGAGGCAACCGCCCCAGTTAAACTACCCATCAGGCACTGTCCCTGACCCAGATCATGGGCCGAAGTTAGACATCCAATATGACCAGAGTGGTATTTCAACAACGACTCCACCACCACTAGCGTGATGACTTCACAGTCTCCCACCTATCCTACACAAGCCACACCGAACACCAATACCAAACT
>ERZ1023261.171-NODE-171-length-27179-cov-4.502913_pt1 | contig 27179 bp, 28 predicted proteins | sample MGYA00521234_ERZ1023261 | MGnify/ENA primary metagenome ERZ1023261 (study PRJEB32759, sample SAMN07749871) | skin metagenome | biome: transportation; feature: city; material: polyester macromolecule | host: Homo sapiens | place: Hong Kong:TC line | collected...
CGCCAGTTTGCTCACGACGTATTGGTTGAGGCTGACATTCTGTTGGGCCGGCTCCCGCGCCAGTCGACGGTGAAGCTCCTGCGGCAGTCGGACGTTGAACTTTCCCGAGTACGTCCGCCGCGAAAACGGCAGCGGCGGTTCTTCACCCGACGCGCGCATGTCGGTCAGGACATCGTCCACCAAGGTGGTGATGCCCGCGAGCGCAGCCGTCCGGGAGTCGGCCAGCCATGAGAGCGAGGGGAACTCGGCTCAGGTGGCGACGAACTCGCCATCAACCGATGACCAGACCACGCGGTAGTCGCACTCGGCGGCAGAGGGGGCGGTCGCGTTCACGGCACAGTGCTCCTCTGGGGCTTGGCGGCGGCGTCGAGGGCTCGCTTCGCCCGTCGCCACATCCCGATGTTTCCACGGTCACGGTACTGAACGCCAAGGGGTGTGGGCCGGCCATGCCTGCCGCCCCACCGAGCACGACATCCTCATGCACGACAGTGCGTCAGCGGCCCTGGGCCTCCAGCGTCGCGGGATGCACGTACAGCGGCAGCAGGTCGCGTCCGGCAGGTGTGACGGCCAGCGCGGCAGCCGCTGCGAGGTGCGCCTCGCAGTACGTGACGAGCACGTCGTAGGCGGCCTGGCCCATGAGCTCGACCAATTCGGGTCGCTGCGAGACGTAGACCGGCTCGGCTCCCACGTGCGCCTCGGAGTTGCCCGAGCAGTACCAGTCGAGGTCGTGCCCGCCCGAACCCCATCCGCGACGGTCGTACTCGGCGATCGTCGTCTCGAGATACTCCTCACCGTCGGGCAGCGTCACGCGACGATACGAACGTCGGATCGGCAACTGCCAGCACACCTCGGGCTTGAGCGACCACGGCTCGACGCCCGTCGCCCACGCCTTCTGATGCAGCGCGCAACCCAGGCCGGGGCCGGCCGTCCTCACGTCGTCCGAACCCTCCACCGACGAGGTGACGTCACCGAATCCCGGCCGGTTCAAGAAGATGCAGGCACCCTCGACGACGCGCGTCTTGCGGTCGCCGTCCTCGTCGACCTCGACCCAGCCGTCAGCCGAGTGGCCCTCGTCGTAGAACTGCCATTCGTCGCGCGTCAACGTCTTCATGACCGACGCGGTGTGCGCCTCGTCCTCGTCGCCGGTGAAGTGCGCGCCGAGCACGCAGCATCCCAGGTCGGGCTTCGACGCATCGATGCCGCAGCATCCGTCGCCGAACGTGCACGTCCAGTTCGACGTCAACCACGTGAGGTCGCAGCGGAAGCGCTCGACGGCGTCCGCCTCGCTCGCCGGGTCGTCGAACTCGACCCAGGTGCGCGGTATCTCGAGATCGCATTCAGCCACGCCCGCGATGATAGGTGCTCGCCGCCCGGCGCGGGTATCGTCGAGGTTCCGCCGCAGACACCCGCGACGCCGACAGGGGAGGCCACGCATGACCTCGCGCACGAGCCTCGCTGCCGGCACCCTCGCACTCTCCCTGCTGACCGGGTGCAGCGCCCTCACGACGCGCAGCGCCTCGAACCCCACCTCGAGTTCGACGACGAGCCCCGCCACCACGCCCGCGGCCCGGATGGCGCAGAGCGGCATCGCCGAGAAGGTCGGGTCGCAACCGCGCACGCAGTCGAAGGGCGGCGCGATGGTCGTCGCCGTTACCAACGCCGTCATCCCCTCCGGCATCGTGACGGCGAGTGAGCGCGCCGTCTCCGCCGTGCGCGGCCTCGACCGTCACGCCTCTGCGAACCCGTTGCTCGTCGTCGTGCCGCGCGATGACGCCGACTTCAAGAAGTACACGGGCACCGAGCCGGGCAGCCAGCTCGCGAGCACGGTGACGCGCGGCGGCACGTTGCCGTTCGTCGTCGTCGCGCCGTGGACGGTGCGTCACGCGAACGACGTGACGGCCCGCGAGACGCTCGCACACGAGGCGTTCCACGCCCTCACGCTCGAGAAGCTGCGCGAGACGCGGCCGCTGTGGCTGCTCGAGGGGTGGGCCGAGTACGTCGGCCAGAAGCTCGTCCCGCAGGCGCCGCACAAGCGCACCGACATCCGTCCGCATCTGCCGAGCGACGAGGAACTGCGCGGCGCGAACGCCGCCGACGCGTACTACGTGGCGTTCACGTTCGCGCGTTTCCTGCGCGAGACGTACGGCAACGGCGCCGTCATGGCGTTCTACACCGACGCCGTCACGACGACGACCGACATCGAGACCCTCGCGCAGCGGCACTTCCACAAGGGCCTCACCCAGCTGGAGACCGACTACGACGCCTGGTACCCCACGTTCCGCTGAGCCGGATACCCTGCGACCATGCGCCTCGGAGTCATCGACGTCGGTTCCAACACCGTGCACCTGCTCGTCGTCGATGCGCACCCCGGCGCCCAGCCGTTGCCCGCGATGTCGCACAAGCGCGTGCTGCGCCTGTCCGAACACGTCACCGCCGACGGCTTCATCGACGCATCCGGTATCGCCGATCTGACGCAGTTCGTCGGCGAATGCGTGACGATCGCCGAAGACGCCGGCATCAGCGAACTCATGTCGTTCGTGACGTCCGCGGTGCGCGAGGCGCCCAACGGGCAGGCCGTCCTCGATCATGTGCGTGAGCACACCGGCCAGGAGCTGCGCGTGCTGACGGGCGAGGAGGAGGCGCGCGTGACGTTCCTCGCCGCGCGCCGCTGGTTCGGCTGGTCGAGCGGGCGACTGTTCGGCATCGACATCGGCGGCGGCTCGCTCGAACTCGCGACGGGTATCGACGAGACGCCCGACACCGCCGTCAGTCTGCCGCTCGGGGCCGGGCGCCTCACGCGTGAGCTGGCGGGCGATCCGCCGTCCGCGGAAGATCTGCGCGCCCTGCGCACGCGCGTGCGCGCCGAGATCGCCGGCGTCGCACGGGATCTGACGCGCTGGGGCACACCTGATCGCACCGTCGGCACGAGCAAGACGATCCGTTCCCTCGCGCGCCTGACGGGGGCCGCGCCGTCTAGCGACGGCCCGTTCGCGCCGCGCTCGCTCGCCCGCGCAGGCCTCAGCGACCTCGTCCCGCGACTCGCGGCGATGACGGCGTTCGAACGCGCGCAGCTGCCCGGCGTCAGCGTCGAACGCAGCGCGCAGGTGCTCGCCGGTGCCGTCGTCATCGAGGCGACGATGGATCTGTTCGACGTCGACTCCCTCGACGTGTGCCCCTGGGCGTTGCGCGAGGGGCTCATCCTGCGCCGATTGGACGCGCTGGCGTGAGCATCCGCGTCGGTCTGTCCACCGCGTCGTGCTACCCGTTGAGCACGGCGGCGGCCTTCCGCATCGCGGCCGAACTCGGCTACGACGGCGTCGAGGTCATGGTCTGGACCGAACCGGCGAGCCAGGACGCGCGGGCCCTGCGCGAGCTGTCCGAACGTCACGGCGTGCCGATCCTGTCGATCCACGCCCCGACGCTGTTGCTCACGCAACGTGTCATGGGCAACGAGCCGTGGGGCAAGATCGACCGTTCCGTCGACCTCGCGCGCGACGTGGGAGCCGGCACGGTCGTCCTGCACCCGCCGTTCCGGTGGCAGAAGGAGTACGCGACGGGGTTCGTCGACGGCGTCGCGCAACGCGAGGCCCGCCACCCGGAGATCAAGCTCGCCGTCGAGAACATGTTCCCGTGGCGCGCTCGCGGACGCGAGGTGCAGGCGTACCTGCCCCACTGGGATCTGCGGCGCAACCACTACGCGCACACGACGCTCGACCTGTCGCACACGGCGACGTCCGGCAGCGACGCCATCGCCGTTGCCGAAGAACTCGGCGACCGCCTCAGCCACATCCACCTCGCCGACGGGCTCGGCTCCTACAAGGACGAGCACCTCGTTCCGGGGCGCGGCACGCAGCCGTGCGCGCAGATGCTCGAGATGCTCGCGCGTGACGAGTTCGGCGGCGACGTCGTCGTCGAGGTCGGCACGCGACGCCTGTCCGACGAAGACCGGCTCGTCGACCTCGCCGAGGCGCTCGCGTTCGCGCGGCTGCACCTCGCGATCGGGGCCGGACGCATCAGTTCGCCGTTCTGACGAACCCGCCCCGTGCAGCCGCGAGACGGTGTGCCGACGCACGGATGGGCCACGTAGGCTGGGTCGAAACGTCGACGAAGGAGGTGGCGCCGATGCCGAAGTACTCGTTCGGTCCGCGTCTGCCCGCAGCCACGTCGAAGGTCGTCTCGGCGGCGTCGCGTGGGCCGATCGCGCGCGCCGCGGCGAAGTCGCTCGTCGCCGGTGAGAGCATCGACGACGCCATCCGCCTCACCGACGAACTCACGAGCGCAGCAGCCGCCACTACCGCTGAAAGCCCCGACGAACATCCCCGTATCTCGTGGCGCCCGCTGCTCGTGCCGCCGGCGAGCACGGACGACCTGCTCACCGTCCAGGCCGACACGATCGGCGCAGTGAGCGCGCTCGCCGCGACCGGCGCGCCGTCACCGGATCTGACGATCGACGTCGGCACGTTCGGCGTCTTCGCCGATGACGTCTCGGGCGGCGTCCTCATCAACAGTCTGCGCGAGGTCGGGCAGGCCGCGCGCAACGCGGGGGTGACGCTGACGCTCACCGTCACCGACCCCCTCTACATCCAGGCCGTCTACGTGCTCGGCGACGAACTGCGCCAGGATTTTCCGGAGACCGGCATCGTGCTGCCCACCCGCCTGCGCGGCGCGTCCGACGACCTGAGCGACCTCGCCACGAACGGGCGTCGCGTGCGTCTGACGACGGAACGCCTCGACGCCGCGCTCGGCATGACATCGGCGCGCGAGAGCGGCAACGCGTTCGTCGACATCACGAAGGCGCTGCTCGACGCGCAGGCCGTCACGGCTTTCGACACCGACGACGCGCTGCTGCTCGACATCGCCGCCTCCCTCGTGCGCCGCCATGACGCGCAGGGCGCCGAGGTCGTCACCCCGCTCGGCGTCACGGCCCCGACCCACCACGATGACGCCTTCGCGCGCCGCGTCGTCGTCCCGTACGGCCCGATGTGGTCGACATACGTCGCGAGCGCGCTCGCGGGACGGCCGTCGTTGGCACTGACGCTGCCCAACCCCGTTCGACGCAGGAGATGACATGACGAAGTCCGCCCGCCGCATCGCGTTCATCGGCACCGGCAACATGAACGAGGCCGTCATGGCCGGCGCTCTCGCAGGCGGTTTCGACGCGGATGACGTCGTCGCCACGTCGCGTCGCGAGGAGCGTGGCGCGCAGTTGCGCGAGAAGTACGGCGTCGCAACGATGACGTCGAACCCCGACGCCGTCGCGAGCGCCGAGACGGTCGTGCTCGGCGTGAAGCCGTACCAGCTCGACGACGTGCTCGAGGAGATCGGCCCGCATCTCGCGGACGGCGCCGTCGTCGTCAGCCTCGCCGTGGGGCGATCGACCATCTCGCTCGAGGAGCACCTGCCCGACGGCGCCGCGGTCGTCCGCGTCATGCCGAACACTCCCGCGATGGTCGGGGCGGGCATGCACGCGGTGACGCCCGGCGCACACTGCGACGACGACCAGCTGGCGCGCGCGAAGACGCTCCTCGCCGCGTCGGGCGACGTCATCACGGTCGCCGAGAAGGACCACGACGCCGTGACGGCGGTCTCCGGCAGCGGCCCGGCGTACCTGTTCTACCTCGCCGACGCGATGATCGAGGCGGGCGTCCTGCTCGGCCTGCAGCGCGATGTCGCGCACCGGCTCGCCGTTCAGACGATCGTCGGCGCGGGCACGATGCTCGCGGAGTCGGGGGAGTCGCCCGTCCAGCTGCGCGAGAAGGTCTCGAGCCCCGGCGGGACCACGATCACGGCGCTCGCCGAACTCGACCAGCGGGCCGTGCGCGCGGCGATGGTGGCGGCGATGAAGGCCTGCCACGACAAGTCCGCGTCGATGGGTTGAGCTCGTAGGGCTCGATCGGCGGGAAGAACCAGCAGGGAAGAATCAACACGGCTGAATCAGTGGGGCGTGTCGTTCGTGCGACGCTTCGGCGCTTCCTCGACTCGCTTCCGTCCGCCCCTCGATCGCTCGTTCACCCGATGTTCACCCATCCAAGAACGTTGACGGGCAAGCAGATTGCGCGCCTCATCGCGGCCGCTGCCCCCGGCATCCGGCGCACGGCCCCCCCAGCGCCCATCGGCTCAGCCAAACGTGGTTCGATATGCGCATGACTGCGTTGACTGTACGAACCCTTGGCGAAGACGACTGGCAGATCTACCGCGACGTTCGCCTGAGCGCTCTCGAGGAGTCGCCCGAGGCCTTCGCGGCGTCGTCGTCCGCGGAGAAGCAGCTCGACGAGAGCGCGTGGCGTCGACGCATGGCGCGTGCGCGCCGCATCCTCGCGACCGACGAGAACGGCGACAAGGTCGGCGTCGTCTCGCTCCGCAGCGATGTGCGTGACGACGAGGAGTCGCCGTACGGCGAGCTGTTCGGCCTGTGGGTCACGCCCGACGCGCGTGGCACGGGCGTCGCCGTCGCGCTGCTCGAAGCTGTTCTCGAGCAGGCGCGCAAGGAGAGCCTGGGCGCCGTCATCTACTGGGTCGGCACCGACAACGCGCGTGGTGTGGCGTTCGCGTCGAGCCGCGGTTTCCTGCCGACCGAGCACCGTCGTCCGATGAACCCGAACTCGTCCGACACCGAGTCCGAGGAAGAGGCTGCGTTCGTCTACCCGGTCGGTGCCGACGAGACCTCCATCCCGAGCGACGTCCTCGACGCGCGTCACTGACGTCATGCCCCACCCGACCCTCGTCATCTGGGACGCCGCGCTGACGCGGTACGACTTCGGTGAGGGTCACCCGATGAACCCTCTGCGGCTCGCGCTGACTGCGCGCCTCGCGGAGGGTCTCGGCGTTCTGGGGCATGTCGACGTCGAGGCGCCGCGCCTGCCCGACGGAAGCGACGAGTTCCTCCTCAGCGTCCACTCGCGCGCGTACGTCGACGCTGTCGAGGCCGCATCGGCGAACCCGGCGGACGCCGATACGTCGTTCGGTCTGGGCACGGAGGACGACCCGGCGTTCGTCGGCATGCACGACGTCTCCGCGCTCATCGCGGCCGGTACGCTGCGCGCCGTCCAGGCCGTGCACACCGGTGAGTACGAGCACGCGGTCAACTTCACCGGCGGCCTGCACCACGCGATGCCCGACGCGGCGAGCGGTTTCTGCATCTACAACGACGCGGCGATCGGCATCCAGTGGTTGCTCGATCAGGGCGTCGAGCGCGTCGCGTACGTCGACATCGACGTCCACCACGGCGACGGCGTCGAGAAGACGTTCTGGAACGACCCGCGCGTGCTGACGATCTCGATCCACGAGTCGGGCACCGTGCTGTTCCCCGGCACCGGCTTCGCCCGCGACTGCGGCGGGCCCGAGGCCGAGGGCATGGCCGTCAACGTGTCGCTGCCGCCCGGCACGGGCGACGCCGAGTGGCTGCGCGCGCTGCACGCCGTCGTCCACCCTGTCGTGACGGCCTTCGCGCCGCAGGTGCTCGTCACCCAGCACGGTTGCGACTCGCACTACTCCGACCCGCTCGCGCACATGGTGCTGACGGTCGACGCGCAGAAGATGGCGCATCAGTCGCTGCACGAGCTCGCGCACGACGTGTGCGACGGGCGCTGGGTCGCGCTCGGCGGCGGCGGGTACGAGCTCGTCGACGTCGTCCCGCGCTCGTGGACGCACCTGACGGCCATCGCCGCCGATCACCCGATCCCGCTCGAGACGCCGACGCCGGACGAGTGGCGCCGCCACGTCGAGGCCATCACGGGGCGCACGGCGCCGACGAAGATGGGTGACGGTGTCGCCGAGAACGACGACGTATGGTTCCAGTCGTGGGCCTCCGGCATGCATCCCGAGTCGCAGGTCGACCAGGCCGTCATGGCGACACGTGAAGCCGTCTTCCCGCATCATGGCCTCGACGTCTGGTTCGACTGACGTCCACCTTGCCCGGCAGTGACGACCCGTGGGCGATGGGCGCGAGCGCCACGACGGGACGTCGAAGCACTCGCCGGTGAACGGCGCGTCACCCCCACGAGTCGCGCAGCAAAACAGCAGACGATAGGATGGCTCAGATATTCCCGTGGCCGACCCACCTCGCGGTGGGGCAGGAACGCACCGGCGAATGTCGGCACGGGCATCGCCAAGGACAACAGGTAAGGAACGGTTCACTCATGGGCTCCGTCATCAAGAAGCGCCGCAAGCGCATGGCCAAGAAGAAGCACCGCAAGCTGCTTCGCAAGACGCGTCACCAGCGTCGCAACAAGAAGTGACCTGATCACTCTTGACGCTCCAGGCCCCTGCCGCCACGCGCGGCAGGGGCCTGTTGCATGCTCGGGGCATGCTCCTAGGCTGGTGCGATGAACGTCTCCCCGCTGCGACGCGCTCTCGGGCGCACCCCCGATGATGCTGTGAGAAGAATCACCCTCATCACCAAGCCCGGCTGCCACCTGTGCGACGACGCGCGCGCCGTCGTCGAGAAGGTCGCCGCCGAGACGGGCGCCGAGGTGGAGGAGATCAACATGCTCGAGCAGCCCGATCTCGTCGCGAAGTATGCCGAGCAGATCCCCGTCACGCTGGTCGACGGCAAGCAGCACGACTACTGGCGCGTCGACGAGGATCGGCTGCGCCGCGCCGTCACGGGCGGGCGTCGGCGGAGGTAGGGACCAAGGTCCCGCCGCGTCCAAATGGCCCTCATTCCGCGTCATCACGCGGACGTGAACGACGTCACGCCACTTTGTGCCTCGGTGCACAAGGTCTAAGCTCGGGGGGTCCCGCGAACGCCTGTGCGGGCGTTTGGTATACGCGCCCCGCACCGCGAAGTGAGCGCGTGAGCCCCGAGGAAAGGCCGTAGCTGCCGTGAGCACCGAGCACGTAGAGCGCCGGGAGATTCCCGACGCCACCGTGAATCGGCTACCGGTGTATCTACGCGTGCTCAACGAGCGCGCCGCGGTGGGGCAGGAGCGAATCTCCTCCGAGGCGCTCGCCGAGCAGGCCGGGGTCTCCTCCGCCAAGCTGCGCAAGGATCTGTCGGCCCTCGGCTCGTACGGCGTGCGCGGTGTCGGCTACGACATCGTCACCCTCGCCGACCACGTCGCCGGCGCCCTTGGCCTCGAACGCGAGTGGTCCGTCGCCATCATCGGCATGGGCAACCTCGGGCGTGCGCTCGCGACGTACGGCGGCATCGGCGTCAAGGGCTTCGACATCAAGTGGCTCATCGACGACGACCCCCGCGTCGTCGGCACGGACGTCGGCGGCCGCGTCATCGTCCCGTTCGAGGCGCTGCGACCCGAGCCGGGCGAGGGCGTCATCGGTATCATCGCGACGCCCGCCACCGCGGCGCAGCAGGTCGCCGACCGCCTCGTCGTCGCCGGTGTGCGCAGCATCCTCAACTTCGCCCCCACCGTCCTGACCGTGCCCGCCGACGTGCAGGTGCGCGGCGTCGACATGGCGGGCGAACTCCAGATCCTCGCGTTCCGTGAGCAGCACTCACGCCTCGCCCGCTCTCGCACCACGAAGGAGCTCCTGGCATGAGCGTCATCGTCCTCGGCCTGTCCCACCGCTCGGCGCCACTCGCGGTGCTGGAGCGTGCCTCTCTCGACCCCGCAGGTCAGCAGGCGCTGCTCGAGCGGCTGCTCGCGGGGGAGAACGTCGACGAGCCGATCGTGCTGTCGACGTGCAACCGCGTCGAGGTGTACGCCGATGCGACGACGTTCCACGGCGCCGTCACCGAGATCGGTGAGGCGCTCGCCGCCGCGACGGGTGTCGGCCTCGGCGAGCTGCGTGAACACCTCTACGTCCACTTCGACGAACGCGCCGTCGCGCACCTGTTCAACGTCGCCGCCGGCCTCGACTCACTCGCGGTGGGGGAGAGCCAGATCCTCGCCCAGCTGCGCGAGAGCCTGCGCGAGGGGCAGCGCTCCGGGCGCATCGGCCCCGTCATGTCGCGGCTCGTGCAGCAGGCGCTGCGCGTCGGCAAGCGCGTGCACTCCGAGACGGGCATCGACACCGTCAGCCGCTCCCTCGTCGAGCGCGCCCTCGACCTGTCGGGCAACATGCTCGGCGACCTGACGGGTGTGCGCGCCGTCGTCGTCGGGGCGGGCGCCATGAGCTCCCTCGCCACCCACACGCTCGTGCGTCACGGTCTTGGCGAGGTGACGGTCGTCAACCGCACGTTCGACGCCGCCCGCCGCCTCGCCGACGCCGCCGGCTGCGCCGCGCGCCCCATCGACGAACTGCCCGACGCCCTCGCCGCCGCCGACCTCGTCGTGTCGTGCACCGGCGCTGTCGGCCACGTCATCGACGCGACGCTCGCGGCTCGCGCGAATCCTGAAGGGCGCCCCCAGGTCTACGTCGACCTCGCGCTGCCGCGCGACGTCGCCGACGAGGTCTCCTGCGTGCGCGGCGTCGCCGTGCTCGGCCTCGGCGACCTCGGCCCGCAGGTCGAGGGCGAGCCCGGCGCGGAGGCGGAGATCAAGGCCGTCCAGGACCTCGTGACGAGCGAGGTCGCCGCCTACGTCGTCGCGCGCCGCGCCGAGCGCGTCGCCCCGACCGTCGCGGCGCTGCGCGCCAACGCCGCCGACATCGTCGCCGCCGAGTTGAGCCGCCTCGACAGCCGCGTCGACCTCGACGAGACGACTCGCGCGCAGGTGCAGCTGACGGTGCACCGCGTCGTCGAAAAACTCCTGCACACGCCCACGGTGCGGGTGAAAGAACTTGCCAGCCAGGGTGGTGCTGTCGGTGAGAGTGATTACGCCGCAGTGCTCTCCGCCCTCTTCGACCTCGACCCCGCGCAGACGCGCGTCGTCACGGTTCCCCCGGAGATGCCATGAACAGCCAAGCAGCCGACGCCGCGCCGATCCGCCTGGGCACCCGACGCAGCCACCTCGCGATGACGCAGTCGACGTGGGTGGCCGAACAGTTGCGCGCGCACGGCCACGCCGTCGAGATCGTCGAGATCACGACCGAGGGCGACGTCAACCGCGCCTCGCTGGCGCAGATGGGCGGCACGGGCGTGTTCGCCGCCGCCATCCGCCGCGCACTGCTCGAGGATGAGGTCGACATGGCCGTGCACTCGCTCAAGGACCTGCCCGTCGCGCCCGAACCGGGCCTCGTGATCGCCGGCATCCCCGTGCGCGAGGACCCGCGCGACGCCCTCGTCGCCCGTGACGGTCTGACGCTCGGCGAACTGCCCGCAGGCGCCGTCGTCGGCACTGGTTCGCCGCGACGTGCCGCGCAGCTGCAGGCGCTCGGGCTCGGCTTCGAGATCCGCGACATCCGCGGCAACATCGACACGCGCATGGGCTACGTGACGAGCGGAGAACTCGACGGCGTCATCCTGGCGCGCGCCGGGCTGGCGCGCGTCGAACGCACCGGCGCCATCAGCGAGACGATCGACCCGCTGCAGATGCTGCCCGCCCCCGGCCAGGGCGCGCTCGGGCTCGAATGCCGCGAGGGTGACGCACGCGTCATCGCCGCGCTCGCGGAGCTCGACGACGCCGACACGCGCGCCGCCGTCACCGCCGAGCGCGCCGTGCTCGGCGCCCTCGAAGCCGGCTGCGCGGCACCCGTCGGCGCGCTCGCGGAGATCGTCGAAGAGCCCGACGGCTCGCTCGAGATCTCACTGCGCGCCTTCGTCGGTGCGCCCGACGGTTCGTTCGAGCTGCGCCGCAGCGACGTTGGCTCCTACGACAACCCGGCCGCCGTCGGGGAGGCGCTCGCCCGCACGCTGCTCGACGACGGCGCGGGCGCCGTCATCCCGCCGCGCGAGGCACCGAATCCCACGACGAGCACGAAGGAGGCAGGCGCATGAGCACCGACCAGCACCACGCGAGGGTGGCCTTCGTCGGCGCGGGCCCGGGCGACCCGGGCCTGTTGACGATGCGCGCCGCGCGCCTCATCGAGAACGCGGACGCGGTGATCTTCGACCAGATCTGCGGTGAGCGCTTCGTCGCGCCGTTCGTGCGCGACGAGGTCGAACTCGTCGACGCCGGCTACGGCGACGCGGGCGCGCAGCTCACCACCGCGAGCCGCGCGAAGCTCGTCGTCAAGACTGCGAAATCCGTTGCAGCGCAGCATGATGACGCCGACAGCTCGGCTCGAGGTGGCGAGCAGCCGCTCGTCGTGCGCCTCATGGACGGCGACCCGTCGACGTTCCACGGCCTCGCCGAAGAAGCGCTCGCGTGCTCCAAGGCGGGCATCGACTTCGAGATCGTCCCGGGCGTCTCGGCCGTCTCCGCGGTGCCCGCGTACGCGGGCGTGCCGCTGACGGACGCGAAGGCGCGCACCGTCCACGTCGTCACCGCAGGCGACCCGAAGATCGACTGGGCGCGTTCGATCGACGCGTGCATCACCGTCGTCGTGCTCGGCCAGCCCGACGCGCTCAAGACGTCGCTGTGCGAACTGCGCGAGGCCGGCCGACGGGGCAACACGCCCGTCGCGCTGACGGAGAACGGCACGACGATCACGCAGTCGACGGTGACGACGACGCTGGACGAGGTGCCCGCCGTGCTCAAGCGAGCCTCGTTCGACGGGCCCGTCATGGCCATCGTCGGCTCGACGGTCGCGCACCGCGACCTGCTGTCGTGGTGGGAGAACAAGCCGCTGTTCGGTTGGAACGTGCTCGTACCGCGCACGAAGGAGCAGTCGGGTTCGATGATCGAGCGTCTCGCGACGCACGGCGCAACGAGCACCGTCGTGCCGACGATCAGCGTCGAACCGCCGCGCACGCCGCAGCAGATGGAGAAGGCCGTCAAGGGCCTCGTCACGGGGCGCTACGAGTGGGTCGGATTCACGTCCGTCAACGCCGTGCGCGCCGTGCGCGAGAAGTTCGCCGAGTTCGGGCTCGACGTGCGCGCGTTCGCGGGCGTCAAGATCGCGGCCGTCGGCGGGGTGACGGCGAACGCGCTGCGCGAGTGGGGCCTCGAGGCCGACCTGACGCCGTCGGGTGAGCAGTCGGCACAGGGTCTGCTCGAGGTGTGGGACGACTACGACGAGGATCTCGACCCGATCAACCGCGTCTTCCTGCCGCGCGCCGACATCGCGACGGACACGCTCGTCGCGGGCCTCGAGGAGATGGGCTGGGAGGTCGACGACGTCACCGCGTACCGCACGGTGCGCGCGGCCCCGCCCGCGCCGGAGGTGCGTGAGGCGATCAAGTCGGGCAAGTTCGACGCCGTGTGCTTCACGTCGAGTTCGACGGTACGCAACCTCGTCGGCATCGCCGGCAAGCCGCACACGTCGACCGTCGTCGCGTGCATCGGCCCGGCGACGGCGAAGACCGCCGAGGAGCACGGGCTGCGCGTCGACGTCGTCGCGCCCGAGGCGTCGGCGGCGTCCCTCGTCGACGCTCTCGCCGGCTACGGCCGGTCGCTGGCCCACGAGGCCGCGGAGTCTGGGGAGAAGGTACGCCGCCCGAGCGATCGACGCGGGGCGGCCCGACGAAAGGTGAAGGCCTGATGGGTAGCTACGATCTGACGCACCGTCCGCGGCGGCTGCGCACGTCGCCGGTGATGCGCGACATGGTCGCCGAGACGGTCGTCTCGCCGTCCGACCTCATCCTGCCGGTGTTCGTGCGCGAGAACGCTTCGGAGAACACGCCGATCGCGTCGATGCCGGGCGTCGTGCAGCACACGCTCGACTCGCTCGTCGCGGAGGCGAAGCGCGCGCGTGACGCCGGCATCGCAGGCGTCATGCTGTTCGGCGTGCCGGAGTCGAAGGACGCCGTGGGTTCGGGTGCGCTCGATCCTGACGGCATCCTCAACGTCGGGCTGCGTGCCGTGCGTGACGCCGTGGGTGACGACCTGCTCGTCATGGGTGATCTGTGCCTCGACGAGTTCACCGACCATGGTCACTGCGGGGTTCTCGACGACGCGGGTCGGGTCGACAACGACGCGACGCTCGACGTGTACGCGCAGATGGCGGTGGCGCAGGCGCAGGCCGGTGCGCATGTGCTCGCGCCGAGCGGCATGATGGACGGCCAGATCGGTGTCATCCGTGCGGCGCTCGATCTGTCGGGGCACGACGACGTCGCCGTCATGGCGTACTCGGCGAAGTACGCGTCGGCGGCGTACGGCCCGTTCCGTGAGGCCGTGCAGAGTTCGTTGCAGGGTGATCGCGCGACGTATCAGCAGGATCCGCGCAACCGCACCGAGTCGTTGCGTGAGGCGATGCTCGACGAGGAGCAGGGTGCCGACATCCTCATGGTGAAGCCCGCGCTGCCCTACCTGGACGTGTTGTCGGACGTCGCGGCTGCCGCGACGGTGCCGGTCGCGGCGTATCAGGTGTCGGGTGAGATGGCGATGATCGAGGCGGCTGCAGCGAACGGTTGGATCGATCGTGAGCGCATGATCCGCGAGTCGTTGACGTGCATCAAGCGTGCCGGCGCGTCGATCATCTTGACGTACTACGCGCTGACGATCTAGCTCGGTGGGGCCTGAGCTTGCGAAGGTTCCAGCGAGCGTTGAGGAAGCGCGTCAAAAAAATCGTGCGCTGACGATCTGACGCGTGCTGACGACCGATCGGGCGCCCAGCCCATCGCGTCACGCATGACGAGAGGCCACGAGTTGTTGCTCGTGGCCTCTCGCGCTTCCCGTCCCAGGTGCGACTGTATCGCATCTGACGAGGTATGCCTTAGTTGCGACTTCGTCGCAGGTGGATAGCGTGGGGTCATGGCTGACTACTCGCTCCCGGAACTTCCCTACGACTACGCAGCTCTCGAGCCCTACATCTCGGGCGAGATCATGGAGTTGCACCACGACAAGCACCACGCGACGTACGTCAAGGGCATCAACACGGCCGTCGACCAGCTGTCGGAGATGCGTGACAAGGAGGAGTTCACGTTCCTCGGCACGCTGGAGAAGAACCTGGCGTTCCACCTCGGTGGCCACGTCAATCACTCGGTGTTCTGGACGAACATGTCGCCTGACGGTGGTGACAAGCCCGTTGGTGATCTCGCGGCTCGTATCGACGCCGACTTTGGGTCGTTCGACAAGTTCCGCGCGCAGTTCGAGGCCAACGCCCTCGGTGTGCAGGGTTCCGGCTGGTCGGTGCTGACGTGGGACATGGTCGCGCAGAAGCTGTACATCGTTCAGCACTTCGACCACCAGGGCAACGTGCCGATCTGCATGGTTCCGCTGCTCATGCTCGACATGTGGGAGCACTCGTACTACCTGCAGTACAAGAACGACAAGGCGACGTTCGTCAAGCAGTGGTGGAACATCGTCAACTGGGCTGACGTGCAGGCGCGTTTCGAGAAGGCGTCGAAGCAGACGCCCGGTCTCATCGTCTGACCGCTGCATCAGTCATCGACGCAAGGGTTGAGGAGGTTCGCGCTCCAGGGGGGGCGCGAACCTCCTCAACCCTTGTCGGCGTCTGCGGCTGTCATTCCCGGCGGTGACGATCGTGGGCGTCATCGTGAGGTGGGGGAGGCCCCAGGGTGGGCCGGCGTCGATGGCGCCGGGCGCGGCGCGCGCGTCAGGCTGGATCCATGACTGTGGAGCGAGTGAGTGCAACGCAGGTGGCGGCCGACCTGGCCGTGGCCTCGTGTGGCGTCGTCGGCTGAGCTCAGTTGCGCGAGCGCGGCATCGAGCGTCACCACGTGCGCACGCCCGTGTGCCGGGATGCTGCGGTGCCGCTCGGAACTCAGGCGCTGCACGTGCGTCGCGCGGGGTGGCACGAGGTGAAGTCGCCCATCGCGGCGAAGGTCATCAATTCGGGCGCGCTAGGACGTCGCAGCCATTCGTGCCGTCTCTTTCGTCGCCACGGATCGCGCGGCCGGTACGCTGCTCGCGATGACGGTGCAACAGCGCCTCACCACACCTGAGTGGCTCTCTACGGCGTCGCAGATGCACCCCACGCTGCGGCGACGACGTGCCATCGCCGGGTTCATCCGCGACATCGGCGGTGGGTCGCAATCCATCGACGAACTCGCCTTCGTCGCGCACCCGCGTCGACGCCGGTCTCCACTGCCGGATCGTCAGGTCGTGCGCCAGGGCCCCGACGGGGGCTGGTACCTCGATGCACGCTGGAACGCCGACGGCCGCGTCGCCGAGATCGACGGCGCACACCACCAGGGCGGCGCCAACCCGATCACCGACGCACTGCGGCAGAACGCCGTCGCCCTCCACGGCGATCGCGTCCTGCGCGTTCCCGACATCGGCCTGCGCAGCGACCCTGATGCGTTCCTCGACCAGATCGAAGCCGCACTCATCGACGCAGGGGTTGTGGAGGTTCGTGCTCCATGAAGCACGAACCTCCACAACCCCTGTGGTTGCTTGATCGTCGTCAGGCCTTTTTCCGGGCCTGACTCCTCAACGCTCGCTTCGGCAGGATCCTCGCTTGACATGCGCGGTCGTCCGCGCCCGGCGCGGGTGAAGCCATCCTCGCTTCGCTGCGGTGACTCCACCCGCGCCGTGCTCGACGAACACGACGCTGCGGTCCTACCTACGCTCGCTTGATCGTCGTCAGGCCTTCGTGAACTCGAGGTCGAGGTTGATCTTGATCTTCTCGCTGATCAGGACGCCGCCACCGTCGAGGGGAGCGTTGAACGTCATGCCGAAGTCGTTGCGGTTGATCTCACCCGACGCCTCGAAACCGGCGCGCGTGGCGCCCCACGGGTCGGTCGCGACACCGTTGAAGTCGTACGAGAACGTGACGGGCTTCGTCACATCCTTGATCGTCAGGTCACCCGTGATCTCGTCGTCCGTGATCTGCGTGGCCTTGAACGTCATCGTGGGGTAGGTCTCGACGTCGAAGAAGTCGCCCGACTTGACGTGCGCATCACGGTCGGCGTTGCCCGTGTCGACCGACGCGGTCTGCACCGTGAACTCGACGCTCGAATCCGAGATCGGGTCGGCGGCGACGACCGTCGCCGAGTAGTCGGTGAACTTGCCGCGCACCTTCGTCACCATGAGGTGACGGGCGACGAACGAGATCTCCGTGTGCGCCGGGTCGATGTTCCAGGTGCCGGCGGGGAGGGTGTTGAGGGAGGCCATGACGAGCCCCTTTCCTTCAGATCGTTGATGGTCGATGCACTCACCGTAGCGGAGTGTTGTTGAATGTTCAACTACATGCCCGGGGCGCGTATTCCATTCCACACCCCAACAGGGGGTTCGTGTGGAACTGACGGTGAACACCGGGAATACTGGGTCTGTTGAGGAAGCGGCTGCAGGAGAGGCGAGTAGCGTGATGCGAGGTGGCGAGACGGCGTGGTTGAGCGAGTCCGAGCAGGCTGCATGGCGGCACTATCTGCGCGGCGCGCGGGCGCTCGAGACGGCGCTCGATCGTGAACTTCTCGCCCACGGCATGTCGCTGGCCGAGTACGAGATCCTCTCGATGCTCTCCGAATCGGAGGGTCGGCGCCTGCGCATGAGTGCGCTCGCGGCCATCGTCGTGCAGTCACGCAGCCGGCTGACGCACACCGCCAACCGCCTCGAACGGCGCGGCTGGGTCGAGCGTCAGCCCTGCCTCGACGACTCGCGCGGCGTCGAACTCGTCCTCACCGAGGACGGGCTGCAGGCCCTGCACGAGGCAGCCAAGGTGCACGTCGCGAGTGTGCGCGCCTTCATGGTCGACGTGATGCCCGCGCGTCAGTTCGCGAGCCTCGGGGATGCCATGCGCCGCGTCGGCGAGGCCGTCGAGGCCAGCGAGCGCTGACGACCGGAGCACGCCACCACCCCGCGCACGGTGTGTCGAGGTACCACCTGCCACGCCCGGAGCGAGGAGTATGACGGGACGTTCCCTGCGACGGCGCGCACCGGCCGTCCCCGTCGCGGGTGCGACGACGCGACGCTGCTGTGGTGGGCCTCACGGGCCGTGAGGGGGCCGGCGTGGAGGGGGTTGTCAGTGCGCGATGGAACAATGATGCGCATGAGCCAGAACACCTCGACGTCTCAGGCATTGCTCGATCACGCCCGCTCGGTCACCCCAGGCGGCGTCAACTCCCCGGTGCGCGCGTTCCGCGCCGTCGGCGGCACGCCGCGCTTCATCCGTGAGGCGAAGGGGCCGTGGCTGACGGATGTCGACGGCAACCGTTACGTCGACCTCATCTGCTCGTGGGGGCCGATGATCCTCGGCCACGCCGACCCGCGCGTCATGGACGCGGTGCAGCAGGCCGCGTCGCGCGGGTTCAGCTTCGGCACGCCGAGCGAGAACGAGGTGGCGCTCGCCACCGAGATCGTCAGCCGCGTCGAGCCGGTCGAGCAGGTACGCCTCGTCTCCTCCGGCACCGAGGCCACGATGTCGGCCATCCGTCTCGCCCGCGGCGCGACGCAGCGCAGCAAGATCGTCAAGTTCGCAGGGTGCTACCACGGTCACGTCGACGCGCTGCTCGCCTCCGCCGGCTCCGGCCTCGCGACGTTCGCCCTGCCCGACTCGGCCGGCGTCCCCGCCTCGAGTGCGGGAGAGACGATCGTGCTGCCGTACAACGACGTCGACGCGCTCGACGCGGCCTTCGCCGAGCACGGTGACGAGGTCGCCGCCGTCATCACCGAGGCCTCGCCGGGCAACATGGGCGTCGTGCCGCCGGTGCCCGGTTTTACGAAGGCGCTGCGCGACATCACCACGAAGCACGGCGCTCTGCTCATCTCCGACGAGGTGATGACGGGCTTCCGCTGCTCCGCGGCCGGCTGGTTCGGTCACGAGGGTCAGCAGGGTGAGACGGCGCCCGATCTGTTCACGTTCGGCAAGGTCATGGGCGGCGGCTTCCCGGCTGCCGCGTTCGGTGGGCGTCGCGACCTCATGGAGCTGCTCGCACCCGACGGCCCCGTCTACCAGGCGGGCACCCTCGCCGGTAACCCGATCGCGACGGCCGCCGGCCTCGCGACCCTGCAGGCCTGCACGCCCGAGGTCTACGCCCACCTCGACCGCGTCGCACACACGATCGCCGATGCGGCCTCGAGCGAGCTGACGAAGGCCGGCGTCCCGCACCAGGTGCAGTGGGCGAGTTCGATGTTCTCGATCTTCTTCACCGACGAGGCCGTGACGAACTACGACGGCGCCAAGAAACAGGACATCCATGCCTTCGCCCGCTTCTTCGACGCGATGCTCGCCCAGGGCGTGCACCTGCCGCCGTCGTCGTTCGAGGCCTGGTTCGTCTCCGCGAGCCACGACGACGAGGCCGTCGCGCACATCGTCGAAGCGCTGCCGACCGCGGCGCGCGCCGCGGCGTCCACAGACTCGGCTGCGACACTGTGAGCATGTCCGAGCACGTCACCTCCGATCCGTCGCGGACGCCGCAGCCGTCACCCGCCGCCGTCAGCGAGCCGCGGGTGCCCGGCACGACGCTCGTGCACCTCGTGCGCCACGGCGAGGTCCACAACCCCGAGAAGGTGTTGTACGGGCGCCTCGATGGATACCACCTCTCTGAGCTCGGGCACGAGATGGCCGAGTTGACGAGCCAGTGGTTGGCGCCACGCGACGTCACGCACCTCGTCAGCTCGCCGCTCGAGCGAGCGCAGGAGACGATGGCGCCGATCGCCGACAAGCTCGGTCTGCCCGTCACGCTCGACGAGCGTGTCATCGAGGCAGGCAACGACTTCGAGGGCATGACGGTGGGCTCGAACCCCAAGCAGCTCATGCAGCCGCGCTTCTGGCCGAAGCTCACCAACCCGTTCCGCCCCAGCTGGGGCGAGCCGTACGACGAGATCGCCGCGCGCATGGATGCGGCGATCCGTGATGCTCGTGATGCGGCATCCGGGCACGAGGCCGTCATCGTCAGCCACCAGCTGCCGGTGTGGACGGCGCGTCGTTTCGCCGAGGGCAAGCGCCTGTGGCACGACCCGCGCTCGCGCGAGTGCACGCTCGCGTCGGTGACGACGATCGAGTTCATCGACGATGAGATCACCGACGTGCGCTACACCGAACCCGCCGGCCGGTTGCTCGCCGCCTCGACGAATGCGGTGGGAGCATGAGCAGCAGCATCACCCGGCGCGCCGCCGCCGTCATCGCTGCCGGTGCTCTGACGTTCGGTGCGACGGCGTGCGGTGACGGCAAGAACGACGAGATCAGCAAGCAGGCGCAGGACCAGAAGGGCTACGTCGGCGGCGACGGAACCGTCGAGGAGCTTCCCGCAGCCAAGCGCGACAAGCCCGTCACGTTGAGTGGCAAACTGCTCGACGGCACCGACTGGAACGTGGAGCAGGCTCGCGGCAAGGTTGTCGTGCTCAACGTCTGGGGCGCCTGGTGCGGCCCGTGCCAGGCCGAGATGCCGCACCTGCAGAAGGCGTGGCAGTCGTACGAGAAGGCGGGCAAGAACGTCGTGTTCATGGGCATCGACCAGCGTGACTCGAACGCCGTCGCCAGTTCGACCCTGAAGAAGTGGGGCGTCACGTACCCGTCCCTGGCCAATGACGACGGCGCCAACCTGCAGGGCCTTCAGCGCAAGGTCTCCGCGACCCCGACGACGCTCGTGCTCGACGCGCAGGGCCGCATCGCCGCGCGCGTCAGTGGGGCGACGACGGAGACGACGGTGCGCAACATGGTCGACAAGGTGCTGGCGGAGAAGGCTTGATCGCGTTGCTCGCGGCGAGCGACTCGCCGAGACAGATCGTCGCGGACGGCGCGTTGCCGCTCGCGATGTTCTTCGCTGCCCTCGCGGGGCTCGTCTCGTTCGCCTCGCCGTGCGTGCTGCCACTCGTACCAGGCTTCCTCGCCTACGTGACCGGCCTGACCGACGAGAAGCGTCGCACCCGCATCATCCTCGGCGCGTGCCTGTTCGTCCTCGGCTTCTCCGTCGTGTTCGTCGGCCTGCAGGCCGCGCTGTCGTTCTTCGTCGACACCGTCGGCGCCCACGACACGCTGCTGCTGCGCGTCGGCGGGGTGTTCGTCATCGTCATGGGCCTGCTGTTCCTCGGCGTGCTCGGCCAGCGCGGATTCACCGTGCGCTGGCGCCCGGCCGCGGGGCTGCTCGGCGCTCCGCTGCTCGGCGCCGTGTTCGCGCTCGGCATGTCGCCGTGCGTCGGGCCGGTCTACGGCGCGATCCTCGCGGCCAACACCGCACTCGGATCGAGCGGCGTCAACGGGCGCGGGTTGCTGCTCACCGCCTGCTACAGCCTGGGCATCGGCATCCCCTTCATTCTCATCGCGGCCGGCTGGAGCCGCGCCGAGCGCGCCTCGAAGTGGTTGCGCGCGCGGCATCGTCCGATCCAGCTCGTCGGCGGCGGCCTCATGATCGCCATCGGCGTGCTCATGGTGACGGGTCTGTGGAACTCGCTCATCGCCGACATCCAGACCCATCTCGTCAATCAGTTCGAACCGGTGATCTAGTGGCCAAGACGTCAGACAACCCCGAACCCGGCGCGTTCCGCGTCGACGACGCTGCTCACGGCGAGGCATCCATGGGCGGTGCGGCGCGCGGCGACGTGCCCCGTGACGATGCGGCCGACGCAGACTCGACGAAGACGTCCTCGCGGGACGATCGGGCGACGGTGACGCAGCCGCGTCTCGGGTTCCTCGGCGGCCTGCGCTGGTTCTGGCGGCAGTTGACGAGCATGCGCACGGCGCTGTTCCTGTTGCTGCTCGTCGCGGTCGGGGCCGTGCCGGGCTCGATCTTCCCGCAGCACTCGATCGACGAGCAGCGTGTCACGCAGTACCGCCTCGATCATCCGGATCTGGCGCCGTGGCTCGACCGGCTCGGCATGTTCAACGTCTACAGCTCGCCGTGGTTCGCCGCCATCTACCTTCTGCTGACTGTGTCGCTCGTCGGCTGCATCATCCCGCGCGTCCGGGTGCACTACAAGGCGATGCGGCAGGGCCCGCCCGCGATGCCCCGCCGCCTCTCACGCCTTCCCGCGCACCGCGAGGTGACGCTCGAGGCGACCCCCGAGCAGGTCATCGCCGCGACGCGTACCGTCCTGCGGCGCAAGCGGTTCGCGCTGCGCAAGGGCACGGGCGAGTTCGAGGTCGCCTCCGAGGGCGGCATGCTGCGCGAGACGGGCAACCTGCTGTTCCACCTCAGCCTCATCGGCATCATCGTCTCGGTCGCGGCCGGGCACGTCTGGGGCTGGCGCGGTGACGTCATCGTCCCCGAGGGCAGCGGTTTTGCCTCGACGCCGTCGCGCTACGACACCCTGAAGCTCGGGCCGTGGGTCGATGCGGAGCAGGACATCCCCGACTGGGCGCTCAAGATGAACACGCTCAAGGTGATGTTCGAGAGCAACGTCGACCCGACGAGCAGCCAGTGGGGTCAACCGCGCGACTTCACCGCCGACGTCGACTACCGGGAGTCGGCGAACAGCGCGTGGAAGAAGGACACGATCAAGGTCAACCACCCGCTGAAGGTGGGAGGCGGCGAGGTGTACCTGCTCGGCAACGGCTACGCCCCGAAGATCACGTTCAAGGACGCGAAGGGCAACGTCCTGTATGACGAATCCACGCCGTTCCTGTCGATCGACAACAAGTACAAGTCGACCGGCGCATTCAAGATCTCGGGCGCCTCACCGAAGCAGATCGGCCTCACCGGCTTCTTCCTGCCGACGGCCTACCTCGACCCGAACCTGGGCCCGAGCTCGGCCTTCCCCGACGCCAAGGCGCCGGCGCTGTACCTCACGGCGTTCACGGGCGACCTGTACCCGAACGGTCGCCCGCAGTCGGTGTTCAGCCTCGACACCGGCACGATGACGCAGCTCAAGGACGAGAAGGGCCAGCCGGTGCGTCTGCAGCTCGCCCTCGGCCAGACGGTGCAGCTGCCGAACAACCTCGGCTCCGTGACGTTCGACGCGGCGCCACGGTGGGCGGGGCTGTCGATCCGTCACGACCCCGGCAAGGGGCCGGCCCTGCTGTTCAGCGTCCTCGCACTCGCCGGCCTCGTGCTTTCCCTGACGATCCGTCGTCGGCGCGTGTTCGTCCGCGTCCGTTCCGCTACGGATGGCGACACCGACGCGCGTACAGTGGTTGAGATCGGTGGGCTCGCCAAGGGTGAGGATCCTCGTCTCGCGCTGGCGGTCGACGACATCCTCGAACGCATCAGCCGCGCGGCGGCCCCCACCACGAAGACGACAGGTAAGGCATGATGTCCGCTTTCGCATTCATCGACGAGGCGCACAGCACCCTCGCGCAGAACTCCACGCGCGCCGTGTATGCGGCCGCGCTCGTCCTCACCCTCGCGATGCTCTCGTTCTGCGTCGACCTCGCCCAGGCCCCTGGCCGTCAGGCGCGGGCCGGACGCCGAGGCGCGGCCGATGAGGCTGCTGTCGAGGCCGACGCCATGAGCGCCGAGGCCACGAGCGCCGGCGCGGCAGCGTCGTCGAAGGCCAGTGTCGGCGGTGCGACGGCGGTGCTCGAACGCACCCGCGAACGTCGTGACCTCGACGGCGACGGCACCCCCGACGTCCCGGCCGACGGTCACAAGCGTCAGTGGGCCGGCACCGGCATGGCGCTGACGTGGTTGGGTGCCGCGTTCCTCATCGCGGGCATCGTCATGCGATCGCTCGCCGTGCACCGCCCGCCGCTGGGCAACATGTACGAGTTCGACCTCGCCGGCACCGCGTTCCTGCTCGTGTGCTTCCTGCTGTGGAGCCTGCGCAAGGACGTGCGCTGGCTCGGCGCGTTCGTCACGCTGCCCGCGACGCTGTTCCTCATCCTCGCGGCGAAGGTGTACTACACCGAGGCGAGCAAGCTCATGCCGTCGCTGCAGTCGTACTGGTTGTCGATCCACGTGACGGTCGCGACGCTGTCCGTCGGCCTGTTCACGATCGGCTTCGTCATCACAGCGCTGTACCTCGCCCAGAAGACGCGCGAGGAGAGGGGCAAGAGCGGCGGTTTCCTGCGCTCGCTGCCCGATTCGGAGACCCTCGACCGCCTCTCCTACGGCGTGCACATCATCGCGTTCCCGCTGTGGATGTTCACCGTCCTGTGCGGCGCCATCTGGGCGCAGGAGGCCTGGGGTCACTACTGGAACTGGGACCCGAAGGAAGTGTGGTCGCTCGTCATCTTCATCGTCTACGCGGCCTACCTGCACAGCCGCGTGACGGTCGGGTGGAGCGGACGCAAGGCCGCCGCCGTCGTCCTCGTCGGCTTCGCGTGCATCCTCATCAACTACGGCGTCGTCAACGTGTTCTTCGTCGGCCAGCACTCCTACTCGGGGCTGTGATCGGCTGATGGCACCTGTCGCTCGTTACACCGTTCTGCGCATCCTCGTCTTCTTCGGCTGCGTGTGCCTGGGCTACCTGTGCGGGCTGCGCAGTTTCCTGCTGCTCATCGTCGCGGCGCTCGCGTCGACGGCGATCAGCTTCTTCGCGCTCAACCGCTTCCGTCAGGAGACGGTCGACGTCGTCGAAGATCGCGTCGAGAAGCGTCGTGCCCGTGCGCAGCAGATGCGTGAGGCCGAGGACGTCGAAGAGGACTGATCGACGCTCGATCCGCACCGGGCCCCTGACGGGCCGGGCGTGCTGGTCGCAGACGAATGATGACGAAGGCCGGCCGTCCCCGAGGGGCGGCCGGCCTTCGCGTGTGTTTGAAGTCTTTGTCGTCGTTGCTGCTGTCGTCGTCGGATTGGCAGCGGATGACGGCGTGGTGGGCGCTGCAGCCGTCAGGGCCGTCAGTGCATGAGGTGCGCGGCGTAGAGGCCGCCGCCGAGGAGCAGGCCGTAGAGCAGCTGGTAACGGCCGGTGCCGGCGAGGGCCGGCACGAGGTCGCGGCCCGTGGCGCCGCGCATGACGCGCAGCACCGGCGGGATCGCGGCGATGAGGGCGACGAAGCCCGCCGCAGCGGCGACGTGGAACAGCGTGCACACCGCGACGGCGGCGACGGACACGGCGATGAGCAGGACGTAGAACGTGCGGGTGGCCTTGTCGCCGAGCCGCACGGCGAGGGTGTGCTTGCCGGCTTCGACGTCCGTCGGGATGTCGCGCAGGTTGTTCGTCACGAGGATCGCGCAGGCGATCGCGCCCACGCCGATGCTGCCCGCCCACGCGGACGGCGACAGCGTGTGGGCCTGCGTGTACGTCGTGCCGAGTACCGCGACGAGGCCGAAGAAGACGAAGACGAAGACCTCACCGAGCCCCATGTAGCCGTACGGGCGCTTGCCGCCGGTGTAGAACCAGGCCGCGAGGATGGCGGCGACGCCGACGAGCAGCAGCCACGGCGTGTTCGACAGCGTGACGAGCGCGAGGCCGACGAACGCGGCGACGAAGAAGCACCCGAACGCGGCGAGCTTGACGTTGCCCGGGTTCGCAAGGCCTTGACCGACGAGACGCACCGGGCCGACGCGGTCCTCGTCGGTGCCGCGGATGCCGTCGGAGTAGTCGTTGGCGTAGTTGACGCCGATCTGGAGGAACAGCGCGACGATGAGCGCGAGCAGCGCATAGCCGGGGTTCGCCTTCTCCATCGCGTAGGCCGCGCCCGTTCCGACGAGGACGGGGGCGATGGCGGCGGGCAGCGTGCGGGGGCGCGCGCCCTCGACCCATTGGTTCAGGGTGGCCATGTGCGGGATGTTCTCCAGGTCGTGTGGGCCGGGGCTCCGGCGATCTAGCGGGGGTCTCGTAGATTGTGCCACTCGGGCGAGCAGGCGATGAGCGCGCGATCGGGCTTGCCGACGCCCGTCAGCGGGATCGTCTCGAGCACGCGAGCCATGGCCGGGACGGCGTACGGCGGCAACGCCTTTCGGCACTCACCCATGAGACGCGCGAGGACGTCATCGGTTGCCTCGCTACGTTCGGTCGTGACGACAGCCACAGCGACGCACTGCCCCCAGCGCTCGTGCGGGCGGGCGACGACGACGGCGTCACGGATGCCGTCGACACCGCGGACGACGTCCTCGACGACGCGCGGACTCACCTTGTACCCGCCGGTGTTGATGACGTCGTCGATGCGCCCCTCGATGTGCAACGCGCCGTCGAAGCGTCCGAGGTCGTCGGTGAGGAACAGCGTCGCCTCGCCGGGTGTCGCCTCGGTGCGTCGGCGCTCTGACAGGCCGGAGGGGGCAGATTCGCGGGACGCGTCGCCGTCGGGGGCGGAATCGACGGGCGATGAGTCGATCGTGGGCCTGGCGAGAGTGCGTGCGGCGACGAACGTCGCGGCCGATCGTTCGGCGTCGCCGAGGTAGCCACTCGCCAGCGTCGGGCCGGACAGGGCGATGCGACCGAGGCCTTCGTCGTCAGCGTCGAGGACGTGGACGCCGACGCCCGCGAGGGGGACGCCGTCGTAGACGCAGCCGCCGGCCGTCTCGCTCGAGCCGTACGTCGTCACGATGGCGAGCCCGGCGTCGCGGGCGCGCGACTGCAGGTCGGGGGGCGTCGCGGCGCCCCCGACGAGGATGCTGCGGTAGCGCCGAGCCGCCTCGAGAGCGCGCACGCCGACGGGGTCGTCGCGCTCGGCGGCGTCGAGGACGTCACGCAGCTGCGTCGGGACGAGGCTCGTGTGGATGGGGGAGAAGGGCGGCGCGTTGCGGGCGACGAGCGTCGTGGCCCTGGTGAACTGCTCGAGCGACCAGGCGTCCATGACGATCGGTGTCGTGCCCGCGATGAGTGAGCGCACGATGACCTGCGTGCCCGCGATGTGATGCGGCGGCAGCGGAAGCAACCACGTACCCGCGCCGATGCGCTCGTGGGTCGCGGTGGCGCTCGCGATGAGCGCGTCCTTCGTCAGCATCGCGCGCTTCGGGGCGCCGGTAGAACCGCTCGTCGAGACGACGAGCGCGAGGCGTTCGGGCGCGTCGGTGGGGTGACGCGGGACGTCGGGGGCCGGAGTGCCCGCCTCGTAGGGCGCGAGGGCCGGGCCGGTTCCGGCGAGCGCGGCATCGAGGGCCTCGTAGTAGGGCGTGATGTCGGCGCGGTCGACGGCGAACGGCACGAGCTCAGGCATGACGTTCACTGTACGACGCGCCCGGCAGAGCCAGGTGAGGTGCCTCGCGCCGGCGGACGTCAGGTGCGGGGTGCGGCCAGGACGGGCAGGATGGGGTCATGACTGAGCGCAAGGTGGCAGTGGTGACGGGTGCGAGCAGCGGGATCGGGCGGGCATCGGCTCGCGCTCTCGCGGCGAGGGGGTACGACGTGGTGTGCGCGGCGCGCCGCACAAAGTGGTCTGTCGGAGGTCTCAGCCGTGGCCGATCCAATCGCTGCTCACGACGAGGCGGCCATCGTTTCGTCGCCAGCGCTTTGGGACCGGCTACTGTGGTTTGGGCTCAGCGCTTGTGCGTCGGTGATGCTGTTGGCGATGACCAATCAAGTCTGTCTGGACGTGGCCGTGATCCCGTTTTTGTGGGTCTTACCGCTGTCGTT
>ERZ1023261.172-NODE-172-length-26927-cov-4.154659_pt1 | contig 26927 bp, 25 predicted proteins | sample MGYA00521234_ERZ1023261 | MGnify/ENA primary metagenome ERZ1023261 (study PRJEB32759, sample SAMN07749871) | skin metagenome | biome: transportation; feature: city; material: polyester macromolecule | host: Homo sapiens | place: Hong Kong:TC line | collected...
TGACCCAGACCAGAACCGCGGTCTGAAACGCCACGATGGCCCCGTGCAGCAGCACCCGCGCCACGTCGCCGTCGAGGGGCATCCTTGCGTGCCGCGGGTGAGCGACATCGCCTCGCCCCCCGACCTCGTGCTCGTGGCGACCCCGCCGGCCACCGTGCCCGGCATCGTCGACGAGCTGCAGAAGCAGGGTTACACCCTCGTCACGATCGACGAGCTGATCCCGTCGATGACGAAGGACGGCGTTTACTCGAGCGCGCCGACGAAGTAGGCGATCACCACCGTGGCGTCGCGGATCACGATGACCAGTACCGCGCCGATCACAGCCATCGGGATGAGCAACGGTTCGGCCGCGACCCACCAGAACGGATAACTGATGCCCTCCACTCCGGCGAAGGCCACCGCATAGCAGGTGATCGCGCCTGCCACAGCGGGATTGACGATCAGCCGGCGCCGCCACACCAGCACATACTTCGACACCGCGGACAGCGACACGCCGGCAAGATCGCGTTGCGCATCGTACGGCAGTTTTTCGTAAATCGCCGGCGCCACGGCATGCGCCGATGACACCGACAGCAGGGTGTGGCCGTCGGGATTCGCCGTCGCGGCGAGGTTGGCGGCGATGGTGCCGCCGGCACCGGGGACGTTGACGACGTTGACGGAGTTGACGATGCCGTCGCTGCGCAGCGCCTGCTGCGACTCGCGGGCGACGAGGTCCCAGCCACCACCGACGGCCGCCGGGGCGATGAGGGTGAGCTGGCTGCGGGCGCCGGCCCCTTGTGCGGAGCCACGCGCGTCCCGCACGGCGAAGACCGCGAGGACGATGACGGCGAGGATCCCGATGATGCGCATGACGTGGGCGCGGGCTACCACGGGTGAGACCACCTTCGTCGTTGAAGAGCCGGAGAGGCGGGGACAGGGGTCCCCATGATGTCACCATTGCATGACCCACGTCACACACGGGGTGCCGCTCCAGTAGGTTGACGCCCATGATCATCGCCGTCGCGCACAGCCGCACCCCCGCCGGCCGGGCCGCACTCGACCTCGCCCTGCGCGAGTCGGTGCTCCGCGGAGCCGAGCTCGTCGTCCTGCACGTCGTCGACCGTGCGGAGAGCGCGACCAGCGAGGCCGAGGACGCGGTGCGCGCGTCGATCGCCGAGCACGTCCCCACGATCGAGGGCGCCGGTGACGTGCCCACCCGCATCGCGACCGCGGCCACCCGGGGCGACGTCGCCGAGGCGATCCTGGGGCTCGCGGCGGAGGCCTCGGCCGAGCTCCTCGTCATCGGGTCGCGCCGCCGCTCCCCCGTCGGCAAGCTCATCATGGGCTCGACCGTGCAGCGGGTCCTGCTCGACTCCCCCGTGCCCGTCCTCGTCACCCGGGGCTGACACCCCTCCCCCGCATTTCCCTAGGGAAATACGGCCCCCCGTGCGCATTTCCCTAGGGAAATTCGGGCCCCCGTGCGCATTTCCCTAGGGAAATACGGGCGACCAGAGCCGGCTCGTCGCCAGCCGAAGGGCGGGGAGGGACGCCGCCCGCAGCACCTGCCCCCGCAGGTGGCGGCGTCGGGCGAAGGCGCGGGGCGCTCCCTTCGTCCCGTGGCGGTGGACGAGGTCGGCGAGGGCGGCGGCGTCGGCGAGGGCTTCGTTGGCACCCCGCCCGAGGTTCGGGCCCATCGCGTGGGCGGCGTCGCCGATGAGCACGACCCCGTCGCCGACGGAGGTGCGCAGGGCGGGCGCGAGCAGCACCCGTTGTGCGTCGGCAGCGTCCCCCACGGCCGCCAGCACCTCTCCCACCCGCGGGTCCCAGTCGGCGAGCCGACCGCGCGCCAGCGCCACGACCTCGTCACGGTCGACCTCGGTGCTCCGGCGGTCACCGCGAACGGCCGCAAACCAGGCCGCCCCCTGCGGCCCCGGCGTCATGCCGAAGAGCCCGCCGCGGCCCCACCACTCCGTCGCCGTCGTCACCGGCGGACCGGGCAGGTGGCCGCGCAGCGCGACCCAGTCGGTGACGACCGGGGCCGACCCCGCCCAGGTGTGCTGGCGCACGGCCGAGCGCACCCCGTCCGCCCCGACGACGAGGTCGGCACCGACCTCCGCAGCCAGTGCGCGGGGGTCGGTCACCTGCCGGGTCACCCGGGTGACCGACGGGGGGATCGCCGCCTCGAGGGCGGCGACGAGCTCGGGGCGCGGGACGAACCACAGCCGGGCCGTGTCCTTGGGGCGCAGGTCGTGCAGGGCCCGACCGTCGCAGCGGCGCAGCGCTCCACCCGTCACCGAGAAGGACGCGGCCCGCACCCGGTCGCCCACGCCGATCGCGTCCAGGGCTTCGCGCCCGCCGCGCCACATGGCCAGGACCGTGCCGGCGCCGGCCCGCTCGGGCCGCTCCTCGACGAGGGTCACGTGGACCCGACGAGGGTCGAGGGCGACGGTCAGGGCCAGGCCGGCGATGCCGCCGCCGACCACGAGGACGTGTTCGCGAGCTCGCACGCCCCCAGCCTGCCAGCCCCGGGACGAAAAGGAAGTCCCCGGTGCCGGCAGCCCCTCACGGGGACCTGCCGGCACCGGGGACTACCGGTTCAACACACAACCATCCAGCGCCTCTCAGCGAAGGGAGAGCCCGCCGCCCTCCTCGTCGCGGTCGACGACGACGGTCGAGCCGTCACGCACGTCGCCGGCGAGCAGGGCGGTGGCCAGCCGGTCACCGATCTCGCGCTGCACGAGGCGACGCAGCGGGCGGGCGCCGTAGGCCGGGTCGTAGCCGGTCTCGGCGAGCCATTCGCGAGCCGCCGGGGTGACCTCGAGGTGGATCCGACGGTCGGCGAGCCGACTCGCGAGCTCGCGCACCTGCAGCTCGACGATGTGGCCGAGCTCGTCGCGGCTCAGCGCGTCGAAGATGACGATCTCGTCGAGCCGGTTGAGGAACTCCGGCTTGAAGGCCTGGCGCACGACGCCCATGACGGACTCACGGCGCGCCTCGCCCTCGAGCAGTGGGTCGGTGAGGAACTGGCTGCCGAGGTTGGAGGTCATGACGAGGATGACATTGCGGAAGTCGACCGTGCGGCCCTGCCCGTCCGTGAGGCGCCCGTCGTCGAGCACCTGCAGCAGGATGTCGAACACCTCGGGGTGCGCCTTCTCGACCTCATCGAGGAGGACGACCGAGTACGGCCGCCGCCGGACGGCCTCGGTGAGCTGGCCGCCCTCCTCGTAGCCGACGTAGCCGGGGGGCGAACCGAACAGACGCGAGACGGTGTGCTTCTCCGCGTACTCGGACATGTCGAGCGTGATGAGCGCGTCCTCGTCACCGAAGAGGAACTCGGCGAGCGACTTGGCGAGCTCCGTCTTGCCGACACCCGTCGGGCCGGCGAAGATGAACGAACCACCGGGACGGCGCGGGTCCTTGAGGCCCGCACGCGTGCGTCGGATGGCCTGCGACAGCGCCTTGATGGCGTCGTCGTTGCCGATGACGCGCTTGTGCAGCTCGTCCTCCATGCGCAGCAGACGCGAGGACTCCTCCTCCGTCAGCTTGAACACGGGGATACCGGTCGACGCGGCGAGAACCTCTGCGACGAGCTCCTCGTCGAGGACGGCGGCGAGGTCGACGTCGCCGGCCTTCCACTCCTTCTCCTTGGCCTCCTTCTCCTCGACGAGCTTGCGCTCGTCGTCACGCAGGGCAGCGGCCTTCTCGAAGTCCTGGCTGTCGATGGCCGATTCCTTCTCACGACGCACGTGAGCGATCTTCTCGTCGAACTCGCGCAGCTCCGGCGGAGCCGTCATGCGACGGATCCGCAGACGCGCGCCCGCCTCATCGATGAGGTCGATCGCCTTGTCCGGCAGGAAGCGGTCGGTGATGTACCGGTCGGCCATGTTGACGGCCCCGACGAGCGCGGCGTCCGTGATCGTGACGCGGTGGTGCGCCTCATAGCGGTCGCGCAGACCCTTGAGGATCTCGATGGCCTGCGGGATCGTCGGCTCGTTGACCTGGATCGGCTGGAACCGGCGCTCGAGCGCCGCGTCCTTCTCGATGTGCTTGCGGTACTCATCGAGCGTCGTCGCACCGATCGTCTGCAGCTCGCCACGAGCCAACATCGGCTTCAGGATCGAGGCAGCGTCGATGGCACCCTCGGCCGCACCGGCACCGACGAGGCTGTGGATCTCGTCGATGAACAGGATGATGTCGCCACGCGTGCGGATCTCCTTGAGCACCTTCTTGAGGCGCTCCTCGAAGTCACCGCGGTAGCGCGAACCGGCGACGAGCGAGCCGAGGTCGAGGGTGTAGAGGTGCTTGTCCTTGAGTGTCTCCGGCACGTCACCCGTGACGATGTCAGCGGCAAGACCCTCGACGACGGCGGTCTTGCCGACGCCGGGCTCACCGATGAGCACCGGGTTGTTCTTGGTACGGCGCGACAGCACCTGCATGACGCGCTCGATCTCCTTCTCACGCCCGATGACCGGGTCGAGCTTGCCCTCACGGGCAGCCTGCGTGAGGTTGCGACCGAACTGGTCGAGCACCGTCGAACCGGCCGGGGTGCCCTCGGCGGGGCCACCCGACGACGACGCGCCGACGCCCGCGGCCTGCGGCTCGCCCTTGCCCTGGTATCCGGACAGGAGCTGGATGACGGTGGTGCGCACCGTCGACAGGTCTGCGCCGAGCTTGACGAGCACCTGCGCGGCGACGCCCTCACCCTCGCGGATCAGGCCGAGCAGGATGTGCTCGGTGCCGATGTAGCTGTGACCGAGCTGCAGCCCCTCGCGCAGGGACAGCTCGAGAACCTTCTTCGCGCGCGGCGTGAAGGGAATGTGGCCGGACTGCGTCTGCTGCCCCTGGCCGATGATCTCCTGAACCTGCTCGCGGACGGCGTCCAGCGAGATACCCAGGGATTCGAGCGCCTTCGCGGCGACGCCCTCCCCTTCGTGGATGAGGCCCAGGAGGATGTGCTCCGTGCCGATGTAGTTGTGGTTGAGCATGCGCGCTTCTTCTTGCGCGAGCACCACGACCCGACGGGCGCGGTCGGTGAACCGTTCGAACATGTCATCTCCTCGATGCCGAGATCTCACACGATGCTAGCCGGGGCGGGTGACGACGTCAGCGTGACGCCGGATCCACCACCGGTCTTCGAAGGTGCCAACGCCGCGTGTGCCCGCCGTGTTCCGCTCCGGGCGCGTTTGGCTGCTGCGTTCGCCCAGGGCGGAACCTCGCGCCCCGATCCCGGTCGGCAGGGGCGCATGCCCTCGTGGGTCTGCCCCACCCATGACGGTCGTCACGGATAGGCTGGACACGTGACTGACGGCCCCCTCGAGCTTCGCGTCTTCGGCCTCGACTTCGCGGTGAACGTGCAGCCCGAGCGTCGTGACGCCGTCGCGCGTCAGTGGCACTGGTGCCGCCCGGACGCGCCGTCACAGCGCACGATCGCGCCCTTGCCGAGCGCGCCACATCGGGTGGGTCGGGGTGGCAGTTCGGTCGGCAGCGAGACCGCCGCAGGCTTGCGAGCAGCCGGGACGGCTGAGGTCGAGCCGGCCGACATCGCAAAGACGATCACCGTCGATCGAATCGATGACGCCCCCGGCAGCGGCTCCGACACCGGCGACTACACGCTGACGACGACGCTCACCGGCCGCGCCATCTCGGCGCGTGCGGGCGAGTTTGTCATGCTCCACGCCGGTGGAGTCTGCGACCCTGACACGGGCGTCGTCGCCGGTCTGTTCGCAGCGTCGGGCACCGGCAAGACGACGGCGACGCAGCACTACTGCACGCACGGCTACGGCTACGTCACCGACGAGACGCTCATCTTCAACGACCGCCGCGACGTCATGCCCTACCCCAAGCCGCTGTCGGTGCTCGTCAACCCGGGTGTCTCCGGCGTCAAGACGCAGCACTGCCCCGACGACCTCGACATGGCGCCGCCTCGTGAGGGCGCGTTGCGGCTCGGGCCGCTCGTCCTGCTCGACCGCATTCGTGACGACGCCCGCCCTGACGAGAGCGTCAACGGCGGCGATGCGGAAGCTGACGCCACGCGCGCCGCGCCCGACCGTATCGATGCCGAGGACGACAACAGCGCCGGCACTCACGAGCCCGGCGAGGCAGAGCTGAGCGAGATGCCGCTGTTCGAGGCGTTGACGCTCATCCTGCCGCAGTCGTCGGCGATGCCGCAGATCGACGGTTGCCTCGACCTGCTCGCCCGGATAGCCCTCGCCGGCGGCGGCGTCCAACGTCTGCGTTATCGCGAGATCGCCGACACGCTCCCCCTCTTGCGCGAGGTGTTCAAGCTGGCGCCGCAGGAGCCGTTCTGGCGTCACGTGCCCGGCACGTGGTGGACGCAGCAGCCCGACGTCGACCCCTACCTGCCGCTCGCGTCGGCGACGCTGGATGCCGACGTCACGGCCGGCGATGGCGACGATGATCGCGCCTTCGCCACGCGCGAGGATCCCGTCGCGAGCCCTGCGGACAGCGCCGAGGCCCTGACCAACGACACCGTTCTGACGCTCGCACCCTTCGTCGACGCCCTCGTCGACGAGGACGCGCTCGAGGTGCTGACGCTCATCGGCTCGACGCCCGCGCACCTGCACGGTCTCGGCGCCGTCATCCACCTGACGCTGCTCGACGGCCCCCGCTCGCTGGCTGACCTCGTCGACGTCTGCACCGCCACCCTCGGCGAGCACCCGGATGCCAACGCGCTCGTCAGACGTGCGGCCCACGACCTGCTGACGAACCGCGTCGTCCGCGTCGAGCGCTGACACCTGCCCCGCTGGGGCGTTCCGCGCCGATCGACATGGCCGGCGCCGCCAACAGCCGGGGCGCCGAGGCGATCACCTCGAGCGGCTACGTTCCATGAGGACCTGTTCGCGCAGGATGTCGGCGTGCCCGCAGTGCTGGGCATGCTCGCGAAGCACGTGGAGCAGGATCCAGCGAACGCTCAACGGGCCGCGCCGGTTTCCTGACCAGATGGTGTCTCCGCCCACCCCGTCCACGGCGCGTCGCGATCGTTCGCAGGCGCGAGCGAAAACGTCGAGCACGGACGCCGACGTGTCGGCGTCCGTCAGGTCGAACGACTCGTCGGGCCCGGGCTGCAGGCCGAGTTCTGCACGGCTGCGCCCTGTACGGGCCTCCTCGAACCAGACCCGTTCGACGAACGTCGCGTGCTTCACCAGGCCGAGCAGCGTCGTCGTCGACGGGACGAGCCGACGTCGGGCCTCGGCCTCGCTCAACCCGTCGAGGGACGCAGCGATCATGGCACGGTGCTGGTCGATGAACACCCCGATCTGCTGCTCGAACGAAGCGTCGTAGACGTCGGGCGCGTCGGGGTTCGCCATCATCGTCCGAGTATCACACGGCGCCCAACGCGGCTGAGCGCGTCAGCTCGCTGCTTCGCCGCGTGCTTTCTTGGCCCGGTCGACGCTGGCCTGCAGGGCGGCGAGCAGGTCGACGACCTCGGCGCTCTCCTCCGGCTTGTCTTCGGGTTCCTTGACCTCGCCGCCCGCGAGCTTGGCCTCGACGACCTCGCGCACGGCCTGCTCGTAGGTGTCCTCGTACGCCTCGGGGTCGAAGTCACCCGACAACGACTCGACGAGCATCGCCGCCATCGCCTGCTCCGAATCCGTCACCTCCGCCTTCGCCTCGAGGACGGCGAAGTCGGGCTCGCGCACCTCGTCGGGCCACAGCAACGTCTGCAGGACGATGGCCTTGCCCTCGACGCGCAGGACGGCCACCGTCACGCGCGTGCGCAACGACACCGTGACGACGGCGACGCGCCCGCTCTCCTCGAGCGCGCTACGCAGCAGGGCGTACGGCTTGAGTGCCGCCTTGTCGGGCTCGAGGTAGTAGACCTTGTCGAGCACGAGCGGGCTGATCTGCTCGGCCGGCACGAACCGGTCGACGGCGATCTCCTTGCTCGTGACGAGCGGCAGGTCGGCGAGGTCGGCGTCCGTCAGCACGACCATCTGCCCCTCGGGCGTCTCGTACCCCTTCGCGATGTCGCTGTAGGCGACCTGCTCGCCGTCGATCGAGCAGACACGCTGGTACTTGATGCGTCCGCCGTCCTTCTCGTGCACCTGACGGAACTGCACGTCGTGGTTCTCCGTCGCCGAGTACAGGCGTACCGGCACGTTGACGAGGCCGAAACTGACGGCACCCTTCCAGATCGCTCGCATGCCCTTCGCGCCCTTCTCGCTCGTGCGGTGTCACATCTAGGGTGAGCCTATGCGCCCGATGCTCGCGACACCGACACCTCACGTGCCGAGCGGGCCCGCGTGGCGCCACGAGGTGAAGTGGGACGGCATCCGCGCCATCGTCACCGTCCGCGGCGGTGAGGTGACGATCGCGACGCGCTCCGGCGCCGACTGCTCCGCGCGCTTCCCCGAGATCACCGGTTCACGCCTGCGCGACTTCGACGACCTCGTCCTCGACGGCGAGCTCGTCGCCCTGACGAACGGGCGGCCCGACTTCCGCGCCGTCATGCACCGACTCGCCCCCGGCGGCGGACGCTCACGCATGCGCGCCGCCAGCCCCGACGAAGCCGCGGCCCTCGCACGAACTCCTGTGCAGCTCATGACGTTCGACGTGCTGCGCGCCGCCGGGCACGACGTCATCACCCTGCCGTGGAGCGCGCGTCGTGAACTGCTCGACGGCGCCGGAATCGGTGGCTCGGGCGACGACGGATCGAGCGCCACGGCCTCCGCGATCCAGGTGTCGCCCGCGCATGACGACGGCGACGCGCTGCTCGCCGCGACCCGTGACGCGGGCCTCGAGGGCGTCGTCAGCAAGCGCGTCGATTCACCGTATCGCCCGGGCGTGCGCAGCGAGGACTGGCTCAAGAGCGTCCACCGCACCCGCGAGACGTTCGTCGTCCTCGGTTGGCGACCGGTCGACGGCACCGTCGGCGCGCTGGGCGCGATCCTCGTCGGCGAATGGGCCGACGGCGAGCTCGTCTATCGCGGACGCGTCGGCACCGGATTCTCGGCCGCGGCCGGGCGCGCGCTGCTCGAGTGGCTGACGCCGGCGCCCGAGCCGGCCGTGCCGCGCGATGCTCTCGCCGCGGAGGACGCCGTCGGCACCCACTGGGTGCGCCCCGAGATCCTCGTCGACGTCACCCACCTGGGGCGCAGCGCCGGCGGGCGGCTGCGTCAGCCCGCATACACCGGGCTGCGCCTCGACATCGCCGCACGTGAGGACGACGCATGAGCCCCGAGGTGAGCCCCACCGTCGTCGAGGTCGACGGGCGGACGCTGCGCCTGACGAATCTCGACAAGATCCTGTACCCCGCGACGGAGACGACGAAGGGTGAGGTACTGCACTATTACGCGAGCGTGGCACCGCGAATTCTCGCGCAGACGAAAGACCGGCCAGTCACCCGGCTGCGTTTTCCGCATGGTGTCGGAAAACTCGAGTTCTTCGAGAAGAACACCCCATCGGGCGCACCGCACTGGATCGAACGCGAAGAGATCGACAAGGTCACCTACCCGTTCGTCGATTCCGTCGCCGCTCTCAGCTATTTCGCGAACCTCGCCTCCCTCGAATTCCACACACCCCAGTGGCGCTGGCGGGATGGCGAACGCGAAAATCCTGACCGCATCGTCCTCGACCTCGACCCGGGCGCTCCCGCGGGGCTCGACGAATGCGCCGCGGTCGCCGTCATGCTGCATGAACTGCTCGGTTCTCTGGGCTGGCCCAGCGTTCCTGTCACCTCGGGCAGCAAAGGAATGCAGATCTACGCACGCCTCGACGGCACCCATTCGAGTGACGACATTCGCGAGTTCGCCCGCACCCTCGCGGAGAAGCTCACCGAGATGCGCCCCGAACTCATCACCGCGAAGATGACGAAATCACTACGCCCCGGCAAGGTGTTCATCGACTGGTCGCAGAACGTCGCGGCCAAGACGACCATCACCCCATGGTCGCTGCGTGGCCGCAACCGGCCGTTCGTCGCCACGCCGCGAACGTGGGACGAGATCGAGACGGCCCGCACCAAGCCCGGCTCCCTGCGGCAGCTCGACCTCCACGACGTGCTCGACGAACGACTCGACCGGCCCGACCCGATGGACGCCCTGCTCCGCTGAACGAATCAAACAACGAGACAAGAGCACGCAAGCGCGTCGAGCCGACACGACAGAAGGACCCTGCACTTTCCACACGGAAAGCACAGGGCCTCTCTGGAAGTTCTTCGCGCCGTGGCGAACGTCAGTTCTTCGTGGCGGCGTCGTAGGCCTTCATGAGGTCGGCCGAGACGCGGCCTCGGTCACTGACCGTCCAGCCGTTCGCGCGGCCCCAGTCACGAATGGCATTGAGGTCGGAACGACCACCGCCGCGCGTGGAGGACGCCTTCGACTGCTGCTTACGACCGCCGACCCGACGAGCGTGACCGACCCAGGTGGCGAGAGAATCACGCAGCTTGGCGGCGTTCTCGTCGGACAGGTCGATCTCGTAGTTCACACCGTCGAGGGCGAACTGGATGGTCTCGCTCGCGTCCGAGCCGTCGATGTCGTCTTCCAGCGTGACATGGATGCGCTGAGCCATGATCGGCTCCTTTCGAAGTGCGAATGATTCTGCCTCGCGGGGGCGAGGCGACGAACCCGACATTACCGTCCGATAAGCGAAAGAGCGAAACCCGGCAACCGATTTCGCTCTTTCCCCGAGTGTTTTTTCAGACGCAATTCACGCGACTGGAATGGGGGCGATCATTCCGGGGGCGTCGTCGCGCGAGAACTCATCGTTCCGGGTGCAGCCTTCGGCAGGTGCGCATTCTGCAGACGCGCCTCCTCCTCGCCGGGCGCGACGGCACCCTTCGTCAGGTCGTGTTCGCGCTCCCATTGCGCCTGCGCGACGCGTTCACGCCGGTCGCCCTCCATGATGTGACGCAGGATGAGGTAGAACAGGCCGAGAATTCCGATCGACGGAATGAGCGTCTCGATGGCCGGCCACAGGCTGTCCACGGGCTCCACTTCCTTTCACGTGCAGCCGCGTCGCCGGGCCGCTCCAGGTGTTCAGTCTACGAGGCCGCGGTTCAGGCCTCGCGACCGCCGACGACGAGGGGGACGTTGTCGATCAACCGGGTCGTGCCGACCTTGGCCGCGACGGCGAGCAGCGCCTCCCCGCGGAAGTACTCGGGCACCTGCTCCAACGTGACCGGGTCGACGAGCACGAGGTAGTCGACGAGGGCCAGCGGTTCGCGCACGAGGACGTCCCGCGCAGCGCGCCGTACAGCGGCAGGGCCGGAGTTACGAGCGGCCTCACCGGCCTGGAGGGCCTTCGACAGGCACAGCGCGACCTCGCGGTCGGCGTCGCTCAGATAGGCGTTGCGGCTGCTGAGGGCGAGCCCGTCGGACTCGCGGACGGTCGGTACGCCGACGATCTCGACGGACATGTCGAGGTCACGCACCATGCGCTTGATGAGCAGCAACTGCTGCGCGTCCTTCTGGCCGTAGTAGGCGCGCGTCGGGTGCACGATGTTGAGCAGCTTGTTGACGACCGTCAGCATCCCGTCGAAGTGGCCGGGGCGCGACGCACCTTCGAGGACGCCGCCCAGCGGGCCCGCCGAGACGCGCACGCCCGGCTCACCGTCGGGGTAGACGACGTCAGGGCTCGGAGCAAACACGAGGTCGGCGCCCTCGCGCTCGCAGATCTCCAGGTCGTGCTGCAGCGTGCGGGGGTAGCGCGACAGGTCCTCCCCCGCCGCGAACTGCAGCGGGTTGAGGAAGATCGTGACGACGACGGCGTCGTTCTCCTCGCGCGCGCGACGGATGAGCGTCGCATGCCCCTCGTGCAGGGCCCCCATCGTCATGACGACGCCGACGCTGCCGCCGAGGCGGCCGCGGGCGTCGGCGAACTCGGTGCGGGCGTGGGTGACGACAGGTGCGGTCATGCGTGGCTCCCGGTGGCGTGGTCAGGGACGGGGCTCGAACCTGACGGGGTGGGTGTCGGAGATTGTGGAGGAACGATCGGAGCGGACGGATCAGGGCGTCGGGGGCTCGGGGCCCACCCCGCCCTGGTCTGGTGGCCCGCCGCGCCCCTCGAGCGCGGTGAGGACGGCGTCGATCTGCATCGGGGTGAGAGCGCCGCGCGCCGAGCTGCGTTGCGCGGTCGCGAGCGCGAGCGCGCGGTAGGTCGGGGGAATGTCGAGTGCCACACCAGTGTGGGCGAGCGCCTCGAGCATGTCGAGGTGACGCGTCAACGTGCCCGCGTCGCCGCGCGCGACGGGGCCCGTCAGCGCCTTGTCGCCGCGTTCGAGGGCGTTGTCGAGCGCGGCCTCGAGCAGCGGACGCAGCAGGCGGCCCGGGTCGTCGACGTCGATGCGGCGCAGCAGCTCGGCGGCCTGCGCGACGAGGGTGACGAGGTGGTTCGAGCCGTGCGCGAGCGCCGCGTGGTACTGCGTGCGATCGGCCTCGTCGACGGTGAACGGCTCGCCGCCCATGTCGAGCACGAGCGCGTCGGCGACCATGCGGTGGTCGGGCATCGCCGTGACGGCGAACGGGCAGCCGGCGAGGCGCGTCAGGTCGACCGCGGTGCCGCTGAACGTCATCGCCGGGTGGATCGCGAGCGGCACCCCGCCGGCCTCGACGACGGGCGCGAGCACGCCGATGCCCTGCGCGCCGCTCGTGTGGACGACGATGCGCGGGCCGAGCGTGCCGGGGAAGTCGAGGCCGTGGACCAGAGCGGCGAGTTCGTCGTCGGGCACGGTGAGCAGGACGAGATCGGCGGCCGCTGCGACGCCGGCCGGCTGCTGGACGGGGACTCCGGGCAGCAGCGCCTCAGCCCGCTCGCGGCTCGCCTCGGACACACCGCTGACGGCGACGACGTCATGCCCCGCCTTGCGCAACGCCGCCCCCAGCACCGCACCGACTCGCCCCGCACCGATGACGCCGACGCGCAGGCTCGGCGCACCCGGGAGCGGGGTCGGCTGCTCGAAAGTCACCCGCCCAACGCTACTCCCGTCCGCGAGGTCCTCGAATCACTGCGGGGCCGTGTGCTCGGTGAGGGATGCGCGTTGGTCACTCGACGGGGGCGCCCGGCGCTCGATGCGTGCGTTTCGGGCCGCTCGACGGGACGCGGCGTCGCACGTCGGGCCGTCAGTGCGGGCGACTCGTTTCGATGCGCTGCCGGCGCTCAGGCGCGGGGCAGTCGCTCGATCAGATGCGTCAGCTCACGTCGCGAACAAACGCGGACGATCGGCAGCTGAGGTCGTCGAGCTGCGACGTCGCCGATGAGCCCCCGGTAGCGCGCGTGGCCCTGCCACGACCAGCGCACGATGTGCTCGGGGTTGGTGAAGAAGGTGCGCAGCGGGCCTTCGGTGTTCCCGTTCCACAGTTCTTGGCGAAGCAGACGTCGCCGCAGCGTCCGGCTGACGACCTGCCGCGTCACGGTGCCGCGCGGCAGATCGAGCCAGATGAGCAGTTCGGCGCGCTCGGCGAGCAGGCCACGCACCTCGCCGTATTGCCACTCGGTGACCCACGCCTCGGTCGCGACGAACCGCGCGACGTCGTCATGAAACTGCGGGCGCGGTTGCCACCCGGGGCCGTGGAACAGCGCGTCGATCTCATGATGCGGCACCCCGATCCGATCGCTGACGAGCGCACACGCCGTCGTCTTGCCGCTGCCCGACGGCCCCGCGATGATGACGCGTCGCGCCGGCGGCAGGTCGGCGTCGAGCGAGAGGAAGGGCATGGCCCCATTCTGCCGCTGTCATGGTCGGCACATGGGCGGTCGACGCGTGGGCGCGACGTAGAGTCGCGACGTGACGCAGCAGTTCGAGAACTCCGACATGCCGGTGAGCCACGCGGTGCCGTGGCGCGACGCCTGGCAGGCCGCGCTCTACGGCCGTGACGGTTTCTATCGACGTGACGAGGGCCCCGGGGGCCATTTTGCGACGAGCGCGCAGGGCATTCCCGGCGTCGATGAGGTGCTCGCGCAGGCGATCGTCGCCATGGCCGAACGCATCGACGCGGACGTTGTCGTCGACTTCGCCTGCGGCCGTGGCGAACTGCTCGACACCATCAGCCGGTTCGTTGATGACGTCGACCTCGTGGGCGTGGACGTCGTCGAGCGTCCGCCTGAACTCAGCAGCCGCATCGCCTGGGTGCGTTCTGCGGGAGGGGCGTCGATTCCGTCGCTCGACGTCATCGCAGGTCGTCGGGCGTTCGTCGTCGCGCACGAGTGGCTCGACGTCGTGCCGTGCGACATCGCGGAGGCTGACGACGACGGTGTCCTGCGCGAGGTACTCGTCACGCCCGACGGGGACGAGACGCTCGGCGCCCCACTCCCTCCCGCCGCCGCCCGGTGGGCCGCCCGTCATGCCCCAACGGCGATGCCTGTCCACGTCGGCGATCTTCGTCCACATTCGTCGGCGGCCCAGCCCACGATCGATGCCCCCGACGATCCACCGCCCCACCCCGTGCCTGACGACGCCCTACCTCCGGCCGATGGCCGCGATAACGCCACCCGCCGCGAACCCGGCGAGCGCGTCGAGATCGGCATGACGCGTGATGCGGCCTGGGCGGCGCTCGTCGCGGAGGTGACGCGTCATGCCGCGGCTGGCAGCGTCGTGGTCGGAATCGACTACGCGTCCACGAGCGGTACGCGGCCGCCGTTCGGCACCCTCACCGGCTTTCGTGACGGCAGCGAGTGCGCGCCCGTTCCCGACGGTTCGTGCGACGTGACGGCACACGTCGCGCTCGATTCCCTCGATGTCGACGACGTGCGCACCCAGCGCGACGTACTGCTCGAACTGTTCGGCGAGCTGGCCCTGGAACCCGTTCCGCTCGCCCTCGCCTCGAGCGACCCACCCGTCTACCTCGCTCGCCTCGCGGCCCGCTCGGCGCTCGCGACGGCCACGCATCCGGGTGGCCTCGGAGCCTTCGCGTGGTTCACGCGCACGATCGGCTGACGCGGCCGCCGCCACCCTCGGCCACCCGCAAACGCCCGTCGTGCCGGGTTGTCGCCCCCGCCTGGCACGATCAGCCTCGAGACGCGCCACCTGGCCGCGTCCGGCGAGGGGGAGTCGAACGGAGCCGAGCGTCAGGACACCGATTCGGCCGCCTTGCGCGCGCGATAGGCGGCGACGTTGGCGCGGTTTCCGCACCCGCGATCGCAGTAGCGGCGGGAGCGGTTCTTCGACAGGTCGACGAGCACTCCCCCGCAGTCACCGGCGCACATCTTGAGGCGGTCGAGTTCGTCGGCGCGGATGACGTCGACGAACGCCATGACGGCGTCGACCGCCATGCGGCTCGCCAGTGGCGCGTCGGACGGCGTCGCGTGCAGGTGGTAATCCCACTCGTCGTGACGCACGAGTTGCGGCAGCGCACGGTACTGCAGCATCACCTCGTTGACGAACGCGACGAGTTCGTCGCGCGACAGTGACCACGCCTCGAGGAATCGGGGGCGCAGGGCGCGCACCTCGTCGAGTTCGGCGTGCGTGCGCTCGTGCGTGCCGGTGTACCCCCAGGACTCGACGAAGGCGTCGAGGTCGGCGATCTCGGTGAGGGTGTCGTCGGGCGTGGCGGTGTTGACGAGCGCGGCGACGGACAGCAGACCGTCCTCCGTGTCATGACCAAAGGGCATTTTGACTCCTGACCTCTTCCAGGTCTAACGTAACCGGTGTTCCTGGTTTTGACCACTTACACGAGAGTTGGAGGTGTTCCCCCATGGCTCCCAGCCAGATCGCACACGACATCGAGCCCATCCCCGTCGCCACCCGCAGGCGCGCGGGCCGATCCGGCGCGATGTCCCACACGAGCATGGGCCTCATCATCGCCATTGTCTCGTGTGCGGCGTTCGGCACGTCCGGTTCGTTCGCGAAGGCACTGCTCGGCTCCGGGTGGACGCCCGTCACGGCCGTCGCGGCCCGCATCAGCATCGCAGCGCTCGCGCTCGCCATCCCGACGGCGATGGCGCTGCGTGGGCGCTGGCACGTGCTGCGCGACAACATCAAGCCGATCGTGCTCTACGGCATCTTCGGCGTCGCCGGCTGCCAGCTGTTCTACTTCAACGCCGTCACGCACGTCAGCGTCGGTGTCGCACTGCTCATCGAGTACCTCGCGCCGATGCTGCTCGTCGGCTGGGCGTGGGCGCGCTACGGCCGCACGCCGCGTCGCCTGACGATCGCCGGGACGGCCGCAGCCATCGTCGGGCTGCTGTTCGTGCTCGACGTGTTCAACGGTTTCAGCGTCGACCCCATCGGCATCGCGTGGGCGCTGGGCGCCGCGCTGTGCCTGACGGTGTACTTCGTCATCGCGGGCGACGAGGAGTCGGAGCTGCCCCCGATCGCACTCGCCGGTGGCGGCATGAGCGTCGGCGCCGTCATCCTGCTCGCGATGTGCGCACTCGGCGTGCAGCCGGTCTCGGTCAGCACCGCCGACGTCACGTTCGCCGGTTCGCAGATGCCGTTCTGGGTGCCGGTGCTCGGCCTCGCGCTCATCGCTGCGGCCCTCGCCTACGCGACGGGCATCTACGCCGCCCGCGCCCTCGGCACGACGGTCGCGTCGTTCATCTCGCTGCTCGAGGTGCTGTTCGCCGTCGCCTTCGCGTGGATGTTCGTCGGCGAGGCCCCGACGCTCGTCCAGGTCGTCGGCGGCGCGTTCATCGTCGGCGGTGTCGTGCTCGTGCGTCTCGACGAGTCGCGTCACGCGGAGAGCTTCGGCCCCGTCGTCGCGGCCGAGCACGACGCCGAGATCGAACGCTGGCTCGACGACGTCCGCCCCACGCGCGACGAAGAGTGCGTCACGCGCTGAGCCGCTGAGGGCCTATGGCCGCACGACGCTGTCGCCTCGGCCCCTCGGCCCGGAATCGACACGAGGTGCGCAACCCACCGGGGTTGCGCACCTCGGAGCCGAAACGCCGCCATGCGTGATCACAGCCCTGAAGGACCGCGCTGAGAGCCGAAAGCCCGCATGGTGGAGTTTCAGCCCCCACCCGACGTTCGCGCACCGCACTGGGCGCACGCGCCCGAGGCTCCCCACCACGCCGATATACCGACGCGCGGCGCACGGCCCCGCCATGATGGCCCCGGCGCTACTCGCGACGTCAGTCCTCAGCCGCAACTCGGCCACCACGGCCCCCAGGTCACCTCGCCACGCCGTCGTCTGCCACGTCGTCACGCCTCGCCGCCCACGTGCCCCACTCCATCAGGGCGCGGCGCCGCGGCGGGCGTCGTCGCGTTTGGCAAACTGGGGGCATGTCGTCTCCTGCGTCGTCCCCGCGTGAACTCACCGTCGGCATGGGCGCGGGTGGGCTCGCGACGTCGGACATGGTGCTCAACATCGGCCCGCAGCATCCGGCGACACATGGCGTGCTGCGCCTACGCATCACGCTCGACGGTGAGCGCATCACGAAGTGCGAGCCGATCGTCGGGTACATGCACCGCGGCGCCGAGAAGTTGTTCGAGGTGCGCGACTACCGTCAGATCCTCGTGCTCGCGAACCGTCACGACTGGCTGTCGGCGTTCAGCAGTGAGATCGGCGTGGCCCTAGCCGTCGAGAAGATGCTGGGCATGGAGGTGCCTGAGCGCGCGACGTGGACGCGGACGCTGCTCTCCGAATTGAATCGCGTGCTCAATCACCTCATGTTCCTCGGTTCGTATCCACTCGAACTGGGCGCCATCACGCCGATGTTCTACGTGTTCCGTGAGCGCGAAGAGCTGCAGGGCGTCATGGAGGAAATCGCGGGCGGCCGCCTGCATTACATGTTCAACCGCGTCGGCGGCCTGCGCGACGACATTCCGGCCGGGTGGCTCGATCGCGCCGCGGCGGCCGTTTCTCTCGTGCGTTCACGCATGCCGGAGATCGAGAGCTTCATCGTCGGTAATCCGATCTTGAATGCGCGGACGAAGGGCGTTGGCGTCGTCTCTCGCGAGATGGTCAAGCAGTACGGCATCACCGGGCCGATCGCGCGCGCGTCGGGCGTCGACGTCGACCTGCGCCGCGACGACCCATATCTCGCCTACGGTGAGCTGTTCGCTCCGGGCGGGCCGGGGCGCGTCATCACGCGCTCCGAGGGTGATTCGCTGGCTCGTCTCGAGGTGTTGCTCGATCAGACGCATGTGTCGCTCGATCTCGCGGACGCCTGCATCGAAGTGCTGCGGAGCTTGCCGCCGGGGCCGGTGAACGTGAAGTTGCCGAAGGTGCTGAAGGTGCCTGAGGGCGATGGGTATGTGGCGACGGAGAACCCGCTCGGTTTCAACGGGTATTACATCGTGTCGCGGGGTGAGAAGACGCCGTGGCGGTTGAAGTTGCGTTCGGCGTCGTTCAACAACATGGCGTGCCTCGGCGAGGTGATGAGGGGGCAACTCTTGGCCGACATGGTGGCGATCTTGGGGTCGATGTTCTTTGTGGTCGGGGACATAGACAAATGAGTCCCGCCGAGCGGAGCTGAGGCCGACGTCGGAGCTTGCGGAGCATGCCGGCCTTGGCGCAGCGAGGTGGGTCTCATTTATCAATCAGATATCGACAAGTAGATGCAGCCCTTGCGCACGGTACGGGCCCGGCCTGAGCGCCAGGCAGCGACACCGCCCCATCGTTCGTCCGAGCCACGCCGGATCGCGCGGCCCTCGTCTCGCGCACCGAGAAAACCTACGCTTCCGTAGGTGGGCTGCTGCAAAAGCGATGTGTGTCACGTCACATGGGGTTACGCTCAGGTAGGGCCTGCGCCCGTCGACCCCCTGTTTCGACCCTCAGGAGTTGTTTTCCATGAGCAAGCACTCAGTTCGCCCCGCCTCTCGCACCCGCCGCGGTCTTGCATCGCTCGGCGCTCTCAGCCTCGTCGGCGGTGCCTCCCTCATCGGTGTCGCAGCCATGGCGCCGAGCGCCAGCGCGGCCACGGAACTCGTCTACACGTGCAACACGGCCGTCGGCGCCAAGGACGTCACCGTCGCCATCGACACCAACGCTCCGACGAGCGGCACCGTCGGTTCGCCCATCACCGTCTCGAAGGTCACGGGCCAGATCACGCTGCCGGGCGACCTCGGCAACGCGATGGCCGGTTTCCTCGGCTGGAACTACGTCAGCGGGTCGACGCCCAATACGGTGACGATCGCGGGCCCCGACGGCACGACCACGCAGGACGTGCAGCTGACGACCGCGAAGACGCACATCTTCAACAACGGCTGGGTCAACGACGGCACCTACGGCGGTTTCGGGCCCGACGGCCACCTCGTGCTGCCCCTGGCAGGCTCGCCCGACACAACGATGACGCCGAAGAACGCCGGTACGTACACGATCTCGGCGCCTGACAGGTTCACGTCCACGTTCACGGGCACCAAGGCGGACGGAACGACTGCGTCCCTCGACAGCGCCTGCACCTACAAGAGCGGCACGAAGGTCGTCGACTCCATCACGGTGACGGCTTCGGCCCCTTCGACCGCGACCACCACGTCGACGAGCACGTCGCCGTCGACGTCCACCTCGACCAGCCCGACGTCGTCGAGCTCGACCACCACGTCGACGAGCCCCACGACGAGCACCAACCCGACGGCGCCGTCCACGAACACGGCCAGCTCCACGGCGATGCCGTCGCCGTCGCACACGACGGGCGGCGGTCAGGGCCCGAAGGTCGAGACCGACTACGTCGGTCACGACTCGATGAACCTCGCCGGCATCGGCCTCGCTGCGGCGGGTGTCGTCGCCATCGGTGGCGCGGCGTTCGCCGGACGTCGAGAGAACTGACGCCGGCCGGCGGGCCTCAGCACCCGCGCCCCGCATGACGATGGGGCCCGTTCACCACGAACGGGCCCCATCGTCATGCGGCCGGCTGTGAAGCGGCCGCGAACTCTTGACCACCTGCGCGGTTCACGGTCGACGCGTGCAGCCGTCCACCGATCCAGCCTGCAAGGAAGCGGGCTTGCGCGTCAGCGTTCGTCGTCGGGAATCGTGCACCAACGCTGCACGACGAACCCCAGCACGCTGAGCACGACAGAGCTGATGACGAGCACCCCGAGCAGCAGCACGGCCGAACGGACGGACGGCACGCTGAGGCGCGCGAGCTGGGTGACGGCCTGCCCCGCATACCATCCGGCGAGGATGCCGCCACCGATGGCGGCCGTCTGCGAGAGCACGACGATACGTCGGGCCGTGTCGGGCGCCACCGTCTCGCGCCCCTGGACGACGGCTGCGGCGGCCGCGCGGATCTCGCTCTCGTCGGATCCGGCGCGGCGCGCGGCGTCCGCTTCCTTCTTCGCCTTCGTGCGGGCGCGCACCTCGTCGCGGATGCGCCATCCGCCTGCGACGAGCAGCCCGCACGCCGCGAGGACGACGAGCACCTCCCACCACGAGTGCTGCGGCACGGCGCGCCCACTGTTGTGCATCAGCTGCAGGAGGCCGCCGCTGATGAGCGCGACGAGCAGCCCCGCGACGACGGCGGTGACCGGTCGGACGGGCTTCATGTCAGGCCTTCCTCGAGGTCGATGTGGTCGTCGTCGTCCCACGACGGGCCGCGGCGCACCCCGGACGCATCGACGCGCTGCACGGCGTCGAGCAGCGGCAGGACGCCGTCAGGGGTGCGCACCGCCATCCACGGCGCCGCCTGGGCCCACGGGACGAGCACGAACGCGCGCTCATGAGCCCGCGGGTGCGGCAGGGCGAGGGGCGACCACGACGCGTCCGCCGCGCCGGCCTGCACCCCGTCGCGCTCGTCGGCGAGCACGATCTCGTCCTCGCGACCGGCCTCGCCGAGCGTCACGACGTCGAGGTCGAGGGTGCGCGCGCCCCAGCGCTCACCGCGGACGCGGCCGTGATCGGCTTCGATGCGATGCAGCTCGCGGATGAGATGCCCCGGCGCGAGCCGGGTGACGCCGACGACGACGGCGTTGAGGTAGTCGGGCTGCGCGACGCCCCCGACGGGGTCGGTCTCGACGAGGGGCGACACCTGGGTCACCTCGAACCCCTCGAGCGCCCGCAGCGAGTCGAGCGCCGCGCGCAACGTCGCGACCCGCCGTCCGAGGTTCGTGCCCATCGCGATGACGACGCGGCGGCGCTGCTCGCGGCGAACGCTCACCGACGGGCCTGCCAACGCCCCGGTCGACGGGGTGAACGCGACACCTGCGGGAGCGTGCGGCTTGTGGACGGTGACGTCGACCGCCTCGACGATCTCCCACGCGAGGCAGGCGTCGGCGACGCGCTCGGCGAGCGTCTCGATGAGATCGACCGGCTCGCCGGAGCACACCTCGACGGCGCGCGCGGCGACGTCGGCGTACGACAGCGACGCCTCGAGATCGTCGCTGCGGCCCGCGGGGCCCAGGTCGGCCTCGAGGCTGATGTCGAGCACGAACGGCTGGGGGATGCGCTTCTCGAAGTCGAGCACGCCATGGCACGCCGTCACGGCGAGGCCGGTGAGGGTGATGCGGTCACTCATCGGGGCATGCCTCCGCCCACTCGCTCCCCGGCCGACCGGGGCGCCACGGCCCCGCGCGCCGCGGCGACGACGTCGAGCGCTGCGAGCGTCGACGGCACATCGTGCACGCGCACCGCCCATGCGTCGTGCTGGGCGGCGAGGACGCTGGTCGCGGCCGTCGCGGCGTCGCGCGCGGCGGGCGGGACGGACGCGCCGTCCGCGATGAGCTGCGGCGTCCGCCCTGCGACGCCGAGAAAACTCTTGCGTGACGTGCCCCACAGCACCGGCAGCCCGTCGACGTCGAACTCGCCCATGCGCGCGAGCAGTTCCCAGTTCTGCTCGGCCGTCTTCGCGAACCCGAAGCCGGGGTCGACGACGAGCCTGCCGTCGCGGACGCCGGCCTCCCGCAGCGCGGCCACGGACTCGGCCAGCTCGCGACACACATCCGTGACGATGTCGTCGTACGCGGTGTGCTGCTGCATGTCGACGGAGTGCCCGCGCCAGTGCATCGCGACGAACGTCGCGTCACTCGCGGCGGCGACGTCGCGCATCGCTGGGTCGGCGAGCGCGCCGCTGACGTCGTTGATGATGTCCGCTCCGGCAGCGACGGCGGCCTCGGCGACACTCGCGCGCATCGTGTCGACACTCACGCGCGCACCCGCGGCGGCCAGTTCACGCACGACGGGGATGACGCGTCGGGCCTCCTCGTCAGCGCTGGGACGCTGGGCTCCCGGACGGGTCGACTCGCCGCCGACGTCGAGGATGTCGGCGCCCTGCGCCACCAGCTGCAGGCCGTGCTCGACCGCGGCGGCCGCGTCGAACCAGCGTCCGCCGTCGCTGAACGAGTCGGGCGTGACGTTGACGACTGCCATGACGAGCGGACGCCGCACCGGTCCATCCGCACGCGGCGACGAACCGTCGAGCGCATTGCCGTTCGAATCACCTGGAGACGAACGATCCGTGCGCATCTCACTCATGCGTTCCTCCGACGAGTGCGTCACTTGCCCATGACGAGGCTCATCGCCTCGGCGCGGGTCGCGGGGTTGCGCAGTTGGCCGCGGACGGCCGAGGTGATCGTGCGCGCGCCCGGCTTGCGGATGCCACGCATCGACATGCACAGGTGCTCGGCTTCGATGACGACGATGACGCCCTGCGCGTCGAGGTGTTCGACGAGCGCGTCGGCGATCTGTGTCGTCAGCCGCTCCTGAACCTGCGGGCGCTTCGCGAACACGTCGACGAGCCGCGCGAGCTTGCTCAGCCCCGTCACCCGGCCGGACGTGGACGGGATGTACCCGACGTGCGCGACGCCGTGGAACGGCACCAGGTGATGCTCACACGTCGAGTAGACCTCGATGTCGCGCACGAGGATGAGCTCTTCGTGGTCGACGTCGAACGTCTTGACGAGCACGTCCTCGGGGTTCTGTCGCAGGCCCGCGAAGATCTCCGCGTAGGCGCGTGCCACGCGGGCGGGCGTCTCGACGAGCCCCTCGCGGTCGGGGTTCTCCCCGACCGCGAGCAGGATCTCGCGGACGGCCGCTTCGAGGCGCGCAAGGTCGACCTCGGCGCCGACCACGTCGTGCGTCTCAGCCACGGCGCTCAGTCACCCAGGCCAGGCCCGACGTCGCTGGGGCCCTGCAGGCCAGGGCCGGCCGGCGGCTGCGGCGGGTAGAGGCTGATCTCGCCGTCGGGACGCTCGTCGGCGTGCGGGTTCTTGCCGAGGTCGATAGCGCGCTGTTCGGCGGGCGTCATGACCGGGCCGCGCGTGCTGACGTGGCGCTGTTCGCTCGAGAGCCACACCTCACGCACCGGCTCCTTGCGCACGGCGGAGAAGATCTCAGCCAGGCGCGGCGCGTCGAGGGTCTCCTTCTCGAGCAGTTCGAGCACGAGGGCGTCGAGGATGTCGCGGTTGTTGTTGAGCGCGCGCCAGGCCTCGTCGTGTGCGGCCTCGATGAGCTTGCGGACCTCGACGTCGACCATCGCGGCGACCTGCTCGGAGTACTCGCGGTTGTTGCCGCCCATGTCGCGGCCGAGGAAGACCTCGCCGCCGGAGTTGCCGAGGTGCACGGCGCCGACGTTCTCGCTCATGCCGAACTGCGTCACCATCTTGCGGGCGATGTCGGTGGCCTTCTCGATGTCGTTGCTCGCACCGGTGCTCGGGTCGTGGAACACCATCTCCTCGGCGACACGGCCGCCGAGGGCGTACGCGAGCTGGTCGAGCAGTTCGTTGCGCGTCGTCGAGTACTTGTCGTCGGTCGGCAGCACCATCGTGTAGCCCAGCGCGCGCCCGCGCGGCAGGATCGTGATCTTGCTGACCGGGTCGGTGTTGTTCATCGCCGCGGCGACGAGGGCGTGGCCACCCTCGTGGTACGCGGTGACCTTGCGCTCCTTCGCGCTCATCGGGCGCGACTTCTTCTGCGGGCCGGCCATGACGCGGTCGATCGCCTCGTCGAGGGCCTCGTTCGTGATGATCGTGCCGTTGGTGCGCGCGGTGAGCAGCGCAGCCTCGTTGAGCACGTTCTCGAGCTCGGCACCGGAGAAGCCCGGTGTGCGGCGCGCGACCGACATGAGGTCGACGTCCTTCGCCATCGGCTTGCCCTGGGCGTGCACCTGCAGGATGTGGTGGCGGCCGCCCATGTCGGGCGCCTCCACCGCGATCTGACGGTCGAAACGGCCGGGACGCAGCAGTGCCGGATCGAGGATGTCGGGGCGGTTGGTCGCCGCGATCAGGATGACGCGCGTGCGGTCGTCGAAGCCGTCCATCTCGACGAGGAGCTGGTTGAGCGTCTGCTCACGCTCGTCGTGGCCTCCGCCCAGGCCGGCGCCGCGGTGGCGGCCGACGGCGTCGATCTCGTCGACGAAGATGATGGCGGGGCTGTTCTCCTTGGCCTGCGCGAACAGGTCACGCACACGGCTCGCACCAACACCGACGAACATCTCGACGAAGTCAGAACCTGAGATCGTGTAGAACGGCACGTTCGCCTCGCCGGCGACGGCGCGTGCGAGCAGCGTCTTACCCGTGCCGGGCGGGCCGTACAGCAGCACGCCCTTGGGGATCTTGGCGCCGATCTTCTCGTACTTCTCGGGGTCGGCGAGGAAGTCCTTGATCTCCTTGAGTTCCTCGACGGCCTCGTCGGCGCCCGCGACGTCGCTGAACTTCGTCGTCGGCATGTCCTTGCTGTGCAGCTTCGCCTTCGACTTGCCGAACTGCATGACCTTCGAACCGCCGCCCTGGGCCTGGCTCATGAGGAACCAGAACAGACCGACGAGCAGCAGGATCGGCAGGATGTTCATCAGCAGGGTGACGAAGATGCCCTGACGCTGCGGGTCGTCCGTGTATCCCTTCGGGGGCGTGTGCGCGCTCAGGGAGTCGACGACCTGCTTGCCGCGCGCGTCGACGTAGTCGGCCTCGACGCGCTTGACGTCCTTGAGCTTGCCGATGTCCTGCTTGTCCTTCAGCGTCAGACTGACGCTGTCGGGCGTGACCTTCGCACTCTCGACCTTTTCGGCGTTGATGAGGGAAATGGCCTGCGAGGTGTCGATGCGCGAATACCCGCCGATGTTGCTGAACATGTAGAACAGCAGCGCCACGGCGAGCGCGAGGACCACGTACAGGCCCGGCGTGCGCATGATTTTCTTAGCGTTCATCTGTTTGCGGGGCGAGCCCCGACCCTCTCATCGAAGAAGTGCCAGTCAACAAACCGCCAACGCGCGGCGCGGCGGCGATGTTCCCGCTCCCTGCGCGCGACGACAGCAGATGCGTCTCGATAGGACAGTGTGACCCACTGAACGCGCCGCTGCGCCGCGGGTTCGCGCACAGCGCAACCGTGCGTCGTCCGGCGCGGCCGGAGGCGACGCCGGCGCCAGCGCCGCGAGGACGCTCGATCAGGAGTACACGTGCGGCGCGAGCGTGCCGATGTCGCGCAGGTTGCGGAACTTCTCGTCGAAGTCGAGCCCGTAGCCGACGACGAAGGAGTTGGGGATGTCGAATCCGACGTACTTGCAGTCGATCTCGACCTTCGCAGCCTCCGGCTTGCGCAGCAGCGTGCAGATCTCGACCGACGCGGGGTTGCGCGACTCGAGGTTGCTGCGGATCCAGCTCAGCGTCAGGCCGGAGTCGATGATGTCCTCGACGATGAGGACGTGGCGGCCGGAGATGTCGGCGTCGAGATCCTTCAGGATGCGCACGACGCCGGAGCTCTTCGTCCCCGAGCCGTAGGAACTGACGGCCATCCAGTCCATCGGCACCGAGCCCGGCAGCGCTCGCATGAGGTCGGCCATGACGAGGATCGCGCCCTTGAGCACGCCGACGAGCAGCACGTCCTTGCCCTCGTAGTCACGCCAGATCTGCGCAGCGAGCTCTTCGAGCTTCGCGTGAATCTGTGCCTCGGTGAACAACACGTTCTCGAGGTCGTTTCCCATCTGGGAAGAGTCCATCACCGGCTCCTCGTCGTCTCTGCCGGTCTTGCCGGCGCTCGCCACCGCGCGTGCTCGCGGGCGGCCGTCCACGTCATTCTCCCTTGCGGCGTGGGCTGATGATCATCTCGCCCCCGACGCGTCGAACCTCAACGCTACCCGGGACATCGATCGGCCCCTGCCCCGACCAGGCGACGAGCAGCCGTTCGACGTCGAACAGGTGCCCGCTCGACAGTTCGGCGTCGCGGGCGCCGTGCAGGACGAGGAGGCGGCGCAGCGCGCGGATGCGCAGCGCCGGGTCGAGCCCGACCAGCGCCTCGACGCTCCACGTCGCGGGCCAGGCCCGGGCGTCGTCGGTGCCCGCGGAGCGCGCGAGCGCCTCGTCAGTGAGGCGGTCGAGCAGGTCGGCGTCGCGGCCGGCGGCCGCTGCCGTGCGGAACAGGCTGCGGCGCAGTGTCGGTGCCGCGAGTTCACGTTCGAGTGCCGCGAGGGTGTGGCGCGCGCGCACCCGGCTGAAGGCCGGGTCGTCGTTGTGCGGGTCGTGCCACGGTTCGAGGCCGAGCGCCTCGCAAGCCAGTTCGGTGTCGACGCGCCGCACCGGCCCACCTGGCACGATCTCGGGGCCGAGCAGGAACGGTCGCAGCAGGCGCGCACGGTCGGCACGCATGCCGGCGAGCGCTCGGGTGCCACTGCCGCGCATGAGGCCGAGCAGCACCTGTTCGGCCTGGTCGTCGGCCGTGTGCGCGAGCACCGCGCGCGCCGCGCCCACTGCGTCCGCGACGTCGAACAGCGCTCGACGACGGGCCGCGCGGGCGGCCGCTTCGAGCCCTTCCGGCGCGTCGGCGTCGACGATGACGGCGACGGTGCGCACGTCGTCGTCCGCGAAGCCGAGCTGACGCACCGCCGCCGCGGAATCGCCGCCGCCGACGACCGACAGTCCGTCGACCTCGGTGAGCGCCTGCGCGATGGCCTTGGTGCCGGCGGCGAACGCCGGCATCTCGAAGACGCCCATGGGCCCATTCCAGAACACGGTCTTCGAGGAGCGGATCGCGTCGGCGAAGATCTTCGCGGTCTCGGGGCCGATGTCCAGCCCCATGCCGTCGGCACCGAAGGGGGTGTCCTCGAGCGCGTCCGCGGCGGCCACGACGTGGTCGGCGTCGGCCGCGAACCCGGAGGCAATGACGGCGTCGACCGGCAGGATGAGCTCAACG
>ERZ1023261.173-NODE-173-length-26902-cov-3.955451_pt1 | contig 26902 bp, 22 predicted proteins | sample MGYA00521234_ERZ1023261 | MGnify/ENA primary metagenome ERZ1023261 (study PRJEB32759, sample SAMN07749871) | skin metagenome | biome: transportation; feature: city; material: polyester macromolecule | host: Homo sapiens | place: Hong Kong:TC line | collected...
TCGCAAGTGGTGCGCTCGTCGGCCTCAGTTGGCTGATCCTTCGCGAACTCACCACGAGGCCGTGGTGGTGGTCGTGGCCGCAGTGGACTCGCCGCCCTCCGCTGTCGCGCTCGACCTACGTGGCGTGCGTGAGCGTGTACGTACTGAGCGTGTACGCCTCCTTGGGTCTGAGCTGGCTTGTCGAACTGGCTGTGCCTGGACCCGCCGTCGACGGCGCGACCACGGTCTCGCAGCGTCCGTTGGTGGCGGAAGTGATCGCGGGACTGAGGGCTGGGTTCGGTGAGGAAGTGTTTGTCGTCGCGGTACCGATCGCGGCGCTGGCGATGTGGCTGCCGCGCTACCTGATCGGGGTCTATGGCCTCGACATCCGCACCGCCGGGATGCTCGCGGCCTTTTATTCGGTGCCGGCCAGCCTGTTCCGCATCTATGGCGGCTCGCTGTCCGATCGCTACGGCGCGCGCAAGGTGATGTACGCCACCTTCATCGTCTCGGTGCTGTGCACGTTCCTGCTGTCCTATCCGCCGACCAGCTACGTCATCGAGGGGGTGAACGGCCCGATCACCTTCAGCACCTCGATGGGGCTGGTGCCGTTCCTGATCATCATCTTCGTGCTCGGCTTCTTCATGAGCCTGGGCAAGGCGGCGGTCTACAAGCACATCCCGGTCTATTACCCCAATCACGTCGGCGCGGTCGGTGGCCTGGCGCTCGACCGCCGGGTTCCACCACCGGTCCAGGTGCACGACGTGATTGGCCTCCGTCAGCGTCAGCCCAGTGCCGCCTGCCTTGAGGGAGATGAAGAACGCGTCGGCCTCGCCGCTCTTGAACTCGTCGACGACCTGCTGCCGGTTGCGCGTCGAGCCGTCGAGGTACGTCGTCGAGACGCCGGCGTCGGCTGCGGCCTCGCGCACGATCGCCAGGAAGTCGGTGAACTGACTGAACACGAGGGCGCGATGCCCCTCCGCGGCGATCTCGGCGAGTTGCTGCACGACCGTCTCGACCTTGCGGCTCACCGAACGCCCGGCGAACTCGTCGTCGACGAGGGCCGGGTCGAGTGCGAGACGACGCAAGCGGGTGAGCGCGGCGAGGATCTCGACGCGGTTGGCATCAGGATCCTTGAGCAGGCCCATGAGGCGCTGCTGCTCGCGCCGCAGGTGCCGTTTGTAGACGCGCTCGTGCTGCGGCGACATCGCGACGTCGACGCGCTGCACCTGCTTCTCGGGCAGATCGGGCGCGACGTCGCCCTTGCGTCGACGCAGCATGAGCGGGCCGATGCGCCGTTGCAGGCCCTTGAGCGCATCTGTGGCGACGTGCCCCTCCCCCTGCTCGATCGGCTTGCGGTAGCGACGGATGAAATCCTCCGGGCGTGGGAACAACCCCGGCGCGACGAGGTTGAACAGCGACCACACGTCCATGACGGAGTTCTCCAGCGGTGTGCCCGAGATCGCGAGCCCGAACGGCGCGCCGATCTTCTTGACGGCCTGGAAGGTCTGCGACGTGTGGTTCTTCACCATCTGCGCCTCGTCGAGGATCAGCGCGCGCCACCCGCAGGCATGGAACGCGTCGGCGTCGAGCCGCGCGACGGCGTAACTCGTCACGACGACGTGCGGAGCGTCCCGCTGGATCTCCTCGGCCACCTCGGTGCCGCGCTTCTTCGACGTCTCGGCGAGCACCTTCACCTTCAGCTCGGGCGCGAACTGCGCGGCCTCGCGCGCCCACACGCCCAGCACCGACGTCGGTGCGACGACGAGTGCGGGCGTCGTGTCGAGTTCGCCTGCGACGCGGGCGCGTTCGAGCATCGCGAGGGTCTGGATCGTCTTGCCGAGCCCCATGTCGTCGGCGAGCACGCCGCCGAGCCCCGCGTCCCACAGGTTGGCGAGCCAGGCGTATCCCTCGAGCTGGTAGGGGCGCAGGGTCGCCCGGAACGACGGGGGCAGCTCGACGCTCTCCGGGTTCCACCCCGACCTCGTCAGCCCCTCGACGGCCGCCTGCCACTGGGAGCGCTGCGCCTCGACGATGCCGAGCCCGACGAGCTGATCCCACAACCCGATGTCGTAGCGGCTGATCTGCAGGCCGTCGCTCTTCTTGTCGGTGAGTTGCTGCGCCTCCTCGAGCACCTGGGCGATGTCGAGCAGCTGCGGAGAGTCAAGGCGGAAGTACGTGCCCGATGGCAGCATCATGACGTCGCGCCCCTTGCTCATCGCCTCGATGAGGTTGGGGTACGGCACCTCCTGGCCGTCGACGCTGATCGTGATCTGCAGGTCGAGCCAGTCGGTCGCGAGGCCGGCCTCATTGACGCCGACCTGAACGATCGGATCGTCCTCGGCCTCCTCGTAGGCGGGCAACTCGCCCTTCATGACGACATCGACGCCGTCGATGGCCCGCAGCTCGGGGATGGCGTCGGCAAGACGCACGGCCTCCAGACCGGTCAGTTCGGCGGTCTGCTTGACCCATAGGTCGAAGGCCGGCACGGCGCGCGTCAGCCGCAGACGGCTCAACGGCAGCGCCGCGCGGGCGATGACGGCGGCCTCGCTGGAGAAATGGCGCCCGCGCCCCATCGGCGGCGAGGGGAGGCGACGTTCGCCGTACGTGAAGAACGTCTCGACCTTCGCCTTGCCGACGGTGACCGGCTCGACGACGAGCAAGAGGCGCGGTTCGACGGCGTCCGTCAGCGTCTGCGACGCATCGCTGACGCTCGTGTGTCGGCGGATCTGCGGCAGGAACTCGGCCTCGAACTCGGGCACGTCGGCTTCGGGCACCTCGATGACGTCGCCGAGCAGGAGCGGTTGGAGCAGGGCGTGCGGCGGTTCGTGGAACGGCACGAGCTTGAGGCTGCCGCGGTCGAGGATGGCGACGCCGTGGGCCGGATCGCCGACGAGCGTCGCCGTACCGAACTCGGGTTCGAGGTCGACGCCGACGACGTCGGCCGTCAGGACGAGCCCGCCATCGCGTCGGTGGACGCCGAGGCTCACCTCGGCCGCTTCGGCGAGAGTGACGCCCTCACCCGGCGTCGCGGCGAGCATCAGCGTGACGCCTGCGTCGGTCAGTTCGGCGAGCGCCTGCCAGACGCCGGGGCCCAGTTCGTCGAGGTAGACGGTCTGGCCGTTGCCGACCCGCGGTTTGTGGGGCGTGATGAAGCGGCGCAGCGCCTCGCTCTGGTGCTCCTCGGCCTCGGCGATGCCGGCACTGCTGCGGGCGTCGAGCCACGTCGCGGTGCGCGACCAACGGCCGGTACGCATGAGTTTCGTCGGTTTGAGCTCGAACCGCTGCACGGGCGTCGAATCGGTCAACGACGCCGGCCGGGCCTTCGGCTCGAACTGCAGGCCGAGTTGCGCGCGCCATGCATCACTCGACGGGCTCGCCGACCGCGCCGCGGCGCGCTGCGACTCGTCCGGACCGAGGCTCGCAGTGAGCTTGTCGCGCCACGAACTCGTCGAGGACGCCGCGGCCCCGCCGAAGAGGGGAACGACGTTGGACTCGGCGGCGTTTCGCGTGCCGGACGGGGCCGATGTGCGGCTGACGCTGCCCTCGCGCACCCCCGACGTCAGCGCGCGACGAGCGGCGAGGATCGAGGCGACCGCATGCTTGCACTCGGTCGCGACAGGACATGTGCAGCGCGAGACCCACAACGGCTCACCGTTGCCGGCCTCACCCTTGTACGTGACGAGGCACTGATACGGCGCGAGACCGTTGCCGGTGACCGTGCCCATGAGGACACGCCCGCGATCAGCCGTCGCGAGCGCGATGACCTTGCCCCCGATGGCGTAGTCGAGACCACGCCCGAAGGCGCCGTCACCGACGACGGCGGCCAGGCCGACGTCCGTGCTCGTCAGCACCCACGTGGCCTCGTCCGGCTCGAACTTCATCACGTCCGCGAGGCTAGCGCAGCGCGGCGACAACCTCGGAATTCCGCGGAAAATGACCGCTCGAGCGACGCAGCGAGCCGTAGGGTGGCGGCATGCACACGCCGTCGATCGTCCTGTGCGCGACGTGGGCGCCCCTCACCGCGGCCGACGTCGCGACGCTGGGCCCGGACAGCCTCGACGACGACGAACGCGCGCGGGCCCTGGCCGTGCGCTCGGACACCGCGCGCGGCGAGTTCGTCACGCGCCGTGCGCAGCTGCGCAATGAGCTGGCCAACCTCGCGGCCATTCCTCACGAGGACATCCGCTACTGGCGCGAGCCGTGCACGGCGTGCGGCGAGCCGCACGGGCGTCCACGCGCCGTCGGTCATGACGGGTTCTTCTCGACGAGCTCGACGCCGTGGATCACCGCGCTCGCCTCTGCGGACGTCCCCGTCGGGATCGACGTGGAGGTGCTGGCCGCGGCGTCGACCGTCACCGACGTCAGCCGGATGCTGCATCCCGGCGAGCAGGCCGTCATCGACGCAGCGGCGAGCGACGATGACGGACGTCGGGCCTTCACGCAGATCTGGACGCGGAAGGAAGCCCTGCTCAAGGCCACGGGTGAGGGGCTCAACGCGCCCCTCGATCGCGACGACGTCAGCGACCGCGCGCGCATGCCGCCCGGCTGGCGCATCGTCGACATCAGCGACGACCTCGAGGGCTACGACGGCCCGTCGACGTTCGGGGCCTGGGCGATGCGGTCGGATTGAGGGCTGCGGACGCCATCGGAGCCGTCGTCCACGAGACGAACGTGGACGCGAATCGCAGATGGGCGCGGGGGCATGCAGGGGCGAGGGGTCAGCCCCAGCCCAGCTCGTGGAGGCGGGCGTCGTCGAGGCCGAAGTAGTGGCCGATCTCGTGCAGGAGCGTGACGCGGATCTGTTCGATCACCTGTTCGCGGCTGTGGCTCAGCCGCTGGATGGGGCCGGAGAACAGGAAGATCTGGTCGGGCAGGGCTCCCCAGCCGTAGCCCTCGCCACGATCCGGTAGCGCGACGCCGACGTACAACCCGAGCAGCTCGCCCTCGCCGTGCGCGACGCAGGCCTGGGCGAGCTGCTCGCGTGACGGCTCGTCCTCGACCTGGAAGACGACGTTGTCGAGACGGTCGAGGAAGCGCTGCGGTACGCCGTCGAGTGCCTCGCCGACGGCGTCCTCGAACTGCTCCCGACTGAGGTGCGTCACATCTTCTGCGCGGTCTCGGCGACGGTCTTCGCGTACTCGGCAGCCTTGTCCGCCGCAGAAGCACTCACCGTCAGCATCGAGTACGACCCGCTGCCGTTCGGGATGACCATGGAGACACCGTGCACGGTGACACCCTTCGTCGTCAGCGTGTACTCCATCTGCTCACCGGCGCCGGCCGGCGTCGTGATGCGGCTGTATTCACCGGTGGTGACCTTCATGTCGCTGGAACTGTTCGACCCGTTCGCACCGCTTGCAGCGTTGAGCTGGTTGAGTTCCTTCTCCAGCTGGGCCTTGCCCGCCAGGCTCGGGCGCGTCACCTTGAGGACGTTGATGTTGTCGTTGAACCTCTGCGCCCCCGTGGCGTCGATCGCGAGGACGTCTGCGGCCGACGTCATCTGCGCGACGTACTTCTCGGGCGACATGCCGGACTTCTTCGCCACCGGCTCGAGCTGCTTCTTCACCGCGTCCTGCTTGCCGAGCTCACCGTCGACGACGGTCCACGACTTCGGCACCGCGAAGGACAACTTGTTCGCCGTCGCCTTCGCCAGCTGCGTGTCGGCGGGCAGCGCCACGCTCGACGCGGCGACGGAGCTCGATGCGCTCGACGGCGAACTCGACTCGGACACAGGGCTCGTCGACACATCGGTCGACGGCGCCGCACTCGACGAACCGCTCGCATTCGAGGCTGCGCTCGCGGCGGCGCTCGTCGCGCTGCTCGCGGCGGACGTACCGGAGTCGGAGCCCATCGAGCACCCCGTGAGCGTCAGGGCCGCGACGGCGCTCGACGCGAGCATCGCGCCCTTGATCGTCATCCGCCTCGTGGTGCGCTGGTGAGACATGGCAAACCCTCCCGATCGACGTGTGGTGGCTCGAGCCTAGCGCGGCAGCACCACCGGACGTCCGGTATTCGGGTCAGGATGCACGACGCACGGGATGCCGTACAGCTGCTCGGCGAGCTGCGCCGTCAGCACGTCGGTCGGCTCGCCCGCCGCGACGATCTCACCGTCCTGCATCGCGACGAGATGGTCGGCGTAGCGCGCCGCGAGGAACAGGTCGTGCAGCACCATGACGACGGTCGTTCCGTGCTCGCGGTTGCGGCGGCGGACGACGTCGAGCAGTTCGACGGCGTGGCCGATGTCGAGGAAGCTCGTCGGCTCGTCGAGCAGGAGGATGCCGGTCTGCTGCGCGAGCACCATCGCGAGCCACACCCGCTGACGCTGGCCGCCGGAAAGAGAATCGGCGGTGCGTTCTGCCAGTTCGCTGACGCCCGTCGCCTCCATCGCCGCGGCGACGGCAGCGTCGTCGTCGGGCCCGCCGCGCCCGAGCAGGCCCTGGTGCGGGGTGCGTCCCTGACGCACGAGCTCGGCCACCGTCATCCCCTCCGGCGCAATGGGGTGTTGCGGCAGCAGCGCGAGGGCCTTGGCGACCTCGCGCGTCGGCGTCGCGTCGATGCTGCGCCCGTCGAGAAGCACATCGCCGGCCGCGGGCTTGAGCAGCCGCGCCAGGCCCGCGAACAGCGTCGACTTGCCGCAGCCGTTCGCGCCGATCAGCACGGTGACCGCGTTCTCGGGCACCTCGAAGGTGATGCCTCGCACGATGTCGGGGCCTGCGGAACGCCCGGATCCGTAGCGCAGGACGAGGTCATGGGCGGCGAGGGACGTCACGAGGCACGGCCTTTCGAACGGCGGGGCGGGCGCTGCGAGGTCAGCAGCAGCCAGGCGAGGACAGGCGCACCGGCGAGGCCGGTGATGATCCCGACGGGCAGCTTGTTGTCACCGGGAACGAGGTAGGCACCGACGTAGTCACCCGCGATCGTGATGATCGCGCCGACGAGAGCGGCCGCGACGATGGCGGTGCGGCCCATGAGGCGCCGCGAGATCGGGCCGGCGAGCAGCGCGACGAACGAGATCGGCCCGCAGACACTCGTCGTCACGGCCACACCGATGACGACGACGCCGAACGTCACGGCGCGCACGAACCCGTCGGGCACGCCGAGGCCGATGGCGAGCGGGCGCCCCATCTCGAGCACGCGCAGCCAGTGCGCGAGGGCCGCGAGGACGACGAGCACGAGCGCGCCGACGACGGCGAGCCGGGTGATCTGCGGCCACGACACGGCCGAGACGGACCCGGCGAGCCAGGCCATCGCGTCCTGCGCCTGGTAGGCGTTCGACTCGAGCAGGATCCACTGGATGAGCGACTGCAGCGCGGCGGCCAGGGCGATCCCGACGAGGATCATCCGCGGCGTCTGCCCGCGTGCCATCCCGAGGATCACCGCGGAGACGGCGAGGCCACCCGCGATGGCGGCGCCCGTCACGCCCGCGCCGCTCCAACCGAGGATCGTCGTGCAGAACACGGCCGCGGTGCTCGAGCCGAGCGAGATGCCGAGGACGTCGGGGCTCGCGAGGGGGTTGCGCACGAGCGACTGCATCGCCGCACCGCACGCCCCGAACACGGCGCCCGCGAGCAGGCACGCGAGCGCGCGCGGCAGCTTCGACTCCATGACGATGTAGTTGGCGGCCGGCACGTCGACATGCTCGCCGCGAAGGATGCGGACGAAATCGGGAATCGTCACGGTGAAGTCACCGAGCAGGCACCGGGCCAGAAAGACGCCGAACGTCACGAGCACCAGCGCAACCAGCATGACGCCCCGACGTCGGCGGCGCGCGGCGTCGAACGTGTTGGGCGTCGTGGCGTGTGCTGCCGTCGCGCGCTTCACAGCGACCTCATTCGTGCGACGACCCACAGCAGTGCCGGGCAGCCGAGGACGGCCGTCATGATGCCGACCTGCACCTCACCGGGCGGGGAGACGATGCGGCCGAGGGTGTCGGCCAGCACGACGATGCACGCGCCGAGCACGCCGGCGGCCGGCACGAGGACGCGGTAGGACGTGCCGATGAGCGGGCGCAGGACGTGCGGCGCGACGAGCCCGACGAACGCGATGGGCCCGGCGATACCCGTCGCGGCCGCGGCGAGCAGGACGCCCGCTCCACCGATGACGAGCCGCAGCCGGCCAGGACGCTCGCCGAGGCCGGCGGCGACGGAATCGCCCATGGCGAGGACGTCGAGGCGGCGTCCGGAGGCCAGCAGGACGAGAAATCCGATGAGCAGGAACGGCACAGCCGGCACGAGATCGCCGAGGTCACGGCCGGCGACGGACCCGACCTGCCAGAAGCGGTAGGTGTCGAGCGACTTGCCGTTGGAGACGAGCACGGCCTGCGCGATCGACGACGTGCCCGCCGTGAACACCATGCCGGACAGCGCCAGCGTCAGCGGCCCCGACTGCGACGCCTGCCCGAGAGCGCGCGCACCGAACGTCGCGAGAGCCATGACGGCGACCGCCGCGACGGCGGCGCCGACGAGCGACAGCAATACGTACCCGAGTAGGTTCGAGACGCCCCACCACGTGATGCCGATGACAACGGCGAGCGCCGAGCCCGCGTTGATGCCGAGGATGCCGGGGTCGGCCAGCGGGTTGCGGGTGATGCCCTGCATCGCCGTCCCCGCCATCGCGACGGCAGCGCCGACGATGATGCCGATGGCGGTGCGGTCGCCGCGCGAGGCGAGCAGCGCCGAGACGTCACCGCCGTGGAACGAGCCCGCCCCGACGGTGAGCGAGACGGCGACGGCGAACGCGAGCAGCAGCGGCAGCGTCAGGCCGCCTGCGAGCACGCGGCGGGCGTCGATGCGCGGCGTGCGACGCTGGTCGGTGCCGGCGCGGGGCGCGGCGGGAGTCGACATCGTCACCCTTTCCAGTGGAACGACGATTCGCCCGGCGCGTCACACCGTCGCGCGGTGGCAGCCGGGCGAACCCTCGAACGAGCCTACGCTCAGGCCTTCTTCGCGGCCTCGGCGAGCTTCGGCAGGAAGGTGTCGATCGCGACGGGGATCGACAGCGGCGTCGGGCTGGCCATCGTCTCGGACGCCTTCTGGTCGGTCAGCGCGAGGTAGCTGCCCTTCTTGAACGCGGGGATCTGCGACAGCAGCTTGTCGGAGGTGATCTTCTTCGTCGTCGCCGCGTCCACCGCGTCGAAGACGACGATGTCGGCGTCGAGCTCGGAGGCCTTCTCGGCCGACAGTTCCGTGGAGAACGTCTTCGCGCCCTGGCTCGCCTTGGTGACGAACGACGGCGTCTTGAGACCGAAGTCGGCGAGGCCACGCGGACGGTTGTCGTTGAGTGTGTAGACGGTGATCGAGTTGAGCTTGGCCGCGTCGAAGTAGACCCAGGCGACGCTCTTGCCCTTGAGTTCGGGGTGCTTGTCGAGGGCGGCCTTGACCTTGGCCTGCGTGTCGGAGATGACCTTCTCGCCCTCATCCTTCTTGCCGAGCGCCTCGGCGATCATCTTCGTCGACTCCTGCCACGACGTGCCGTACGGGTACGTCGGGTAGGCGAGGGTGGGAGCGATCTTCGTCAGCTTGTCGTACTCAGCCTGCTTGAGGCCCGAGTTCGTGCCCGAGATGAAGTCGGGCTGGTACTGGGCGACCTTGTCGACGGGCGTGCCGTCGGCATCGCTGTAACGCTCGGGTGCCTTGCCGCCGACCTCCTTGAGCTTCGCGTCGAACCAGTCGCTCGACTTCGCGGCGTTGCCGCCCCACGTGATCGCCGGCGCGGCGACGGGCACGACGCCGAGCGCGAGCAGGATGTCGGCGTCCGACCAGCCGGCCGTGACGACCTTCGTCGGGGCCTTCTCGAGCTTCGCCGTGCCGAGGGCATGCTTGATCGTGACGGGGAAACCCGCGCCGCTACCCGCCGAGCCGGCCGATCCCGACGTGGCGCTCGAGGCCTTGTCGGACGACGAGCCGGTGCTGCAGGCGGCGAGGGCGCTGGTGGCACCGGCGGCGGCGATGGCGAAGAAGCCACGGCGGTTGATCATGCGGACGACCTTTCGTTCAGGCGCACGACGGCACCCGTGTCATGACGTGATGGTTCTCGCGAGGCCCTGCCGGACCGCGAGTTAGGCAATGCTAACCTTATAGAAGTCGAGATCGTCAACCGCGCGGACTGAGGCTCACGTCGCGTCTCAGATAGGTGCGGGGACGGCATCACCACCGGCCACGGCAGTCACCGCCGGGCCACCGAAGGAAGGCGGGACGCGTGAGCGACCAGCCCCACGACGCGATGACGCCACCACGCACCCTGCTACGGGTCGAGCGCGGCGAGGCGGGCCGTGTGCTGCGCGAACTGCGCGCCCAGGACTTCGTCTTCACCGTGCTCGAGCGCGAACAACCATCTTCGCGGCTCGTGCGGATTCGATTCTCGGGCAACGGTTTTCTGCGTACACACGCGCCGTATCCGACGATGTGGGTGCGGCTGTGGTTCGCCGATCGCTCCGGCACGGGTGCGGGGCATCAGCGGGCGTACACGCTCGTCGACCCCGACGTCCCGACGGACACGTTCTGGCTCGAGTTCGCCATCCACGACGGTTCCGCGACGGCGTGGGCGCTCGGCGCGCAACCGGGCGATCATGTCGAAGCAAGCCTCTACGGTTCGGAACCGTCGCTGCCGGGCTGCGACGACATCGACCATCACCTGCTCGTCGGCGACCCCGCGTCACTGCCCGCGATCAACTCGCTGCTCGACGCCCTGTCGCCGGCGCCGACGACCCTCGTCCTCGAATGGACGCACCCTGACGACCGCGCACTGCCGGTGCGACTGCGCGACGGCGACGCGCTGCGCTGGGTGCGCCGCGAACGTGACGGCGGCGCGCTGCTCGACGCCGTCGACGAGGTGCTCGCCGACCTGAGCCAGTTGGGCGACCCGGCGCTCGGGCGCACGTGTCGCGGTGATCGACCGAATCTTCTTGCCGTACCGGCCGATTGCCCGCGCGTTTTCGCGTGGGGTGCGTGCGACACCGTCACGACACGAGCTCTGACGAAGAAGCTGCGCGCCGCGGGTCTCGCGAAGAACTGCGTCAAGACGCTCGGCTACTGGCTTCCCCCACGCAGACCGCTGCCCTGACGGGCTGACGCTCGACGCGAGCGATCGGCGCAGCCGCCCGCCGCGCCGATCGTGCTGAGCGTTCCTCACTCGTTCGGGATGTTGCGTTCCAGCTCGGCCAGCCAGGCGCGCGACGACGCGTCGGACGGCATGCGCCAGTCACCACGCGGCGACAGTGCGCCGCCGGCGCTCACCTTCGGCCCGTTCGGCAGTGCCGAGCGCTTGAACTGCTGGCTGAAGAAGCGCTTGTGGAACACCTCGAGCCACTTCTTGATCTCGGCGAGGGAGTAGGCGGGGCGCTCGTCGTCGGGGAAACCGCTCGGCCAGCGCCCTTCGTCAGCGTTCTGCCAGGCGTGCATCGCGAGGAACGCGATCTTGCTCGGGCGCGCACCGTGCGTCAGCACGTGGTACAGCGTGAAGTCCTGCAGGTTGTAGGGGCCGATGGAGTCCTGCGTCGACTGCGGCTTCTCGCCCTCCTTCGTCGGCACGAGCTCGGGCGAGATCTCGGTGTCGAGGATCGACAGCAGCGTCTCGCCGACCTCGGCGGAGAACTCGTCACCCGAGGCGACCCAGCGGATGAGGTGCTGCATCAACGTCTTCGGCACGCCCGCGTTGACGCCGTAGTGCGACATCTGGTCGCCGACGCCGTACGTGCACCAGCCGAGCGCGAGTTCGGACAGGTCGCCGGTGCCGAGGACGATGCCACCCCTCTGATTCGCGATGCGGAACAGGAAGTCGGTGCGCAGGCCGGCCTGGACGTTCTCGAACGTCACGTCGTAGACGGGCTCGCCGCTGCCGGCGGGGTGGCCCATGTCCTTGAGCATCTGCGTCGCCATCGGCCGGATGTCGACCTCCTCGAACGTCACGCCGAGCGCTTCGGCGAGCTTGTACGCGTTCGACTTCGTGTGATCGCTCGTCGCGAAGCCGGGCATCGTGTACGCGAGGATGTCGGTGCGCGGGCGCCCGACACGGTCCATCGCCCGGGCGGCGACGATGAGGGCGTGCGTCGAGTCGAGGCCACCGGAGACGCCGATGACGATCTTCGGCGCGCCGATCGAGCGCATGCGCTGCTCGAGGCCCGAGACCTGAATCTCATACGCCTCGTAGCAGTCCTGCGCGAGCTGCGCGTCGTCGGCGGGGACGAACGGGAAGCGCTCGATCTCGCGGAGCAGGCCGCGGTCACCGTCCGGGGCGCCGAGTTCGAACGGCACCTCACGCAGCGGACGCGCCGGGCCGATGCCCGGACGGTTGTCGTCGTAGCTGTTGAAGCGCATGCGGGCCTGGCGGATGGCGCCCAGGTCGACGTCGGCGATGCTCGTGCGCGGGCCGCTCGGGAATCGCTCGGATTCGGCGAGCAGCGTGCCCTGGTCGTAGATCATCGTCTGCCCGTCCCAGGCAAGGTCGGTCGTCGACTCACCCTCGCCGCTCGCGGCGTAGACGTACGCGGCGAGGGTGCGGAACGACTGGCTCTGCACGACGAGGCTGCGCTGCGACGACTTGCCGATCGTGATCGGCGAGCCCGACAGGTTCATGAGGACGCTCGCGCCGGCCGCGGCGGCCTCGGACGACGGCGGGATCGGCACCCACACGTCCTCGCAGATCTCGACGTGGATCGCGAGGTCGGGCAGGTCGACGGCGCGGAAGATGAGGTCCGGCCCGAACGGCACCTCGCCCAGGTCGCCGAGGTCGATGTACTGCCCGCGCTGGTCGAGACCCGGTGCATACCAGCGCTTCTCGTAGAACTCCTTGTAGGTGGGCAGGTGGCTCTTCGGCACGACGCCGAGCACCTCGCCGTCCTTGATGACGACGGCACAGTTGAACAGCCGCGTGCCCTTGCGCAGCGGCGCGCCGACGGCGAGCACCGGCGTCAGACCTTCGGAGCCGTCGACGATCGTCTTGATGGCCGCGAGCACGTCGTCGAGCAGCACGTCCTGGAAGACGAGGTCGTCGATGCTGTAACCGGTGAGGTCGAGTTCGGGGAACACCGCCGCTGCGACGCCCCGGTCGTGCAGCTCGCGGGCGACGTCGAGCACGCGCGCCGCGTTCGTCGTCGGATCAGCGAGCGCGACGGGATGCGTCACCGCAGCAACGCGCGCAAAACCGTGAGCATAGAGCGAGCGGAAGTTCATGCCGTCAGTGTGTCAGCCGGGGGTGACAACCGCGAGCGTCAGGCAGGCCGGACTCGTGGTGATCTCGGAAGCACGCAGCGACGGCGCCGTCGTCGTCGCCTGGTCAGGGGAGGCCGGGTGCGTGGCGCACCTTGCGAGCAGATGCGCCCGCTTCACTCCGTCGGCTGGCCCTCACTGTGGCGCGTCGACCACAGACCCGCGGCGAGGCTTGCGCCCCACACCAGGAACAGCGGATCCCAGATCCAGGCGTGCCCGATCATCGCGGCACGGTCGAAGCCTCCGTCAGGGCGAACGGCGCCGAGCAACACGGCGTTGGCGAGCACCGTGTTCGCGCCACCCCACGCCACGAGCACGACGCTCCCTACCCAGCAGACGGGGCGCGTCAGACGACGCAGCGGCCAGCCCCGCCTCGCCAGCCAGAGCGGAGCGACCGCACTCACGCCCTTGACCAACGCCACCGGGTACAAGACCCACATGATGTCGGCGAACTGAGCCACGAAGCTGTCACCCATCGTCCACAACAACCCCCGCTCACCCAGCGCCCAGTAGAGCGTCACCACGGCATGGATGACGCCGGCGAGTGCGGCGAGGACGAACCAGCACGACGCTGACGAGCGGCGACCTGACGGTTGGACGGTCACGCTCTCACCTGCCCGTCGAAGGGATGATCATGCCCGCTGAGTCAGCTGACGGTAGGTGCCGACGCTGCTGCCGGAACATGCAGATGGGCGTCGAAATAGTCGTGGATACGCTGCTAGGCGCGCTCGGCGTCGTCGCGGCTGCCGCCGAAGCCGGCCACGTGCCACAGCGGCGCGAGCGTCGGAATACAAATCGGGCACGATGACGACGTACCCCCACGACGCCATGCGTTCCGCGTGCGCACGCATGTCGTCGTTCACGCCGAAGATCTCCATCACCATGACGACGCCGGGCCACGGCCCGTCCCCGCCAGGGCGCGCAAGGTAGGCGGAGAGGCGCTCAGAGCCACCCTGCTGCCTCGAAGCCTGAGCCAGATCAACGGTGCGCATCAGGACGTCAGCCATGCCGTGACCGTACTCCAGAGGCCCCCACGCCCCGCTACGCCGCGACGTGAACATCGAACGAACACCCGTGCGACGATCGGGCACAGCCGCGTCGAATGCGCCGTGCCAGAGCCGGAGCGGGCGACGTCCGCCGCCGATCAGCCGCGAGGTGTTCCGTCACCGCCCTACATCTGTAGTGTGACGTGAGACACGTTCACAGCCGTTGGAGGCCCCATGTCCACCCTCACCACTCGGATCCCCCGCCGCCTGGTCGAGCACGCCAAACCCGGCGTGCGCTGGAGCCTGCAGCACGCCATCCCGCGCAGGGCGCTGGTGCGCGTCGCGTCGCAGGGCGACCCGCAGGGGGTGCTGAGCACCGAGACGACGGGCCTGCTGGCGGAGGAGCTCGCGCCGATCCTCGCGCGCATCCGCAGTGGCGGAGCCATCGTGACCGGCAAGCTCTCGACGCTGACAGGCGAGCACGACGCCGTCAACGAGGTGCTGACGAGCAACGACTTCCGCACCGGCTTCCCCGGCGACACCTCGCGCGCGGTCCGCGGCGCGCTGACGTGGGCGGCGAGCACGACGATCGGGCCGCTCGAGCCGCCGTCCCTGCTGGCCACGGACGGCCCCACGCACACGCGCAACCGCAAGCTCGTCACCCGCGTGTTCACCGCGCGCGCCGTCGAGGCCCTGCGCGAACGCACCGAGCAGGTCGCCACCGAGCTGCTCGACGACCTCGAGGCCGACGCGCGCGCCGGGCATGACGTCGACCTCGTCGCGCGCTACTGCGAGCAGCTGCCCGTCACCGTCATCGCCGAGATCCTGGGGGTGCCCGAGAGCGAGTACGAGACTGTGCTGCGTCTCGGCGGGCACGCCGCTTCGAGCCTCGACCTGGGGCTCGACTGGGCGACGTTCCGCCGCACCGAGAGCGCGCTCGACGAGTTCGACGCGTGGCTCGAGACCCACCTCGCCGCCAAGCGAGCGCAGCCGGGTGACGGCCTGTTCAGCGCGCTCATCCAGGCGCAGGACGACGGCGTCGGCCTCAGCGACCGGGAGCTCAAGTCGGTGGCCGGGCTCGTCCTCGCCGCCGGTTTCGAGACAACCGTCAACCTGCTCGGCAACGCCATCCGGCTCATCGTCGGCCACCCCGAGCAGCTCGCGGCGCTGCGCAGCGGCGAGGCGTCCTGGCTCAACGCCGTCGAGGAGACGCTGCGTTTCGACCCGCCCGTGCTGCTGACGGCGCGCACGGCGACGTGCGACACGCGCGTCGCAGACGTCGACGTCGCCGCCGGGACGCTCGTCGTCACCGTCCTGGCGGCAGCCAATCGCGACCCGAAGATCTTCGACGACCCCGACGCGTTCGACGTGCACCGCGAGAACGCGCGCGAGCACCTGGCGTTCTCGGCCGGGCGCCACCCGTCGGCCCACGCGCATCCTGCGGGGATACGCGACGCTGCCGGCGCGGTTGGCGGCGCGCGGCTGATCAGAAGGTGCGACGAGAAGCACGCGAGGCCGACCGCGGCGCGATCGTCGCAGGTGCCGCGCACGACCCAGGCGCCCCGACGGACAGCGCGGCCCCCGTCATCACCACCCTAGAATCGAGCGACCCCGACGTCAGCCGAAAGCAGCCTCAGTGACCATTCCCGACGCACCGCCCGGATCGACGAAGAGCCGCCGCATGATGGAGCGGCTGCTGGCCGCGCGTCAGCAGCTCATCAGCTTCGTCGTCGTCGGCGGGCTCGCCTTCGTCGCGGACGCAGGCGGGTTCAACGTGCTTCGCTATGCCGGCCCCGATGGGCACGGCATCATGTACGACCAGGCCGTCACGGCGAAGCTCGTCTCGACGGCGCTCGGCGTCCTCGTCGCGTGGCTCGGCAACCGCTACTGGACGTTCAAGGACACGCGGCGCGAGCAGGTGCACCACGAGGTGCTCATCTTCCTCGCCGTCAGCGCCGTCGGCGGACTCATCGCCATGGGCTGCCTCGGATTCAGCCACTACGTCCTCGGCCTGACGAGCAAGCTCGCGGACAACATCTCTGCCAACGGCGTCGGGCTCGTGCTCGCGACACTGTTCCGGTTCTGGGGCTACAAGACGCTCGTGTTCGTCGCGGGCAAGCCTGCTGAGGACGTCGAGGTCGAAGCTATTGACGCACCGCCGGCCGCATGAGTGACGCGCACGGCGGGTGGACGACGACGGGCTCCCGCGAGGTCTACTCGAACCCGTGGATCGCCGTGCGCGAGGACGCCGTCCTACGACCCGACGGCGGCGAGGGCATCTACGGCGTCGTGACGATGCAGCATCCGTCGGTGTTCGTCGTCGCGATGGATGACGACGGGGCCGTGCTCATGGTCTCGCTGTATCGCTACGCGACGCGCGGCATGTCGCTGGAGGTCCCCGCAGGCGGGTGCGACGGCGACGACCCGCTCGACGCAGCACGCCGCGAGCTGCTCGAGGAGACCGGTTTCGTGGCATCCGAGTGGCACGAGATCGGGCGGATGAACGCGCTCAACGGCGTGTGCGATGCACCCGAGTTCGTCTATCTCGCAACGGGTCTGACGATCGGCGGCCGCGCGGACGTCGAGCCGCCCGGCAGCGTCGGCGCCCTGGGTGACGGCACCGTGGCCGACGCAGCCGACATCGCGAGCGCCACCGTCGACGTGGAAGCCGAGCAAGCTGCCGAGGGCATCGACGCCGTCCGCTTCGTACCATGGGACGAGGCGATGAGCCTCGTCCGTGACAGCACCATCAGCGACGGCGAGACCGTCGCGGCCCTCATGTACGCGGCACTCGCGACGGGGCGCATCTGAAACCCGGAGATCGTGTCCTGCGCGCCCTCGGAACGCAGCAGCACACTCCAACCCGGCCCACCCGTTCGCATCCGAACGACACCTTGCGTCAATCGCGCCCCAACTCGTCAGTAACGCTCTACCGTCGAGACGGACGCTCGCGCTCGGGCGTCCGACCTGCGCTTCACCAGACCCGAGGAAGACATGCCGACCGACGTCGAAATCGCCGCTGCCACACCGATGCTGCCGATCGAGGAGATCGCCGCGAAGATCGGCATCCCCGCGAACGAGATCTTCCGGTACGGCCCGCACAAGGCGAAGGTCTCGCTGCCATACGTGCAGGGCATGCAGCGTCGCGAGGGCAGCAAACTCATCCTCGTCACCGCGACGAGCCCGACGCCCGCCGGTGAGGGCAAGACGACGACGACCGTCGGCCTCGTCGACGGCCTCGCCCACATCGGTGAGACGGCCGCCGCTGCGCTGCGCGAACCGTCGATGGGCCCCGTGTTCGGCATGAAGGGCGGCGCCGCCGGGGGCGGCAAGAGCCAGCTCAACCCGATGACGGACATCAACCTGCACTTCACCGGCGACTTCGCCTCCATCGCCGAGGCGCACAACCTGCTCGCGGCGCTGATCGACAACCACCTGCAGCAGGGCAACGAACTGGGCATCGACCCGCGCCGCATCACGTTCAAGCGCGTGCTCGACATGAACGACCGCGCACTGCGCGACATCGTCATCGGCCTCGGCGGCCCGACGAACGGCGTGCCGCGCGAGTCGGGCTTCGACATCGTCGTCGCCTCCGAGGTCATGGCGATCTTCTGCCTCGCCACGTCGATCGACGACCTCAAGGAGCGCCTCGGCCGCATCGTCGTCGGCCACACCTACGACACGGAGCCCGTGACGGCCGCCGACCTCGGCGCCCACGGCGCGATGACGGCACTGCTCGCCGACGCGCTCGCGCCCAACCTCGTGCAGACGCTCGAGGGCAACCCGGCATTCGTCCACGGCGGCCCGTTCGCGAACATCGCGCACGGCTGCAACTCGGTGACGGCGACGAACACTGCTCTCGCGCATGCCGATTGGGTCGTGACGGAGGCCGGTTTCGGCGCCGACCTCGGCGCCGAGAAGTTCATCGACCTCAAGTGCCGCTTCACCGGCCTGCGCCCCGACGCCGCCGTCCTCGTCGCGACGATCCGCTCGATGAAGTACCACGGCGGCGTCGCCGTCACCGACCTGACGAGCGAGAACGTCGACGCGATGCGCTCCGGCATGAGCAACATCGAACGGCACCTGCACAACCTGCGCGAGGTGTGGGGCCTGCCCGTCGTCGTCGGCCTCAACCGCTTCCCCAGCGACACCGACGCCGAGATCGCCGCGTTCGTCGAAGGCATCGAGAAGCTCGGCGCGCGCGTCGAGGTGTGCACCCACTTCTCCGATGGCGGCGCCGGCGCGGCGGGCCTCGCGCGCGCCATCGTCGAGGCGACCGAGGGCGGCACGCCCGATCTCCACTTCACCTACGACGACGGTCTGACGCTCGTCGAGAAGGTCGAGAAGATCGCGACGACGATCTACGGTGCCGGCTCGATCGCCATTCCGCCGGCGGTGGCGAAGCAGATCTCGCAGTTCGAGGCCGAGGGCTACGGCCACCTGCCCGTCTGCATCGCCAAGACGCAGAAGTCGTTCACGACCGACGACGCGATGCGCGGCGCCCCGTCCGGCCACGTGCTCGAGGTGCGCGAAGTTCGCCTCGCCGCCGGCGCCGGCTTCGTCGTGTTCGTCTGCGGATCCCTCATGACGATGCCCGGCCTGCCCAAGAAGCCCGCCGCGCTGGCCATCGACGTCGACTCCGAAGGCCACATCACCGGCCTGTTCTGAACCACCTGATCTGACCAGGCGATTCCAGGTCTGTGCCCGGCCGGCCCGCGGCCGGCCCCGCCGTTCCACGTCGCGTCGCGGCGCCGCCCGCCCTCTTGCGTGCACGTGCACCCGGGTGCACTTGCACGCAGGTGCATGTGGGCGCATGGGGTAGGCGACGCGTCGTCAGGGAACGAGTTTGCGCAGGATCCGCGCGAGGTCGACGCGATCAGCCGCGTCGAGACGGTCGACGAATACCTCACGCACTCTCGCCACATGAGGGGGCGCAGCCTTCTCGATGGCTGCGCGCCCCTCACGCGTGATGACGACGCGCGCGCCACGCGCGTCCTCGGCCACGTCATGGCGCTCGACGAGACCACGCTTGGCCATGCGCGTCACCTGGTGAGAGACGCGGCTTCGTTCCCACTGCAACCCGGCGGCGAGTTCGGAGAGGCGACGTTGCCCGTCGGGTGCGTCGGTGAGATGAACGAGTACCTCGAAGTCAGGCTCGGAGAGACCACTGGCCTTGAGGTCGCGCGCGATGACCACGTGCTGACGGGCATGAACACCCAGCCAGGCGCGCCACAACGCTTCCTCGTCGGAGCGCAGCCATCGACCGTCGTGATTCATACCACTCACCCTAGCGCCTGGTTGACACGTCACCTACCGAGCATGCCAAGCTTTAGGTGACACATCACCAACCTTGTGAGGACCGATGCGCACCACCGGCGACCTTTTCACCCTGCCCGCCCCGATCCGTGACGCCGGGCTCCTGCTGGCCCGCGCCCTGCTCGGAGCCGTCCTCATCGCCCACGGATGGCAGAAGCTGCACACGAACGGCATCGACGCCACCACCGCGATGTTCGAGAAGATGAGCGTCCCGGCGCCGCACGCCTCCGCATGGTTCGCGGCCCTCACCGAACTCATCGGCGGCGGCATGCTCGTGCTCGGCGTGCTGACGCCGCTCGCCGGCCTCCTCGTCGCCGTCGACCTCGCCGGTGCCTGGTGGTTCGTGCACCGCAGCCACGGCGTCTTCGTCGACGAGAGCGGTTGGGAACTCGTCGCCGCCCTCGGCCTCGCCGCCTTCGTCTTCGCGCTCGTCGGCCCCGGCCGCTGGAGCGTCGACGGCCTGCTCAACAGCCTGCGCAGCCGCGGAGCCACCAGCGACGAGAGCCGCACTCCCAACGCCCTCACGCACGAGGACACCGCCGCGCGCGGCGCTCACGTCGCCGGCGCAGCCACCGACGCAACGGCTGACGACGCGCGCGCGACGGCGCCGGCCTGAGTCTGCTCCGAGCCGGCGGCCCCACCCGCCGTACCGAAGAGACGAGGCCCCCGACCTGCACGAGCGGTCGGGGGTCTGGCCCGTCAGAGCCCGGCGCTGACGACGATGGGAATACTCACGTAGCGACTCGGTGGCCGATCGTCGAGGAAGGCCCGACCCCAGCGGGGACGAGGGCGCTCACAGGTCGGCCAGACATCACGCCGCTCAAGGCAGGACGCGGCTCAGGGCAGAACGCGCGGGCTGTATTTCGCCGCGCGAGCTTCGGCCAGCTGCGCCTGCTTGGCGCCGGCCTTCGCGAACGCCGCCTTGCGCGCCTTCGCCGTGTTCTGCGCCATGAGCAGGACGAACTGTTCGGCGCGCTCGCGCCGGAACGTCGTGCGTGCGGACGTGTTCCATGACCGGTTGAACAGACGCTTGGCGGCGGCCAGCTGGTCGGGAGACTTCTGCGTCAGCTCGTGCGCCAGATCCATCGCCGCGGCGAGCGGGTCGTCAGCCACCTCCGACGCGAGGCCCAGCTCGACCGCGCGTTCACCGGAGAGCATCTCGGCGGTCATCGTCAGCTTCTTCGCGACGTCGATGCCGACGAGTTCCTTGAGCGACTGCACGCCCGACATGTCAGGGATCAGCCCCCACTTGCCCTCGAGCACCGACCACTGTGCATCTCTTGTCGTGTAGCGGTAGTCGCCGGCGAGCGCGATCTGCAACCCGCCGCCGTAGCAGTGACCGTGCACCGCGACGATGACGGGCACCGGCACGCGCCGCCACGCCCAGCACGCCTCCTGGAACGTGTTCGTGCCACGCCACGGACGCGGCAGGAAGACGGGCACGATCTTCGCTGGCTTCGCCATCACCTCACCGAAGTCGAGGCCCGCGCAGAACGACCGCCCCTCGCCCGAGATGACGACAGCGCGCACCCCCTTGTTGCGGCGCACGTGATGCGCAGCGGCGACGAGCTCGCCGAGCATCGGCAGCGTCAGGCCGTTCAACTTCTCCGGACGGTTCAGCTTCACGTGCGCGATGCCGCCCGTGATCGTCGTCTCCACATTCGCCATCCCGCCAGCCTAGTGACGCGACCCGCCCGCGTGGGGCGATTCGTCGACGACGGCACGCGACATGTTGTGCGGGCACGGACCAGGCGCAGCCATCCGAGCACCGGGCCAGACGTCACGACACGTCGGCGCGACGGCCGTCGACCTCGTGCCCCTCGACCCCGCGGCTCTCAAGGACGTGCGCCTCGTGCTCGTGCTGGGCGCCGGCGAAGAGTTCGAACGCGATGACGATGATCCACGGCACGATCGTGCAGATCGCGAGGACGACAGCGAGCGAGACGCCGTGCGCGGCGAGGAACACCGCGAAGCCGAGGACGACGAGGGCGAGCGCCAGGATCGCGGTGTGCAGGCCCGCCCACAGCTGCAAGGACACCGGGGGCCAGGGCGTCGACTGGACGGGCGCCGTGCTCGTCGCCATCAGCGGCCGCCGCGATCGCGTTCGGGTTCGCCCCTCGATGCGCCGGGGCGGAGCGGGCCGCGCGCACCCACTGCCCGAGCATCGCCAGGCGCATGATGCCGTACCCGATGACGATGACGGTGTTGTCGAAGTGGCCGTTCTCGACGGCGTGGAACAAGTCGGGGATGCCGAGCGTGAAGATGACGACACCGATCATCTGCACCATCGTCAGCAGCCGGTACAGCCAGTCGTCGGTGTCGTATGCACTCACGAACCACGAGTAGTCGATCCACTCCCAGATGATGCCGAAGCTCGTGAAGCAGAACGATCCGACGCCCGCCGCGACGTGCCCGTGCGCGAGCGAGTGCGCGAGCTGCGACGCGCCCGTGGCGACGGCGACGGCGAACGTCAGGTCGAAGAGCAGCTCGAGCGTGCTCGCGACGCGTCCACCCTCGTGTGGTGGCGCCCGCTCATGGGGCGCAGACGCGAACGCAGACTGTCGGGACCGACACGAGTGGGCGCGGCTTCACTCCTACGCACCATGTGACGGCAGCGCGACGCCGCCCGCGCCATGCCCACTTCGGCTCCTGGCGCGTCCGCGGCTCAGGCGGCGATCTCGACGAGCGAGCCGTCCACCACCTCGTACGTGCGGGCCCCGACGAGCGACGGCGCGTAGGCGTGAACGCTCAGCGCCGGGGCATCGCCGACGGGGGCCGTGCGGTGCACGAGATCACCGGCGAACGTGCGGCTCTCCCCCGCCTCGACGATCGCGCTGACGGTGGTGCCGCGCACCCAGCGCTTCTCGCGCAAAGCTCCCTTGACGACGACGAACGCGCCCGTCGCGCGCCCGTGGTCGTGCCATTCGCTCGTCGACCCGGCCGGCCAGCTGATCGCCCACATCTGCAGGTGCGGCGTGCTCGCGAGCTCGACGCGGCGTCGCTCACCGCCGTCGGGCAGGTCGTCGAGGTGCGCGGCGAGCGACTCGTCCGAGGCGAACAGGCGCGCGACGCGCATGAGTTGCTCGTCGGTGAAGCTCGTGATGCCGGGGGCATCGGCTGCGGTGTCGGGTTGCGGGTGGCGGTTCATGCTGAGGCTCCGAGAGCTGGGGGTTGGCGTGAAGGGCGCCTGATGGGGCGCGATGGTGGCCTGATGAAGAGCGGGTAGGGCACGCCGACGGTGCGTCGTGGCCCTCCCCGACCTGACGACTTGTCCCCCCACCGTCTCACGTCGAACGTCGACGGTGGGGGCAGCGCGCCGACGAAGTCGCGTCGACTGCGCGTGTTCGCGGCGAGCGAACCCGAGCAGCACGAGCCAGCGCGTCGCGTCGGGGTCGTCGATCAGTCGAGTTCGAACGCGACGTCCGTCAGCGAGCGGCGGCGACGCGGCTTGTTCTCGCGCTCGATGTTGGCGGTGAGGTCGTATTCCTCGACGCGGCCGGCGAGCGTCGTGACGGCGGCGTGCTCACCGTCGCGTTCGGCGTCGGGCCAGGCGCGGCCGACGGCGATGCCCGCCATCGGCGCCCATGCCTCACCGAACGCGGCTCGCGTAGCGATGGCGTCGTGGTCGAACCCGGCGAACTGGTGGACGGCGAGGCCCATCGCGTGCGCCTGCAGCGTCAGGTACGCCGTCGCCTGGCCCGTGTCGTGTGCGGCGGTGGCACCGAAGACGAACTCCTTCGACGTCTCCGGCAGCTTCGCAACCTGCACGAACGAGACGGCGAGCATCGACGCAGCCGGCGCCCAGCGTCGATTGCCGCGCGCGAGCGTCTCGACGATGGCGGTGAACGTCGGATCCCACTCGTCGCCCTGACGGCGACCGACGAGGTAACGGTACGGCTGCGAGTTGCCGGCGCTCGGCGCCCAGCGGGCCGCGTCGAACAGCGTCGCGAGGTCGGTGTCGGAGAGGTCGTACGTCGGATCGAACACGGCCGGGCTGCTGCGGCGGGCGACGACGTCGAGCACGGCGTCGGCCGGGGCCTCGCTCGTCGAGGCGAGAGCATCGTGAAGAGTCATGCCACCACCCAAGCACGTCGCGCTGACAAGCACGGAATCCCGGCGCTGTGGGGAGGCTGAGAGTGCTGCGGAACGGAAGCGCCCGCCACCGCGGATGCGATGACGGGCGTCTCCCTCTTCCCCAAGAGTCCTGCCGCCGATGCGTGCCGGTTCAGGCGTGCAGGGAGCGGGCGCGGCGCCGGCGGGAAGAACACCGGGCGCCGCCGAACGTCGACGCGGGAGGGGTCGCGCGGCGTTCAGGTCGATGGGACGAGGGGGTCCGAGAGCTCTGCGCGGGGCGTGATGTGGGGATCACGCTGCGGCACACGGCTTCAGGAGTGAGCCTTCGTCAGAGGGAGGCTTCGACGCCGTTGGAGAACATCGAGTCGTGCAGGCGCACCTTCGTCAACTTCGTGCCCTTCGGCGCGTCGAAGACGAGGATGCCCTTGAGCGTGTTGCCGGGGTTGATCTCGGTGTAGAGGGTGTCGTTGCCCTCGATGTAGATGGCGCCGTCCGAGGTCGCCTCGTAGCCGACCCCGTTCGCGTCGTAGGCCTTCTGACCATCGGCCATCATCGTCTCGGCCTCGGTACCGACGTTCTTCACGGTGACGTGGACGAGCGTGTAGCTGCCCTGAGCCTTCTTGTTCACCTACTGGCTCCCGATGCTGGGGACGTCGCGCTCGACCTTGGTGATCATGAATTGGGTTCGCGCGTCACCACATTGGTTCGCTGACGTTCATCACTCCGGCGAGGTTTGACCGTGTTCACCACATCGATGGAGTTCAATCGCCTTCACCACGCGCTCGACCTTCAACCGCATTCATCCGGACGATTCTTGGAGCTACGACGAGCCGCTCGATCGAACGACCTCTCGCCTGATCATTCACGGGCCGTCACGTAGATCCCTCATGCGCCGCCATCGATGGGGAGTTGGCACATCGAGACCGTCGGCAGATTCCCTGACCCAGGACGAACGTGATTGAAATCTCAATCACAGCCTACCGCTCGACCGCGCGGCGATTCACACGTACGTCCAACTTGGCGCCACAATTGGGCAAACGCCTCGCCGAACGCGCGGACACACCCACCAGCGTCTCGGCGGTGGAGCCCCCACCCGTCTCTGCACAGCCACTTCACCCGATGGGCGAGATCTCAGTCTGATATTTCACATATCATAGGCGCGGGTCTCACCCTCGGTCCGGCCTCAGCCCGACACGATCGCAGCCGTATCTCGGCCAGCCGCAAGGAAGCAGAAGTACATGAACGCTCGCCCGGTTCGCGCACCCCTGCGCACCACCTCGATCGCGACGACGGCCGCCATGGCCCTTTTCGCCACGGGAGGCGCGGCCCTGGCCACGCCCGCTGCCGCAGCCACCCGCCCCGTGGAGATCCAGGCCACCGTCCTGGTCCTCGACGACGGACAGCCCATGGTAGGCGCCATCGTTGACCGCCTCAGCAAGGAGGGAGTCGCCTACCAGAAGGTCGACCTCACCTCCGCGTCCCGCCCGCAGCTGACGCCGTCCTTCTTCGCGAGTCAGGGGTCGCTCACGACCCGGGCGAAGTTCATGGGTGTCGTGACGCCCAGCGCCGAACCGGCGAGCCTCACCGCCGCCGAGCGGGCCACCCTGGCGCGATACGAGAGCACCTTCAAGGTGCGCGAGTTCAGCGCGTACAACTGGCCCAGCGCGGGCATCGGCCTGGAGAACCAGTACAGCGGCGCCGTCGACGGCATGGCCGCCGACCTGTCCGGCGCAGCGAAGACCAACGGCTTCGAGTACCTCAAGGGATCGGTCACGTTCGACGACCTCTCCCCCGGTGTTTCCGAGAGCTACGGATACATCGCGAAGAAGGCCGCCACGAGCAACGGCGCCACCTACACCCCGTACCTCACGCTTCCCGTGCCCGGCACGGGCAACAGCGGCTCCCTCCTCGGCGTCTACGCCAAGGGCGGTCGCGAGCAGCTCATCAGCACCGTCGCGTCCAACGCGTCGCAGCAGCACTGGAAGGTGCTCTCGCACGGCATCGTCTCGTGGTTGACCCGAGGCATCTCGACGTCCTACTCGCGCAACTTCTTCGCGGTCCAGGTCGACGACGTCCTGCTGCCCGACGCCGAGTGGAACGCCGAGGGCAACTGCACCGTCGGCGACGACTGCAACCCCGCCACCTACCCGGAGACGGCGCCCGGCGCCACCTCGCGCATGACGGCCCAGGACGTCGACCAGCTCGCCGCCTGGCAGCGCACCAACGGCGTCAAGCTCGACGTCGCCTTCAACGGCGCGGGTGCGGCCGACCAGAAGGCCGAGACCGGCTCCGACGCCCTCGAGGCGTCGTTGCTGGCCAACAAGAACGAGTTCCGCTGGATCAACCACACGTGGTCGCACCCCTACCTCGGCTGTGTTCACGACGACTCGACGACGCCGTGGCAGTGCGCGAAGACGTCGACGGGTGTCATCAACTGGGCCTCGCAGGCCACGATCGCCTCCGAGATCAGCAAGAACGTCGCGTACGCCAAGACGAACACGCTGCCCAACTTCGACGCCGCGAGCCTCGTCACCGGCGAGCACTCGGGTTTGAAGTCGCTGCCGCAGATGCCGGCCGACAACCCCTACCTCGCGCCGGCCCTGACGCAGCAGCGCATCAAGTGGATCGCCTCGGACGCCTCGCGCGAGAGCGAACCGCGCGTCCTCGGCTCCGCGACGACCGTGCCGCGCCACCCGATGAACATCTACTACAACACCTCGACGAAGGCTAACGCCGTCGACGAGTACAACTGGCTCTACACGAGCCGCGCCGACGGCGGATCCGGGCTGTGCGAGGACAACCCGGCCACGAGCACGTGCATCACGCCGCTGACGCAGGACGGGTTCGACTCCTACATCGTGCCCAAGGAGAAGCAGATCGCCCTGGGGCACGTGCTCGACAACGACGCCCGCCCGCACTACGCCCACCAGAGCAACCTGACGGGCGACCGCATCCTCTACCCGGTCGTCGAGGGCATTCTCGGCTCCTACCGCGGCGTCTACGCCGACAACGCTCCCATCGTCAACGTCACGACGGCCGAAGCGGGCACGCAGCTCGTGCGTCAGCAGACGTGGCGGGCCAGGAGCTCGCAGGTGCAGGCGACGATCTCCGGCACCAAGCTGCAGCTGTTCAACAACTCCTTCTCCGCGATCGACGTGCCCGGCGCGGCCTTCCACGATCCGGAGGCGGATGCCGCGCTGCCCCTCGACATCGCCGGAACCGCCTTCCAGGAGCGGGTCTGGCAGGCGCTGACCGAACGCGTCTCCGGCAAACCGGCCAACCGGGAGATGACGTTGGTCTTCACGGATCTGGTCGGGTTCTCGGCATGGTCGCTGCGCGCCG
>ERZ1023261.175-NODE-175-length-26701-cov-13.971328_pt1 | contig 26701 bp, 17 predicted proteins | sample MGYA00521234_ERZ1023261 | MGnify/ENA primary metagenome ERZ1023261 (study PRJEB32759, sample SAMN07749871) | skin metagenome | biome: transportation; feature: city; material: polyester macromolecule | host: Homo sapiens | place: Hong Kong:TC line | collected...
CCTCACCCAGGCAGCGACGCGCCGGCCGCACCTACCTCCTCGATTACGAAGAGCCAGTTTACGACGCAACGGGCGCTACGCCCTGCTCCTGATTGTAGGTCCCCTCGACCTCCGCAGGAGTGTGGTAACTCAGGACCTCGTGCCTCCGGGTCATGCTCCACCAATGCACCCACCCGTCGTGGCCAGCTCCACGGCCGCGGTGGACTCCCAGACCCGTTTGGAGCGGATCAGCTCAGCCTTGTAGAGGCCAATGACTGTCCCCGGCGAGGGTTTTGTCATAGCTGTCGCCCACAGTGCCCACCGAAGCAGTCACCCCGGCGGCGATGACCGCATCCGGGTAGACCAGACTGACGTACTGGTAGCGTCTGTCGCAGTGATGGATCAGCCCCTGCCCGTTGCTGCTGGCCCCCGGTGCTCGCCATGTCGTCTTTCAGTTCCAGCAATGGCAGCCGGTCAGTATGCAGCGAAGAGGATACAGACCAGCCGACTATCCGACGGCAGCGGATATCGGTGATGAACGCCGTGTAGGCGAACTCTCCCAGGGTGCGCACGTAGGTGATGTCAGCGACTCACAGCTGGTGGGGCTGTTCAGCAGCGAAGCGGCGTTCGACCATGCCGGACGGTCACCCGGTGCCCCGGTAGGGCGCGGGATGATCAGCTGACGGCCGTGCCTGGCCCCTTCTAGCCCGGCGAGTTTCATCAGTCAGGCGGCCTGGTCCCGGCCGACCTTTTAGCCGGACGGAGCATCGCCTAGTGCATCTTCCTGGCCCCGTAGACGCTGTCGTTGTCTTGGTGGATCCGTTGGAGCTCCTGGATGAGGATCTCGTCGCATCGGGCCCGTGCGGAGCCAGGCCGGGCCTTGGCCGAGCGGTAGCCGATGGAGGTGATGAACCCACATTCCGCCGCACCCACGGTGCGGCAGATGACCCGGACCCCGAATTGATCCAGGTTCTCGTCGATGAACGCGATCACCTCGTCGTGGGGCGGGTGGGTTCCGATGCGAAGAAATCTGAGGTCTTGCGCAGGTTCTCGTCCGCGCGGCGCAACTCGCGGTTCTCTCGGCGCAGCCTGGTGATCTCCTCGGCTTCAGCGATGCTCAGTCCCGGGGCCTGGCCGTGGTCGATGCGGTCTTGTCTCCACCAGCCCCGCAGGGTGTGGGGTTGAGATCCCGCCGACGGATTCACTGACTGCGGTGCAGGCGCTCCAGGCAGAGCACTGCTCAGCTTGGAGGTGTTCGTCGATGAGCATCACGGCCCGGGTCTTGAATACGGGGCCGTACTTCTGGGGCGTGTCCTGATCCTCCTTGAGGAAGTAGGCCGGAACGGAACACGGGACGCTTCAGAACCTCGTGCGCAGAAGCATCTGGGTGGCAGCGCCCTCGATCCACCAGTTCCGTGCAGCCACCGTCAGCGCTCGACCCCACCGTCCAGTAAGGTAATGGTAGGGTACATGGGTCGCGCACTGCAGATCGGGAACGGGGGCGACGTGATCGTTAGGGGTGGGCGTCAGCGGGGCAACTTGCTGCCTAAGCTGGATGAATATGGTTGTATCGGGTGAGGTGGGGATGCAGTGCAGTTCGTGACCCCGCAGGACGATGAATTCAAGTGAAAAGATTCAAGAGTAGAGTTGAGCTGGCCTTATTCACCGTCGCAATAATTTTCGGGGCGTGTGCACTGATCTTCGCATTCACGGCTCCTGTTAATAATATATTTAATTATTCTGCAGAATGCACGCCCGTAAATAAGCGCGTTACCTATGCTAGGGGTAATGATGGGCCGACCGCCTGGGGTAAATCCTCTTTGAATTTGGAGACCAAAGAGTGTGGGGGTATATCGATCAATCAAAATATTTGGGGAGATAGTCCGGACAGGTTGCAATATAGAATAAAATTGAACAAGACCTATAGGATGGTCTGGATTACGTCAGGTTCCCTGGCGGTTCGAAGGATGTGGTGAACATCTACAGGTAGCTCGTTCGAATCGCAAAAATGTGGCGTTTGCCGTGAGTACGAACTCGCAAAAAATTGATATGCAGGCCCCGATCAGTCGCTCAGTCCTCGGTGTGTGGCTGCGTCATCTGGAAGACCTCTTCGCTCATCCGTTCCTGGCCAGGGCGGAACCTCCCCGGCGCTTCGGTGCCCCACCAGCAGGCGGGGTGCGGCCGCATCCAGTACCGTAGGGGGCATGGCTCGCACACAAGAGATCGCGGATGGGATTTACCTGATCGCCACGGATGACTACCGGCTCAACTCCGGGCTGGTCGTCGGGGCGGACAAGGCCATGGTCATCGACACCGGGGCCGGGCCCCGCCAGGGCGCGGAGATCTTCCGGGCCGCCCGGCGCATCACGGACCTGCCCTTCGTCGTCGTCAACACCCACGCACACTACGACCACATCTTCGGCAACGCCGTGTTCGCCGCAGACGGCGTCACGGACTTCTGGGCCCACCCCAAGGCCGTGCGGGCCATGACCCGCTACGCGGACCGGCAGCGCAGCTTCGTGGAGACCCTCGAACCCGAGATGGCCCACCACCAGGGCCCCAACACGGACATCATCCTGCCCACCCGCATGCTCCCCGGAGACGGCGGCCGCGCCTCCTTCACACGCGTGGACCTCGGCCACCGCGCCGTCACCCTCTTCTACCTGGGCCTCGGGCACACCGACAACGACGTCCTCGCCGGGGTGGACGAGGTCCTGTTCACCGGCGACGTCGTCGAGCAGGGCGCGGACCCCGCCTTCGACGACTCCTTCCCCGACATGTGGGTGCAGGTCCTGCAGACCGTCGCCGGCCTGGACCGGTACCGCGTGTTCGTCCCCGGCCACGGCCTGCCCGTGGAGCGCACCTTCGTGCAGCGCCAGGCCGAGACCATGCGCGAAGCCATCAACCGCATCGAAGCCTCCGCCGCCAACCCCCTGGCCGGGCCCACCACCGCCGCCATGTACAAGCTGCCCTACGAAGCCGGGGTCACCCGCGTGCTCCTGGACCGGCTCGAATGGCTCAGATCCCAGGGCCTCACCGGGGACGCGCTCGTCGCCGAGGAGACCCCGGAAGGCGCCACCGGCCCCATCACCCGCGGCGAACAGGTCTGAGCCCCGGTCAGTCTGAGCCCCAGGGCCTTCCGAGCCCGCCCGTGGGGGAGGGGTCAGTACGTCCAGACCTTGGTGTACGCCCGCTCCACCGGGGCGCGCAGACCGCCCCGCAGGAAGCACACGATCAGCGCGGTGCACAGCATCCCCACCGCCCCGATCAGGCACAGGCTACCCAGCAGGGCCGCCCCCGGGTAATGCTGGTACGTGGACACCAGGTACGTCACCAGCGCGGTGAACCCCAGAAACAGCCCGAAGATCGTGAACAGCGGGATCACCAGCAGCCCCGTGAAGCGCGTGCCGGACTCATCCCGGTTCTCCGCGGGCAGGAAGCGCAGCACCAGCATCCCCAGGATGGTCCACGCCGAGACCAGGAAGATCGCGGCCACCACATCCGCCGGGCGGTGCCACCCGTTGATCACCGTGGCCACCCCCATAACCACCGCGAACGCGCACATCAGGATCGCCAGCCCCGGACGCCACCGGCGCGGAGCCGCCAGGAACAGGGCCGAGCCGGCCGCCATCGCGAACGTCGTGTGCCCGGAGGGCAGGGAGTTCAGCACCGCATCCTGGATGCCCAGATTCGGCTTGACCAGGGTGGACTTCAGCAGCTGCGCGCTGCCGTTGGCGCCCACCGCCACCAGCACCCCCACCAGGGCGGGGGCGAAGCGGTGGCGCCGGAACAGCACGATGAGGATCCCCGCCACCGCCAGACCCGCCGAGATCGCCGGCAGGGCGTTGAGCAGGGAGGAGGACTGCGCGGTGTAGCGCTGCAGCCGATTGCTGACCTCCGCCAGCGCCGTCTCGTCGATCTGCTGACCGGCGCTGCGATGCAGGAACAGCTCGATGGTGGCCCACAGCCCCGCGATCATCAGCCCCACACCCAGCAGGTGCCGGATCACGGTCCCGACGCCGGGTCGCCGGGCCGGAGTGGGATCCTCCGGGGGCAGGGCGGAGGCGGCGGAGACGGGGGCAGGTCCCATGGGATTCGTCGCCGTTCACCGCCCGTCATCTCTCGCGTGCCGCAGTTGCCTGCGATCCCGCGCGCCGGCGGACGGCGGGGGATCGACCGGAGTCGATCCTGTCAGCACAACCTCACCGTTCCGGGCGTTTTCCCTGGACGTTTCCTGAATGGGGCGGATGGGGGACGATGGGACCATGAGCACCCCCGTCGACGACGCACCCGAACCCGCCCTGCCCGCCCTGCCGGAGATCCTCGAGACCGCGCGGGTGGTGAGCCTGCCGCTGTCCGTGCGCTTCCGCGGCGTCACCCACCGGGAGGCCGTGCTGTTCCGGGGGCCCGCCGGCTGGGGGGAGTTCTGCCCCTTCCTGGAATACGGGCCGCAGGAGTCCTCCCGGTGGCTGGCCTGCGCCATCGAGATGGCCTGGCGCGAACCACCCGCCCCGGTGCGCACCACCGTGCCCATCAACGCGACCGTGCCGGCCGTGCCCCCGGAGCAGGTGGCCCCGGTGCTGGCCCGCTCCCACGGGCGGGTGCGGGAGGTCAAGGTCAAGGTCGCCGAGCGCGGCCAGAGCCTCGCCGAGGACCTCGCCCGCCTGCGCGCCGTGCGCGAGGCCGCCCCCCAGGCCGTCATCAAGACCGACGCCAACGCCGGCTGGACCCATGAGCAGGCCCTGGCCGCACTGGAGGCCTTCGAGGAGTTCTCCCCGGCCTACGCCGAGCAGCCCGTGGCCGGGATCGACGGCCTGGCCCGGCTGCGTCAGGAGGCCCGACGCCGCGGCCTGAGCACCCCCATCGCTGCCGACGAGTCCGTGCGCAAGGAGACGGACCCGCTGGAGGTGGCCCGGCGGGGCGCGGCCGACCTGATCGTGGTCAAGGCGGCCCCGCTGGGCGGGGTGCGCGCGGCCCTGCGGGTGATCCGGCAGGCCGGGCTGCCCGCCGTCGTCAGCTCCGCCCTGGAATCCTCCGTGGGCATGGCCGCGGGACTCGCCCTGGTCGCCGCCCTGCCGCAGCTGCCCCACGCCTGCGGGCTGGGCACCGCCTCCCTCTATGCCGAGGACCTGGTGGAGAACCCCCTCATCCCGCGCGACGGCGAGCTGCCCGTCACGCGACCCGCCCCGGAGCAGCATCTGCTGGCGCGCCACGAGGTGACGGGACAGCGGCGCGAGTGGTGGCTGGAGCGCACCCGCGCCGCCTACGAGGCGCTGCGCGCGCGCCGCGAGGCGGATTGAAGCGGAACCGGGCCCGGGAGAAACGCATGCCGCGGTCAGGGTGCACTCAGTGCAGAGCATCACGAACCACCGGGGTGAACGGGGGCCGATGCCGGGGTAGTGTTCTCTGAGCCTGCGGGACACTGCGCCCCGCGCCCGCCGCCCTCACGCGCCGCGGGCCCCAGCACCACCCACGGTCAGGAACTGCATGTCGAACTACCAGGGCCGGCACGTCGCGGCAGACGCCGCACACGAGCTCGCCACCCACCACACCCCGGGCGCCGGGGCCGGCACCGGAACCGGCACGGCCGCCGTCATCGCGGCCGACGCCGCCGGGACCGCCCGACCGGCCAGCGGGCACCTGCCCGCCGTCGCCCCGCACGCCGAGAAGTCCGGCGGCGGGAAAGCCGGCAGTGGGAAGGCAGACGGCGGGACGGGGGCGCAGCCCAAGGCCTCGGCCGTGATGTCCCAGCGCCAGATCATGCTCGTGATGGTCGGGCTGATGTCCGGGATGTTCCTGGCCTCCCTGGACCAGACCATCGTCGGCACCGCGATCCGCACCATCGGCGATGACCTGCACGGGCTGGATCAGCAGGCGTGGGTGACCACCGCGTACATGATCACCTCCACGATCTCCACGCCCATCTACGGCAAGCTCTCCGACGTGTTCGGGCGCCGACCCCTCTACATCTTCGGCATCGGCGTGTTCATCGTGGGCTCGCTGCTGTCCAGCTTCTCCACGTCGATGATCATGCTCGCCGGGTTCCGCGCCTTCCAGGGCATCGGCGCCGGGGCCCTGATGTCCCTGCCGCTGGCGATCATGGGCGACATGCTCGCCCCGCGGGAGCGGGCCAAGTACCAGGGGTACTTCCTGGCCGTGTTCGGCATCTCCTCGGTGCTCGGTCCGCTGTTCGGCGGGATCTTCGCCGGCTCCGCCCAGATCCTGTGGATCCCGGGCTGGCGCTGGGTCTTCCTCATCAACGTGCCCATCGGCGTGATCGCCCTGGCCCTGGTCATCGCGTTCCTGCACCTGCCGCGCCTGGGCGAGCACGAGAAGCCGCGCATCGACTGGTGGGGTGCGGCCGCCGTGATCACCGCCCTGCTGCCGCTGCTGCTGGTGGCCGAGCAGGGTCGGGACTGGGGCTGGGACTCCGCCGGGGCGATCACCTGCTACGTGATCGGCGCCGTCGGCATCGCCGCCTTCGTGCTGATCGAGGCGAAGATGGGCCCGGATGCGATCATCCCGCTGAAGCTGTTCCGCTCCGGGACCTTCTCCATGGCCACCGTGCTGGGCTTCCTCGTGGGCTTCGCGATGTTCGGCGCGATGATGACGATCCCGCTGTACCTGCAGATCGTCGTCGGGCTGACCCCCACCGAATCCGGGTTCGCGACGCTGCCGATGGTCGGCGGCATCATGCTCTCCTCGATCATCTCCGGTCAGATCGTGGCCAAGACCGGCCGGTACCGGATCTTCCCGGTGATCGGCACGTTCATCACCGCGATCGGCTACTACCTGCTGACCTTCATGACCATCGACCTGCCGGTGTCGTTCCTGATGCTCGGGATGTTCTTCATCGGCCTGGGGCTGGGTCAGCTGATGCAGTCCCTGACCCTGGCCTCCCAGTCCTCGGTGGCCCCGCGGGACATGGGGGTGGCCACCAGCTCCTCGACCTTCTTCCGCCAGATCGGCGGAACCCTGGGCACGGCGGTGCTGCTGTCCGTGCTGTTCACGGCGATGCCCACCAACATCTCCCACGCGATGGGCGACGAGGGTGATCTGCGCTCCGCCCTGAACGCAGCCCTGGACCCGTCCGTGGCGGGCAAGGCGGAGAACGCCGGGGTGATGGAGAAGATCTGGGATCCCATCACGGACCCGGTGAAGAAGCAGGTGCAGTCCCAGCTGGATCAGGCGGTGCAGCAGGCGGAGCAGCAGCTGCCCGCCGGTGCCCCCGACGCCGCGAAGCAGCAGGTGCTGCAGGCCGTGGCCGAGAAGGCCGAGGCGTCGGTGGATGGGGACACGGTGAGCGTGAACTGGTCCGATGAGTCCCAGCGGGAGTACTGGGTGGATGAGCTGGCCCCGAAGCTGGCCGATCAGATCCGCAGCTCCTCGGATGACATGGGCAGCAGCGCCGGTTCCAGCACGAGCGACACCTCCTATCTCAACGGGGCCGACGCCGCCCTGACCCGGCCGTTCATGAAGGGCTTCAACGATTCGGCGCGCACCATCTACTGGGTGGGCTTGGGCGTGATCCTCGCGGCCTTCGTGCTCTCCTGGTTCTTCCGGGTGCCCCCGCTGAGCCAGCGCTCCGGCCTGCAGTCCCAGGCCGACGACGCCGCCTCCGCCGAAACCCGCGCGGCCGAGGGTGGCCGTACCGAGGGTGGCGAGACCCAGGCGTAGGTCTAGGCCCTAGGGCGAGGGCGGGGCCGGGCATAGGTCCGGCCCCGGGCCTGGGGCGAGAACTGGGAGCAGGTCCAGGCTGGGGTAGGCCTAGAAGGCGCAAGCCTTCGGCCGCCGCCCGGGCAGGCCGGTTCGGTAGGTCCGTCCGACCGGCCGCGGCGGCTGTGACCCTCACGGGCCGACCGCTTTCCGCTGCCACGGTCGGCCCGCCGTCGTGGCGACCTCGCCGTCGCGGGGCAGCGGGGGCCGCTGCGCCGCCGAGGAGCGGTGCGACTGAGCCGCCGGCGGGAGGGGAGGCGTCACCTGAATTTTCAACAGGCACCCCCTCGATGTGTTGTTCGCGGTTTCCTGAAAATTCAGCTACGCCCGCGCCAGCTGAATTTTCAAGGGCCCGGCCGGATGGCTCCCGTCGCCGGCGCTGAAAATTCAAGCCTCTCGCAGGAGATTCCCCGTCGCGGGAACTGAAAATTCAAGCGTCGTCGAGGAAACTGAAATTTCAAGAGTTTCGGAAGATCATCTCTGCCTCCAGGACGTTGAAATTTCAAGAGTTTCTGCGGGTCATTTGCCGTTGGCGGTGCTGTAATTTCAGGCGGTCCGCAGGGTGCAGCCTGCCGAGCCTGCTGAAATTTCAAGAGTTGCCGACGGAGCTGAAATTTCAGGAGTTGCGGAAGACCATGCCTGCCTCCAGCGGGTTGAAATTTCAAGAGGACGGAGACCGCGGATCTGGGGCGCGGCGTCGAGGCATCCGACGTCGGCGGGGCGGCGGCGAGGGGAGGACGGGGCAATGGAAGGCCGGCGGAAGAGGTCGATGCCAGGGGGAGGATGGTGGGCGTCGTCGGGCGGGGTGCGGGCCCGCGTAAACTGGCGCGGGTGACCCCTGAAGCCGAGCCCGCCCCCGATCAGCGTCCCGACGCGTTCCTCACCGCCGTCTCCGTCCTGGACTCGCTGATCCGCGCGGGGATGCGGCACGCGGTGATCGCCCCCGGCTCCCGGTCCGCGCCCCTGGCCTACGCGCTGGCGGCCGCCGCCGACGCCGGGGCGCTGCAGGTGCACGTGCGCATCGACGAGCGCACCGCCGGCTTCACCGCCCTGGGCCTGGCCAAAGCCACCGGCGCACCCGCGGCGGTGGTGACCACCTCCGGCACCGCGGTCGGGGAGCTGCTCCCGGCCGTCATGGAAGCCCACCACGCCGAGGTCCCCCTGGCCGTGCTCAGCGCGGACCGGCCCCCGCGGCTGCGCGGCACCGGCGCCAACCAGACCACGGACCAGCCCGGCATCTTCGGCACCCACGTGCGGGTCGGCGTGGACCTCACCGACTACCCCGAGCAGACCCCCGGCCCGCAGACCGCCGGATTCACCGACGCCCTCGCCGCCCTGACCGGTCGCGACCCCGAGGACTGGGCCCAGCCCTCCCTGCGGCCTCGCGGCCCCGTGCAGATCAACTGCGCCTTCGACGAGCCCCTGCACCCGAACAGGCGCATGCGCCAGATCCTGCGCGCCTGGGCTGACGGCGTGACCGGCCTCGAGCCCGAGCCCGCCCCCACGCTGCCGGACCCGACCCTCGAGGCCGTCGTGGCCGACGCCGCGCGCCCCCCGGCTGCGCGCTCGACGAACCCGGTGACCGCCGGTCGGCGGCCGGAGCCCCAGGACCGGCCAGAACTCCAGAACCAGCCCGGGCCCCAGGGTCGGCCCGCGGCAGACGAGGGGGCGACCGCGGGGAACAGAGCCTCGGGGGAGACCCCGGAGCGGCCCGCCGATATGCTGCGGCGCAGCGTCGTCATCGCCGGGGACGGGGCCGGTCCGCTGGCCCGGGACTTCGCCGAGGCCCAGGGGCTGCCGCTGCTGGCCGAACCGTCCTCGAACGCCCGAAGCGGGACCCACGCCATCGGCGCCTACCGGGTGCTGCTGGGTGAGGAGAGCCTCGGCGGGCGGATCGAGCGGGTGGTGCTCTTCGGTCGGCCCACCCTCTCCCGGCCGGTCACCCGCCTGCTCGCCGACCCGCAGACCGACGCCGTGATCTACCTGCCCCGCCCCGTGGCCTGGGCCGACCCGCGCCGTCGCCCCGAGATGCCCGTGCGCACCCTCGCGGAGGCCGCGGCCTTCGCCGGCACCGGGGAACCGGGCTGGCTACGGGCCTGGCGAGACGCCGACGCCGCCCTGGCCGCCCGGATCGAGGGGCTGGCCGCCGCCGGGCAGCTCCCCACCGGGCCCGCCGTCGCCGCGGCCGTGACCCGGGCCTGCGAGCAGGACGGGTCGGCGCTGGTCCTGGGCTCCTCCAACCTCGTGCGCGACGCGGATCTCGCCCCCGCGCCCGACCGCGCCCTGACGGGGGTGTGGGCCAACCGGGGCCTGGCCGGGATCGACGGCACCGCGGCCACCGCCACCGGCATCGGCCTGGGCCTGGGCGTCCCGGTCCGCCTGCTCGTAGGGGACCTCACCTTCCTGCACGACCTCGGCTCCCTGAACCTCGGGCCCCGCGAGGCGCGCCCGCGCCTGCAGATCGTGGTGTTCAACGACGACGGCGGCGGCATCTTCACCACCCTGGAGCACGGGCAGGTCGCCGAGGATCAGGGGTGGGCCGACGCCGTCGAGCGCTTCTTCTCCACCCCGCACGGGGCGGACCTGGAACACCTGGTGCGCGGCTTCGGCCACCGCTACGTCCGCGCCGATGACGTCGCCGCCCTGCGCGCGGCCCTGCGGGAGCCGGAGGAGGGGATCGAGGTCATCGAGGTGCGCGGCTCCCGGGCGGACCTGCGCCCCTTCCACGACGCCCTGGCCCACCCTGCCTGACCCCGCACCCGCGTCTGACCGGCCCGGCCCTGCCCCCGCCGGGGACCGGCCCGCCCCGCCTGACCCGACACCGCAGACACGGCGAGAGCCCCGGACCCTTCTGGATCCGGGGCTCTCGCGTCATCATCCGCGGCGGGCCGACGGGGTCAGCCCTGGGCGGCCTCCTTCTGGGCCAGGCGCTCGTCCCGACCCTCCAACTTCCGCTCCAGGCCGGCACCCTCCACGTCCACGTTCGGCAGGATGCGGTCCAGCCACTTCGGCAGCCACCAGGCCTTCTCACCCAGCAGGTGCAGCAGCGCCGGGATCAGGGTCATGCGCACCACGAAGGCGTCCAGCAGCACCCCGAAGGCCAGGCCGAAGCCGATGGGCCGGATCATGGTCAGCTCGGAGAACATGAAGCCGCCGAACACGCTGAGCATGATGATCGCCGCGGCCACCACCACCCGGGCGGAGTGGTTGTACCCGCGCACCACGGCCGAGCGGGCGTCCGCCCCGTGCACGTAGGCCTCGCGCATCCCGGAGACCAGGAACATCTGGTAGTCCATGGCCAGGCCGAACAGGATCCCCACCAGCAGGGTCGGCAGGAAGGACAGCACCGCGGACGGGTCATGCACCCCGAACACCGGGCCGAGCCAGCCCCACTGGTAGATCGCCACGACCCCGCCGAAGGCCGCCAGCAGGGAGAACAGGAATCCGAGGGTCGCGGTCAGCGGCACCAGGATCGAGCGGAACACCAGGATCAGCACCAGGAAGCTCAGCCCCAGCACGATCCCGATGTACTTGGGCAGGGCCTGAGCCAGGATCGAGGAGATGTCGATGTTGCCGCCGGTCTGCCCGGTGACCCCCAGGCTGACGTCCTGGTCCTTCTCGGTCTGCGCGGACAGATCCCGCAGCCGGTTCACCAGATCCACCGTGGACTGCGCGCTGGGCCCCTCCTTGGGGGTCACCTGGAACACGGCCACGGAGCGGTCATCGGAGACCCCCGCCGGGACCACGGAGACGACGTCGTCCTGCTTCTTCAGCTCGTCGGCCACCGCGAGCTCCTTGTCCTGCGCGGCCGTCTCATCCAGGCCGTCCGGTAGCTGCCCGACCACGAGCACGAAGCCGTTGGCCCCGGCCCCGAACTCGTCCTTTATGGTCTGGTACGCGCGGTACTGGGTGGAGTCCTCGGCCTCGCTGGACCCGTCCGGCAGGCCCAGGCGCATCGAGGCGGCGGGGATCGCCAGGACCCCCAGCAGCACGATCGCCCCCAGCCCGGCCAGCACCGGGTGCCCGGTGACGAACCCGGCCCAGCCGCGGGCCTCGTCCTCGCTGCGTCGCTGCGCGTGCTTGCCGCCGGTGCCCTGGTACCAGGTGCGCTCGGTGCGGTTGAGCACCCGGGTGCCCACCAGGCCCAGCATCGCCGGGGTGAAGGTCACGGACACCAGCACCGCGATCACCACGCACAGGGCAGCGGTGGTGCCCATGATGCCCAGGAACGGGATGCCGGTGACGTTCAGGGCCAGCAGCGCGATGACCACGGTGGTCCCGGCGAACACCACGGCGTTGCCGCTGGTCCCGGCGGCCACGCCGACGGACTCGTGCAGCTCCATCCGCTGGCGCAGGTTGGAGCGGTGCCGGTTGAGGATGAACAGGGAGTAGTCGATGCCCACGGCCAGGCCCAGCATCATCCCGAGCATCGGGGTGACCTGCTGGATGTCGATGACCTTGGACAGGGACATGGTCACCAGCACGCCGATGCCCACCCCCAACAGGGCCGCGATGATCGGCAGGCCGGCGGCCACCAGGGTCCCCAGCATCACCAGCAGCACCACCAGGGCCACGACGACGCCGATGATCTCACCCGGGCCCGCCAGCCCGCCGATGGTCTGGGCGATGTTCTGATCGAAGTCCTCGTGCACACCGTCGATCGAGGAGCTGGTCATCGCGTCCATCACCCCGGACTTCGTCTCATCGGAGACGTTCTCGATGGGGTCGTCGAACTGGACCATGGCCAGCGCGGTGGAGCCGTCATCGGAGACGCTGTTGGCCTCGGAGGAGTACTGCCACAGCTTGAGGTTGCGCTCGTAGTTCTTCTGCTGGGTGTTCAGCTCGTCGGCCTTCGGCTGGATCTGCGCGGCGGCCTCGTCCAGCTCCTTCTTCCTCGCGTCCAGCTGCTTCTGCTGGTCGTCCAGGGCGGTCTTGGCCTGCTCCGGGGCGTCGTCCGGCAGCTTCTGCCGCTGCTCGTCCAGCTGCTGCTGGGCCTGCTGCAGCTGGGTGCGCCCATCGGAGACCTGCTGCTGCGCGTCCTGCAGCTGCGCGCGGCCCTCGTCCAGCTGCTGCTTGCCGGAGTCCAGCTGCTTCTTGGCGTCGGACAGGGACTGCTCGGACTGGAACGGGTTGATCACGGAGGCGACGCCGTCCACGTCCGAGACCTTGTCCAGGGCCTGGGCGACCTCGGTCTTCTGCTGGTCCGTGAAGGCCTTGCCGTCGTCGGTGCTCAGCACGATCTGCCCGGTGCCGTGGCTGGCGTCGGGCAGCTTCTCCTTCAGCTCATCCTGCAGCCGCTGGGTCTCCGACCCGGGCAGCGTGAAGGAGGTGCTCAGCTGGGTGTGGAAGGCGGAGTAGGCGCCGATCGCCCCGCCGAGGGCCAGCAGCCAGATCACGATGACCAGCCAGGCCCTGCGGGAGGCGAAGCGCCCGATCTTATACAGCAGTGTTGCCACGGTGTGGACTTCCTTCGATTCGCGGAGACGGGGAGACGGATGCGGTGAGAAGCGATGGGGTGCGGAGACCCGGTGGGCCGGGCCAGCCGGGAGGGCCGGGCTCAGCCCGAGTCGGCCGGGGCGCCGAGATCCGGGGGCAGCCCGGCCAGCAGCCGCAGCGCCCCCAGGGTGCGCTCGCGCAGCCGCCCCATGTCCTCCGAGGGCGTCCCGCCCGGTCCGGCGCAGCGGGCCGGATCATCCAGGGCCGCCGCGCAGGCGGCGACCAGGGACAGGCACAGGATGCGCACCTGCAGCAGATCGGCCCCCGGACGCAGGCGCGCCGTGCGCTCGGTGAGGATGCCGACGGCGTGCTCGACCGTGCGCTGACCCCACTGGGCCACCGCGGGGTGGCTGCGCAGCTCCCGGGACAGGGCCGAGAGTCGCAGGATCAGCTCCAGGGACGCGGGGCTGGCGACGAAGGCCTCCACCAGCCGGGCCACCACCACGGGCAGGGCGGCGTCGTCGGGGATCTGCGGCAGGGGGATGGTCTCGCTGAGCTCGTCCAGCTCCCACAAGGTCTGGGCCACGGCCGCCTCCTCGATCGAGGAGTAGTGGTTGAACACGGTGCGCCGGGACACCCCGGCGCGCCGGGCCAGCTCCGCGACGGACAGGCCCTCGGCACCCTGCTCCACGATCAGCTGCAGCGCCGCGGCGGCGATCGCGCGGCGGGTGCTCTCGCGCCGCTGGGCGCGCCGATCGGGCAGGGACATGCCGCTCAGCCTAGCCACCTCGGTGCACCGAGTGCAACATCTTGGGGTCTCGGCCCGGTCTGCCACAATGGGACACGTGAACCGAGCTGACCTGACCAAGAAGTCCGAGGACGTCTCCGCGATGTTCGACGGCGTCGCCCCGCGCTACGACCTCATGAACGCGCTGCTGTCCCTGGGCATGGACCGCGGCTGGCGCCGACGCACCGTCGAGGCCCTCGCCCCCCGCCCGGGTCAGCGCATCCTCGACGTCGCCGCCGGCACCGGGACCTCCTCCGTGCCCTACCGGGACGCCGGGGCCGAGGTCGTGGCCGCGGACCTGTCCGAGGGGATGCTCGCCGAGGGGCGCCGACGCCACCCGGACATCGACTTCGTGCGCGCCGACGTCACCGACCTGCCCTTCGACGACGCCTCCTTCGACGCCGTGACCATGTCCTTCGGGCTGCGCAACGTCGCCGAGCATCAGTCGGCCCTGGCCGAGCTGCTGCGGGTGACCAAGCCCGGCGGGACCCTGGTGATCTGCGAGTTCTCCACCCCCCTGCTGGCCCCCTTCCGCTTCATCTACCGCGAGTACCTGATGCGGGCCTTCCCGCCGCTGGCGCGGATGTTCTCCTCCAACCCGGAGTCCTACGCGTACCTGGCCGAGACCATCCGGGCCTGGCCGGATCAGCAGACCCTGGCCGCTCAGATCCGCGAGGTCGGCTGGGCCGGGGTCCAGTACCGGAACCTCACCGGCGGCGTCGTCGCCCTGCACCGGGCGAGGAAGGCGTAGCCCGGTGCGCATCCTGATCGCCGGCGCCGGCCCGGCGGGCTCCACCGCCGCGTACTGGCTGGCCGCCGCGGGCCACGAGGTCACCGTCCTGGAGAAGACCCGCTTCCCCCGGGAGAAGGTCTGCGGGGACGGGCTGACCCCCCGGGCCGTGCGCGAGATGCGGCTGATGGGCCTACCCCACGACGCCGAGCACGGCTACCGCCGCCAGCGCGGCCTGCGCCTGCGCGCGGCCGGGCGCCGGGTGGACGTGCCCTTCGAATCCCAGGGGGAGTTCCCCGGCTACGGCCTGGTGCGCACCCGCTACGGATTCGACGCGGACCTCGCCGCCCACGCCCGCGCCGCCGGCGCCCGGATCCTGGAGGGCCGCGCGGTCCACGAGGTGATCCGCGCCGGCCAGACCGATACGGGCACCTCCGGGCTGACGCCCGCGGACCTGCGGGACCCCGAGCGGATCGTGGGGGTGCGGGTGCGCGTGCACGACGAGCGCGGGCGGCGCACTGAGAAGACCGAGGAGCACTTCGCCCAGCTGGTGCTGGCCGCGGACGGCAACTCCACCCGCACCGCCGTCGCCGCCGGACTGGCCAAGCGCGACGACCGCCCGATGGGGGTCGCGGTGCGTACCTACTTCCACTCCCCGCTGAGCGAGCTGGACTGGATGGAGGGCTGGCTGGAGCTGGACGGGGCCGAGCCCGGCTCCGGTCGACGGGAGCTGCTGCCCGGCTACGGCTGGATCTTCGGCGTCGGCGACGGCACCGCCAACGTGGGTCTGGGCATCCTGAACACCTCCGAGCACTTCGGCACCCTGGACTACCGGGAGGTCCTGGCTCGGTGGACCGCCGCGATGCCGCCGGAGTGGCAGCTGGACCCCGAGCACCGGGAGGGCCGGGTGCTGGGCGCGGCACTGCCCATGGGGTTCAACCGCACCCCGCTGCACCTGCCCGGCCTGCTGCTGCTGGGTGACGCCGGGGGCATGGTGTCCCCCTTCAACGGGGAGGGCATCTCCTACGCGATGGAATCCGCCCGGTGCGCCGCGCAGCTCGTGGACGACGCCGCCCGGGCCAACGGCCCGGCCCAGCGGGAGCGGGTCCTGGCCGGGTACCCGGAGCTGCTGCGCGGCGCGTGGGGTTCGCACTTCACCCTCGGGCGGGCCTGCGCCCAGCTGATCGGGCACCCGGCCGTGATGCGGGCCGGCCTGGCCGCGGGCATGCGCGCCCCCGCCCTGATGCGCCTGGCCGTGGCGATCATGGCCAACCTCACCCCGGAGCACCCGCGGAGCATGACGGACCGCCTGGTGCACGCCCTGGAGGCCCTGACCCCGCCCACCTCCACCCGCTAAGATGGCCGGTGGTCGACCGACCGCCCCTTGAAGTCCCCGCCACCACCGGCCCGGCCGATCCGTTCCCCGACGACAGATGAGTGTAGATACCGTGACTGCAGCCACCCCCGGACAGACCGAGCCGGACCAGACCCTGCCCGGGGAGGGCGCCGACGCCGCCGGGCGGGAGGAGTTCCCCGGCTTCGGGGGCATCGCGCTGCCGGCCGGCTTCGAGCTGATCGCCCAGGATGAGGCCCTGGGCCCGGACGTGCTGCAGGGCCTGGCCGACGTCGAGGCCCGCCTGGGCGAGGCCCTGCGGTATACCGATGCGTTGGCCGACACCGCCGCCCGGCACCTGCTGGAGGCCGGCGGCAAGCGGGTGCGGCCCCTGCTGACCCTGCTGGCCGCCCGGGCCGCGGGTGCGGCCGAGATCACCGGGGACGTGCTCGACGCCGCCGTGGTCACCGAGCTGACCCACCTGGCCACCCTGTACCACGACGACGTCATGGACGAGGCCGCCACCCGCCGCGGCACCGACGCCGCGCACCGGATCTGGGGCAACTCCGTGGCGATCCTCACCGGGGACCTGATCTTCTCCCGGGCCTCCCTGATCGTGTCCGAGCTGGGCGCCCGGCCCCTGGCCATCCAGGCGAAGACCTTCGAGCGGCTGGTCCTGGGTCAGCTGCACGAGACCTCCGGGCCCGCCGCGGACGAGGACCGGCTGGCGCACTACATCAAGGTCATCGAGGGCAAGACCGGCTCCCTGATCGCCGCGGCCTGCGAGTACGGCTCCACCCTGGCCGGGGCCCCGGAGCAGACCGTGCAGGTGCTGGTCCGCTACGGCGAGCTGGTGGGGGTGGCCTTCCAGCTGGCCGACGACGTCATCGACGTCACCGCGGACGCCGAGACCTCCGGGAAGACCCCGGGCACGGATCTGCGCGAGGGCGTGGCGACCCTGCCGAGCATCCTGGTGCGCCAGGCCGCTGCGGACGGGGACGCGGAGGCCGCCCGCGTGGTGGAGCTGATCGATGGGGACCTCACCGAGGACGCCGCCCTGGCCGAGGCGGTGGCGGCCCTGGCCGCGCACCCGGTGACCGAGGAGGCATGGCGCATCGCCTACCGGTGGGCCGACGACGCGATCGAGGCTCTGGCTCCGCTGCCGGAGTCCACGGTCAAGGAGGCCCTGAAGAGCTTCGCCCACGCGGTGGTGCACCGGCAGGCCTGAGCGGCGCCGTCGCCCGGTGACCCGAGGGCTCACCCGTGCACGCAGGGCCCCGCGAGCGGATCCGCTCGCGGGGCCCTGTCTGCTTCGGTGCGCGGGTGCGGGTGGGCCTACAGGCCGAGGAAGCGGCTGAAGAAGCCCTTCTTCTTCCCCTTGGGCTGCTGCTCCTCCTGCTGGTCCTCGACCACGTACTCCGGCTCCTGTTCGGCCCGCTCCTCGCGCCGGGTGCGCCCAGGCTCCTGCGGACCGGCCTGGGCGTTGGCCCGGCGCAGCCGCTCCAGGGCGGTCAGGTTCTCCTCCGGCTCCTGCTCGGCCTCGCGCTGCGGGGCCTCGGTGCGCTCCTCGACGTCCTGCTCGTACTCCTCGACGACCTCGTAGCCTTCGGCGGCCGGCTCGGCCTCCCGGCGCGGCTGCTCCTCCCGGCGCGTGCGGGCCTCGGCGGGCTCCCCGGGGGCGGGGACCTGGGTGTGCTGGTCGGTGCGCGGCTGGGCCTCGTCGGCATCCACGGGGGAGGAGGCCACCAGGCCGGGCTCGGCGTCGGCGCGGGGGGAGTGGTCGAAGGGAGCGCCGTCCCCGCCGGTCTCGGCCCGGCGCACACCCTCCGGCTGGGCGGACTCGGTGCCCGCGGTCGCCGCGGTCTGCGGGGAGAGCTCCTCCATCCGCTCCGGCAGGGGCTCCTCCTCCGCCGCGCGGTCCGCGGCGGCGGCCACGGCCCGCTCGTCCTCCTGCTCGACCAGGGCGGCCTGGGTGCGGGCCACCCGCTCGACCTCCGCCTGCTCGCGGGCCCGGCGCTGGCGCTCGCCCTCCGCGGCGGCCAGGCGCAGGGCCTCCCGGCCCTCCTCGTGCAGGCGCTGGCGGTGCTCGGCGGCCGCGCGGACGCAGCGGGCCAGCTCGCGGGAATCCACCACGGGCTCGGCGGCCTCGATGCCGGTGATCTGCTGGTCGTCGAACCACAGCCGCAGGGCGCCGTCGGCCGCGGTGATGATCGCGCAGGCCTCGGTGTCCCAGGTGATGTGCGCCCCGCGCAGCCGCGCGTAGGAATCCACCGCGCGCTGGTGGTGCACCGCGGTGCCGGTCTGCAGGGCCTGGGCCATGACCCGGCCCATCCGCTGCACGGTGGGTTCGGGCAGCTCGAACTGCGGGCCGTCCAGCAGCAGCCAGGCCCGCACCCCGCCGCCGGCGGTGGCCGGGTAGTGGGCGTAGATGCCGGTGACGGCCTTGGCCGCCAGGGTCAGGCGCCGGGCCAGTCCCTCGGAGAGGATCAGCTCATCCGTGGCCAGCTCCTGCACGCCCAGGGATTCGCCGGTCTCCCGGGCCTGCACCGCCGCGGCCACCACGGCGTCCGGGAAGTGGCCCAGCTCCTGCCAGGACCAGATCCACGAGCCGCGCTGCTCGGACTCGGTGCCCAGCAGGGACGGGGTCAGGGACACAGAGGGGTCCGCCTGCAGGGTGAACGACGGCGCGGAGAAGTCCACGTCCCAGTCCGAATCCCCGGTGAGCTCGGCCAGGCGCGCCTGGTGCTCGGTGGAGATGAACAGTGCCTCGTCGATCAGATCCTGCAGCGTTTTGGTCATGGGGACAGGCTAGCAAGGAATGCCCCGCGCGGGCCGGGTTCCCAGGGGGTCCGCGGGGTGTGCGCTGTGTAGGCTCGGAAGGCGAGTCCACCGGCCAGCGCATCCGCGAGGAGAAGCCATGTCCACCACCCCCAGCCACCGCCTCACCGAGCGTCCCGGGCAGCAGCAGCGCGAGCAGCGCGTCCAGGAGGCGGTCAACGCCCTGGGGCACTGGCTGCTCTCCTCCACCCAGACCACCCCGGGCTGGGACCAGCTCATCGCGGACTTCGCCCCCGCCTGGTCCTCGCCGGGCTCCTACCTGGCCCGGATCAGCGAGATCCGCGACGGCGAGGAGCTGGTCGGCTCCACCGGCGCGGTCGGGCCCGCGACGACCGTGGTGCCGCTGCTGGAGCAGCTGCGTGCGGCCTCCTACGAACCGGACACGGGGGCGTGGCTGTCCGCGAGCATCGTCATCGACGCCCAGGGCTGGCCCGAACCGCAGTACCAGGTGGGTCTTGACGCCGAGTACGAGGAGGAGCCCGCCTCCTGGCTTCCGGGGGAGGAGGCCACCGCCGCGGCGTTGGCCCAGGACCTGCGGGCCTACCCCCGCACTGCCGCAGCGCTGCCGGAGTGGATGGCGCGGCGGCTGGAGGAGGCCGGACTCACCGTGCCCCCGGCCGTCCCCGAGGAGACGGGGTCCGACGCCGCGCAGCCGGAGGCTGCGGCCGACGGCGGGACCGCGGACGGCGGGACACCGGGGAGCGCGGCGCCCGCTGAGACTCCCCCCGCCGCCGCGCAGCAGTCCGCGCCCACCGAGTCCGCCGGAACACCGCCGAGCCGGGAGGCCACCCCCGCCGCCGCGCAGCCGACCACCGGTCCCGCGCCGAACCCCGACCTGCTGCGGGGCCTGGAGCACTACGGCCGCCGCCCCGAGCACCGCACCCAGCTCAACGTGCTGCGCGCCCTGATGGGCGGGCAGGCCCTGCTGGACGTCTCCGGCTCGGACTTCCAGCCCGGCCCGCGCGGCGAGCAGATCGGGCCCGGCTCGACCCTGCGGCTGCAGACCGTGCAGGGCCCCGACGGGGCGACCCTGCTGGCGGTGTTCGCCGCCGAGGACACGGCCCGCGCCCTGCACGCCGCCGGGGGAACCGGCACCGCCTTCCGCACCCAGGCCCGCCCCGGGGCCCAGATCCTGCGCCAGATGCTCGAGGAGACCCCCTGCGACGGCGTCGTCGTGGAGCCCAACGGGCGAGCCAGCTGCCGGCTGGACCGCTCCCTGATCGCCGAGGCCCTGGCCGCCCCGCACCTGGACGCCGCCAAGGAGGCCCTGCTCGAGGAGTCCATGCCGCGGCTGCTAGGCAGCCTCATCGCCCCGGATGCCCGGCTGCTGATCGCCCTGGACGGCCCCGGGGAGGACGCCTACCCCATCTACGTGCAGACCGAGGACGGCTCCACCCCGGAGACCATGCTGCTGTTCACCTCCGCCCCCGAGGCCGCGGCCATCGACCCCGAGCTGACCCTGCGCGCGGCCCCCGCCCGCCAGGCCCTGCAGCTGGCCGTGGACGCCGGCGCCGGGCACGTGCGCATCAACGCGCTGAGCCCCTCGGCCGTGCTGCCCATCGAGCAGGTCCGGGAGCTGCTGGAGCTGGCGGCCATGCAGGACCGCCTCTGAGCCGACGGCGCCCCGGGGTCGGACCTGCCCGCCGCTGAGGTGCCGGATTCGTGCTGAGATGCCGCACGGCGGGACGCATCTCAGCACGAAACCCGCATCTCACCAGGAAGACATCGCCGCCGCGCGGGCACGCGAGAAGGCCCCCGCTTCCCGAACCCCCGCGCGAGGCGGGGACGGGAGACGGGGGCCTTCCGGTCATACGGCTTCAGGACCGGGGAGGGTCAGAGCCGTGGGGGCGGCGATCAGGCGCCGGGGACGTCGTCCCCGCGGTGCTCCTTGGCCTTCTTCTCGATGGCCTCGCCGACCTCCTGGTCGATGCTCTTCCAGTACCAGAACACCCGAGACAGCACCGGCTCCTCGACGTCGGCCATCATCCCGGCCACGGTGTTCACCAGGCGCTCGCGGGCGGCGTCATCGTAGACCTCGCGCACCAGGGTGTGGGCCTGGCCGAAGTCGTCGTCCTCCGCGTGCAGGGTGTACGCGGCGCGCACCAGCTCGCCGTCGGCCTCCCAGCCGTTGTCCACCCGGGACTCCTCCTTGCTCACGTAGGAGCGGTAGGAGTTCGGGGCGTACGGCGCGGCCGAACCGGAGTGGTGGTACTGCATGAAGCCCTCCTTGTCGTAGGAGTTCATGGGCACCACCGGGGCGTTGACCGGCAGCTGGTTGTAGTTGGTGCCGATGCGGTGGCGCTGGGCGTCCGGGTAGGAGAACACCCGGCCCAGCAGCATCTTGTCCGGGGACAGCCCCGTGCCGGGGACCATGTTGGCCGGGGCGAAGGCCGCCTGCTCGATCTGGGCGAAGAAGTTCTCCGGGTTCCGGTTCAGGGTGAACCGGCCGACCTTGTGGCGCGGGTAGTCCTTCTGCGGCCAGACCTTCGTCAGGTCGAAGGGGTTGAAGCGGTAGTCCTTCGCGTCCTCGTAGGGCATGAACTGCATCTCCACGGACCAGGACGGGTACTCCCCGCGCTGGATCGCGTCGAACAGGTCCCGGCGGTGGTAATCCCCGTCGGAGCCGGCCAGCCGCTCGGCCTCCTCGTTGGTCATGTTCTCCACGCCCTGCTCGGAGATGAAGTGCCACTTGACCCAGGTCTTCTTCCCCTCCGCATTGACCAGCATGTAGGTGTGGGAGGAGTACCCGTTCATGTGCCGCCAGCTACGCGGCAGCCCGCGATCGCCCATGAGGTAGGAGACCTGGTGGGCCGACTCCGGGGACAGCGTCCAGAAGTCCCACTGCATGTTGGCGCTGCGCAGACCGGAGTCGGCGGTGCGCTTCTGCGAGTGGATGAAGTCCGGGAACTTGATCGGGTCGCGCATGAAGAAGATCGGCGTGTTGTTCCCGACCATGTCGAAGTTGCCGTCCTCGGTGTAGAACTTCAGCGAGAACCCGCGAACATCGCGCCAGGTGTCCGGGGAGCCCAGCTCACCGGCCACGGTGGAGAAGCGCGCGAGCATCGGGGTCTTGGTGCCCTTCTGCAGGAACTTCGCGTAGGTGTACGCGGAGATGTCCTCGGTGATCTCCAGCTCGCCGAAGGCGCCGGAGCCCTTCGCGTGCGGGGAGCGCTCAGGGACGCGCTCGCGGTCGAAGCGGGCCAGCTTCTGGACCAGCTCCACATCGTGCAGCAGCAGCGGGCCGTTGGCGCCGACGCTCAGCGAGTACTCGTCGGACTGGCGCGGCACGCCGGTCTCGGTGGTGGAGGGGCGATGGGGATCGAACTGCTGTTCGGTCATGGTGGATCTCCTTCGTCGTGGGTGTGACTGGGGATGGGCCCGGGCTCCGCGGGTGCGGAGCGGTTCGGGTGGTCTGAGATGGCGACCCCGGGATCAGTCCCGGGACTCGGCCTCGGCGCGCTCCCGGGCGGCCCGGCACTGCGGGCACAGGGCGCGGAAGACGACGTCGGCGCTGAGGATCTGCATCCCATGGGTCTGGCTCGGGTGCAGACACGGGGCCTGCCCGACGGCGCAGTCCACGTCCTCCACGCGCCCGCAGTCCACGCACACGCTGTGGTGGTGGTTGTCGTTGGCGCGGGTCTCGTACAGCCCCGGGGTGCCGGGCGGCTGGAACTTCCGGAGCATGCCGACCGCGGTGAGGTCGGCCAGCACCACGTAGACGGACTGCACGGTGATGCTCGGCAGCACGGCGCGCACGTGGCGGACGATCTCCTCGGCGGTGGAGTGCTGGTGCCGATGCACGGTGTGCAGCACGGCCAGGCGCTGCCGGGTCACCCGACGGCCCAGGGAGCGCAGCTCGTCCGACCACTGCGCGCGCAGGGCCGCGGCGTCGTGGGCCGGAGGGTGCGTCGGCGTGGTCTGTGAGGTCATGGAACCACCCTAGCGTTATTCTGAGCCACTCACAATAGGAGGCCGCTGGGCGAGTGATATGGATCATGGAAGATCTGCGGCTGAAATCGCGTCACGATCCGGGGTCGCGGTGCTCTGGAGAAGGTGTCGGGGCCTCCGGGGAGGAGGCCCCGACACCGCGGCAGCCCGTATCGGGGGATGCGGCCGCCCGCTCGCGGACCGGGACATGGGGGATGTCCGGATCCGCATTCCGGGGGCGCCTGGCAGGGGGGAGCCAGGCGCGGGTGCGTCGCCGCCCCATCGGGGGATGTGCTCCATGGGGGATGGAGCAGGGCGGGGCGCACCCGGGTATCCCGGTGCATCGGGATGGCCCCGGCGTCGTCGGACTCTCACGCTGCGATGACGAGCATCCTGTGGCGACTCTTGCGTCGTTCGATGCGATGCTTCCGCGACCATCCTGGCCTAAGGTTATCGGGACGAGTGCCCGGGGGACAGGGTCTCGGAATATCGGGGGTGAATGTTTCGTGATGCAACCGGAAGACGCGGCGGGCAGCGCGGCCGAGGGGTCGCAGACGCCGGAGAAGGACGAGGCGCTGCTGCGCCGGTACCCGGAGGACCCGGCCGATGTGGCCGAGCGGCTGTATCAGCGCCATGCGCGCACCGCGGTGCGGATCGCCCGACGCTCCGGCGCGAACCCGGAGGAGGCCGAGGACGCCGTCGCCGAGGCCTTCGTGCGCATCCTCGGGATGCTCGCCGACGGCAGAGGGCCCCGTCGGGCCTTCCTGCGGTACCTGATGCGAACGGTCGCCACGGTGGTGCGCGAGCGCCGCAGCGGCCCCGCCCCGCAGGATCCGCAGTCCCCGGAGGCGCTGCCGCTGGCGGAGACCACCGAGGCCGTGGTGGGCCGCCGCGAGGAGGCCCGCATCGTCACCCGCGCCTATCAGGATCTGCCCCCGCGCTGGCGCACCATCCTGTGGGGTCTGGATGTGGAAGGGCGTGCGCCTCGCGAGCTGGCGGCGGAGCTGGAGATGACGCCCAACGCCGTCTCCCAGGCCGCCGTGCGGGCCCGCGAACGCCTCCGGGAAGGGTATCTCTCCCACTATGCGCTGCGTCCGGCGACGGGGGAGTGCGCCGAATATGCGCCGATGCTCCCGCAGCTGGTGCGCGGGCGCCTGACGTCTGCTCGTCGTCGGCGCCTGCTGCGGCATCTGGAGACCTGCCCGCGCTGCTCCGCCGAGCACCTGGCGCTGGTCAGCACCTCCGATCTGATGCGCGGTTGGGTGCTGCCGGGGATGCTCCTGGGCGGAGTCCTGCTGCACGGCGGGCAGCGGGCTCACGCCCTGGCCGCCGTCGGCGCGGCGTCGGGTCCCGTGGCCGACGGCGCGGCATCTCCCCGGGGAATCGCGGATCCGCCCCGACACGCGCCCTCCGGGCGCGCGCACCTGGGTGCGGGACATCCCGGGTGGCGGCGGGTGCGGCTCGGTTCGGCCCTGGCCGCGGTCGCATTGTTCGCCTCCACCGTACAGCTGCCTCCGGAGGGAGCCCGGCCCTCGCCCACCATCGGGGCGGAGATCTCCGCCCCGTCATCGGAAGCCGATGCCCCGTCCTCCCCGTCGCGACTCCCACCCACCGAGTTCGCGGAGACCGAGACCGCCCCGCGGGCCGCAGCCGGCGCACCGGCGGCGCGTGAGGAGGCGGAGCGTCGGGTGCTGGTGCGCACGGTCCTCGCCGCGCGCACCACGGCTTCGCCCGAGCCGGACCGCGGGAACGGTCAGGGGATCCGAGGCGAGGGGGGCTCCTCCGGTGAGGCCGGACCCGCCGGGCGCGCCGACGGGTCCTCGTCCCCCGTCGAGGATCGGGGGAGCGCGGTGCCGGTGCCGCAGGCCTCCTTCAGCAGCGCCCAGGTGCGGCCCGCCGACGCCGAGCCGGAGGCCTCCGGGCCCTCGGCGGAGCCCGCGGAGGAGCCGGTGATCCGCACCGCCGCGGCCGCGGTGCCCGCACAGGCGCAGCCGGAGACCGACCTCGTACCGATCGATGTCGATCCCGGCCCCGTCCCTGCGGCGCAGCGGCCCGCGACCGGGGCGCAGTCCCCGGTGCTTCCGGATCCGGTGGACCCGGAGCCGCAGCCGGAGACCGGGCCGGTGGCCGCCGGGGAGAGCGCGAGCGAGCAGGATGCAGGCGGGGAAGCCGCGGTCGAGGATGCTGCGGCCGGGGACGCCGTGGCCGAGGACGCCGCCGGGCCGCAGACTCCGGCCTCCGCGGCACCCGCGGACCTCCCGGAGGACGGGCAGCCGGTTCCCCAGGCGCGGCTCCCTCGTGCCGCGGGGGTCGGTGTGGTCGAGGAGACCGGGGATGAGGGGCTGCCCGCTGGTGAGCTGCCGATGGGGGAGCCCCGGGCGTATGCTCCGCGTGCCTATGGCCCCCGCGCGTACGCTCCGTGCGCTGCTGCCCCGCGGGCTGCGAGCGCACGGCCCATCCCGGTCTGGACCGCGACGTGGGTCGTGGTGCGCTGGCGCGGCTGACCGACTGTCCGAGACCGCCCAGCCAGTCCTCAGCTGGCTGACAGGTCTGCGCAACCACTCCGTGACCCTGATGCTTTACGGTTGAAGCACCGCGTTCGGCGTCCCCCGCGGGCGTCCGCGGACCGTCGTCGTCATCCGAGGAGACATCGAAGGACCATGCACCAGCACTACAACGGGCTGAAGACCGCCCTGCTGTTCGGCGGGCTCTGGGCGGTGCTGCTCGGGATCGGCGGCGTGCTGGCCGCCGGGACCCGCAGCTCCGCGTTCATCTGGATCTTCGCCCTGATCGCCCTGGGCACCTCCGCCTACGGGTACTGGAACAGCGACAAGATCGCCATCCGCTCCATGAACGCCCGGCCGGTCACCCCGCAGGAGGCCCCGGCCATGTACCGGATCGTCCAGGAGCTGTCCGCCCGGGCCGACAAGCCCATGCCGCGGCTGTACATCGCCCCGACCCTCTCGCCCAACGCCTTCGCCACCGGGCGCAACCCGGAGCACGCCGCGGTGTGCTGCACCGAGGGCATCCTGCAGCTGCTCAACGAACGCGAGCTGCGCGGGGTGCTCGGGCACGAGCTGATGCACGTGTACAACCGGGACATCCTGACCTCCTCCGTGGCGGGGGCCATCGCCGGCGTCGTCTCCTCCATCGCCCAGTTCGCGCTGTTCTTCGGCGGCAACCGGGAGCGCGGCGGCAACGTCATCGGCAGCCTGCTCATCGCCCTGGTCGCCCCGCTGGCGGCCTCGATCATCCAGATGGCCATCAGCCGCACCCGCGAGTACGACGCCGATGAGGACGGCGCCCGGCTCACCGACGACCCGCTGGCCCTGGCCTCGGCGCTGCGCAAGCTGGAGACCGGCACCGCCCGGGCCCCGATGGACCCGGAGAACCCGAAGGTCGCCAACGCCTCCCACGTGATGATCGCCAACCCCTTCGGCGGGCTGAACGTGGGGCGCCTGACCTCCACCCACCCGCCCATGGACCAGCGCATCGCCCGCCTGGAGCAGATGGCCGGCTACGGCGGGAACGCCGCCCGCTGAGCCGCAGCCTCCGGCCGAACGCCGCGCGGCCCGCACCCCGGAGGATCGGGGGCGGGCCGCGTCGCGTCGGATCGGGGGCGGAGGGGTCTACCGGTAGTTGACGAACTGTACGGCGACCTCCAGGTCCGCCTCCTTCAGCAGGCCCTGCACGGCCTGCAGATCATCCCGGGACTTGGAGGAGACCCGCAGCTCATCGCCCTGGATCTGCGCCTTCACGCCCTTGGGGCCCTCCTCCCGGATGAGCTTGGAGATCTTCTTGGCCTGGTCCTGTGCGATGCCCTCCTTGATGGAGCACTCGATGCGGTGCTCCTTGCCGGAGGGGTACGGCTCCCCGGCGTCCAGGGACTTCAGGGAGATTCCGCGCTTGACCAGCTTGGACTGGAAGACGTCCAGCACCGCCTGGGTGCGCTCGG
>ERZ1023261.179-NODE-179-length-25393-cov-15.561923_pt1 | contig 25393 bp, 17 predicted proteins | sample MGYA00521234_ERZ1023261 | MGnify/ENA primary metagenome ERZ1023261 (study PRJEB32759, sample SAMN07749871) | skin metagenome | biome: transportation; feature: city; material: polyester macromolecule | host: Homo sapiens | place: Hong Kong:TC line | collected...
GCAGCACGCCCAGCGGCTCGTGCTCCACGACGGTCTTCTGCGCGCCCTGCGGCTGCAGCTCGGTGGGCTCCAGGACGTCGGGGCCGTGCTCGGCGTACCAGCGGAAGATGGAGGCGACCAGCTGGACCTCCTGCAGGCCCTCGCTCTTGAGCTTGCCCATCTCCCGGCCGATGATCCCGGCCAGCTCCTCGGCGCGCTGCTCGAAGAGGTCTCCGACCTTCGCCAGGGCCTGGGCGCGCTGGGCGATCGGGGTGTCCCGCCAGGGGCCGACGGCGCGGTGCGCCCGCTCGATGATCTCGGGGATCTGCTGGGCGGGCAGGGAGTCGAAGGTCTGCTCGACCTCGCCGGTGGATGCGTTGGTCACTGCGAATTCGGTCATAACCACTAGTCAACGCCCCGGGTGGGGGACGGTTCCAGGGGTTTTCGCCGTGAGCATGACGGCGGGGGCGTCATCCGGGGACGCCGGGCGTCATCGGCGCGTCGCACGGTCACATCCGCGTCCGTTCTTGGCTGGCCGCGGCTGCGCCGGTTCACTGGAGGGGTACCTATCCAGAGCGGCCGAGAGACCTGGCTCGACGACGCCGCAGCAACCACCCCCACCGCCCTCGTGCGACGGTTCGGGAACGGTGCTCCCGCCAGGACCGATGGATACCGTGCGACAGCCGCCGCGGCTGCCGCGATCCGTCGGCCGATCCTGCAGAAGGAGGCCCGACGTGCCCGCCGCACCCCCGACCCCGCCGCCCTCGCTGTCCTACGAGCTGTTCCCACCGCGCGGACCCGCCGCCCAGGACGCCCTGCTGCGCACCCTCGACGCCCTCGCCCCGACCGCCCCCGACTGGGTCTCCGTGACCACCGGGGTGCAGGCCGATCGACGCGCCGGCTGCCTGGACCTGCTGGAGCACCTGGTGCACCACACCCCGTACCGGCCGCTGGCCCACGTGATCGCCACGGGCAGCACCCGCGGGCAGCTGCGGGAGCTGACGGCCCGGATCCTGGACCTCGGGGTGCGCGGGATCCTCGCGCTGCGCGGGGACCGTCCGTCCGGATACGTCCCCGGGCCGGAGGAGCTGCCGTTCGCCCGCCACCTCGTGGAGCTGGTCCGGGAGGTGGAGCGGGAGCACCGCGCCCACCTGGGCGCTGGGCGCCTGGCGGTGGGGGTCGCGGCCTATCCCGTGCGCCACCCCGAATCCCCGAGCGCCCTGCACGACATCGAGGTGCTGCTGGCCAAGGAGCGGGCCGGGGCGGACTTCGCGATCACCCAGGTCTGCCAGGACCCGCAGGACTACGTCCGGCTGCGGGCCCGGGCCGAGCAGGCCGGGGTGGGGCTGCCGCTGGTGGCTGGGATCCTCCCGGTGACCAGCCTGCGCCGCTACGAGAGGGTCTGCGCCCTGGCCGGGCTGGCGGTGGACGAGCGCTTCGCCCACCGGCTGGAGACCGCCGAGAGCGAGACGCAGCGGCGTCGGGTGGGGGTGGCCCGGGCCCGGGAGCAGGCCCTGGCCGCCATGGACGCCGGGGCGCCGGGACTGCACCTGTACACCTTCAACGAGCATCCCGCGGCCCTGGAGCTGCTGGAGGTCCTGGACCTGCCTCGCCCCTCCCTGACACCCCGCCCGCCCCTGGGCCGACGCAGTCCGGTGGAGACCGCCCGGGGGCACCTGCCCTCCGGCTCCCAGCCCCTGGACGAGGAGATCCTCCCGGCGCCTGCGACCGAGAAGCAGCGCCATCCGGGACCGCCGGACCGTTCCCGCCACCCCGATCACCCCCACACCCGAGACACCCGATCCGATGCCGAGGAGACCACCGTGAGCACCACCGACCGCACCGCCGAGCACACTGAAGAGCGCACCGCCCTGTCCACCCACGGGGCCGCCGCCTGCCCCTTCCCCGCCGCGACCGTCCTGGGATACCCGCGCATCGGGCCCCGCCGGGAGCTCAAGCGCGCCCTGGAGCGGCGCTGGTCCGGGAACGCCGACGCCGCGGACCTGGCCAGCGAGGTCACCGCCCTGCGGGTGCGCACCGTCGCCCGGCTGCGCGAGCTGGGACTGACCGGCTGCTCCGCGATCCCCGCGTCCTTCGCCCTCTACGACCAGGTGCTCGACGCGATCGTCGCCACCGGGGCCGTGCCCGCCCGCTTCCACGACCTCGCCGACGAGCACGGGCGCCTGGACCGGGAGGCCTCCTTCGTCCTGGCCCGCGGCGACGCCGCCCGCGGGCCCCTGGAGATGACCAAGTGGTTCGACACCAACTACCACTACCTGGTCCCCGAGATCGGGCCGGAGACCCCCTTCGCGGCGAACCCCGAGGAGCTCAAGGGCCAGGTCTACGCCGGCACCTACTCCCCGGCCGACGCCGCGGCCCTGCGCCCGGCCGTCGTCGGACCCGTGACCTTCCTGCTGCTGGCCAAGCCCGAGGACTCCGCCCCGGCCGGCTACGACCCCCTGGACCGGCTGGAGGATCTGCTGCCGGTGTACTCCGAGCTGATCGCGGCCCTGGGGCGCACCGGGGTGCGCTGGGTGCAGCTGGAGGAGCCCGCCCTGGCGGCCGACCAGGACCGGGAGGATCTGCCGGAGCTGGTGGAGCGGGCCTACCGCGTGCTCTCCGAGGCCCGGGCGGCGGAGGACCCCGCCCTGCTGGTCACCACCGCCTACGGGGACGCCCGTGAGCTGCTGCCGGTGCTGGCCCGCACCGGGGTGGAGGCCGTGCACGCGGACCTGGCCTCCGGGCGGCGCGGACTGCGCCGGCTCACCGCCGAGCAGCTCGAGCCCTTCCTCGCCCCGCAGGCCCCGGCGCTGGTGGCCGGCGTCGTGGACGGGCGCAACGTGTGGCGCACGGACCTGCCGGGTGCCCTGGACCTGCTCGAGGAGCTGACCGAGGCCGGCGCCCGGGTGCGGGTGGGCACCTCCACCTCCCTGCTGCACGTGCCCCACGACCTCGAGGCCGAGACCGCCCTGCCCGGCCACGCCCGGAACCGCCTGGCCTTCGCGGACCAGAAGGTCCAGGAGGTGCTGATCCTCGCCCGCGGCCTGGCCGAGGGACGGGAGGCGATCGCCGAGGAGCTCGCGGCGGCCGAGGCGAGCCCGACCGAGCCGGGCCGCAGCACGCCCGACGCCGGGGACCCCGGGCTCGATGCGGCCGTGCGCTCGCGCGCCGCGGCCGTGGGCCCGCAGGACCGCCGGCGGGAGCCGGGACAGGTGCGTCGCGACATCCAGCGCGAACGCGGCGCGGCCGCGGGGCTGGGCCCGGTGCCGACCACGACCATCGGCTCCTTCCCGCAGACCCCCGAGATCCGGCGGGCCCGCGCCGAGCACCGGGCCGGGCGGCTGTCCGAGGAGGGCTACCGGGATCGGCTGCGGGAGGAGATCGCCCGGGTGATCCGGCTGCAGGAGGAGCTGGGGCTGGATGTGCTGGTGCACGGTGAGGCCGAGCGCAACGACATGGTCCAGTACTTCGCCGAGCACTTCGAGGGCTTCTCCGCGACCGAGCACGGCTGGGTGCAGTCCTACGGCTCTCGCTGCACCCGCCCCTCGATCCTGTGGGGCGACGTCTCCCGGAAGGGGGAGGGGGTGCGCGGGGAGGCCTTCACCGTCCCGTGGATCACCTGGGCGCAGTCGCTGACCGAGCGCCCGGTCAAGGGGATGCTCACCGGCCCGGTCACGATCCTCGCGTGGTCCTTCGTCCGGGAGGACCAGCCGCTGGCCGTCACCGCGGACCAGGTGGCCCTGGCCCTGCGCGATGAGGTGAGGGATCTGGAGGACGCCGGCATCGGCATCGTGCAGGTGGACGAGCCGGCCCTGCGCGAGCTGCTGCCGCTGCGTCGGGAGGACCACGCCGCGTACCTGGAGTGGGCGGTGCAGGCCTTCCGCCTGGCCACCTCCGGGGTGCGCGCCGAGACCCAGATCCACACGCACCTGTGCTACTCGGAGTTCGGGGAGGTGCTCGCGGCGATCGACGCGCTGGACGCCGACGTCACCAGCGTGGAGGCGGCCCGCTCCCGGATGGAGCTGCTGGCCCCGCTGGCCGAGTCCGGTTTCGACCGCGGCATCGGGCCGGGGGTGTGGGACATCCACTCCCCGCGGGTGCCCGCCGAGGAGGAGATCCGGGACCTGCTCCAGGCCGCGGCGCGGGTGGTGCCGGCGGATCGGCTGTGGGCCAACCCGGACTGCGGGCTGAAGACCCGGGGATACCCGGAGACCGAGGCCGCGCTGCGCCACCTGGTGGCCGCGGCCGCGGCGGTGCGTCGGGAGGCCGCGGCGCGTCCGGAGGAGGCGGTGCCGGTGGCCTGAGCCCCGCTCAGTCCTCGGGCAGCAGCTCGACGATCCCCTCCAGGAACTCCGGGGTGTCCAGTCCCGGATCCACCGAGATCCGCACGAAGTAGCCGTGCATGAGAGCCAGCAGCCCGTCCGCGCGGCGCCGGGCCAGCTCCTCCGCGGGCCCGGCGTCGCCCTGACGGCGGGCCCAGGGCAGCAGGGCCCCGGCCATCAGGTCCCGGACCCGCCGCAGGTTGCCCCGGGCCAGCTGCGCGATCCGGGGGTCCAGGACGGCCTCGGACCACAGCTGCAGGAACATGCGCATCAGGTCTCGGTCCACGACGTCGCGCGGCACGGTGCGGGCGATGCCCCGGGGGGTCACGGCCTGCTCCGCGCTCGCGGCCTCGGCCAGGATCCGCTCGGCCCGCTGAAGGGTGCGCTCGGCGGTGGCCTGCAGGATCTCGTCCTTGGAGGAGAAGTGGGAGTAGATGGATCCGGCCGAGAGTCCGGATTCGCGGATGATCTCGGCCATCGAGGTTCCGGTGAAACCGCGGCGGCGGAAGCAGGCGGCGGCGGCGTCGAGGATCTGTCGGCGGCGGGCGTCTCTGGTCTCATCGGTCAGGCGCGGCATACACAGAGAATACCCGTTCTGTTATGGTGTTCCCAAACAGAACAGGCATTCTTTACGAGGAGCATCCATGTCCGCACCCGAGCAGGCCGCCGCGGCACCCGCCGCCTCCCGCCGGATCCACGCCCCCAGCTCCTGGCCGCGGGCCGGGATGGTCGCGCTGATCTGCGCTGTCGTCGTGACGATCATCGTCCTGGCCTTCACCTGGCCCACCAAGACCCAGGAGGCCAAGGACCTGCCCATCTCCGTGGCCGGGCCGCAGGAGCGGGTCCAGCAGCTGGAGGACACCCTGGAGCAGGCCCGCCCCGGGGTCTTCGATTTCCACGAGGTCTCGAGCCGGGACGACGCCGAGCAGCAGATCCGCCGGCAGGAGACCGTCGGGGCCATCGTCTTCTCCGATGACGCCCAGCAGCCGCCCGAGATCCTCAAGGCCACCGCCGCCGGAACCGTTCCCGCGCAGCTGATGACCGCCCTGGGGGAGCAGCTGCAGTCCCAGATCCGGGCCGGTCTCCAGCAGCGGGCCGACGCGGCCCAGCAGCAGCTGCAGGCCTCCGGCGCCCAGGCCTCCCCGCAGCAGATCCAGCAGGCGGTGGGCCTGCAGAAGGCCGCCGCGAGCACCAAGGTGACCGTGACCGACGTCGTCGGCCTCTCCGACGAGGATCCCAACGGCGCCGGCTTCACCGCCGCCTCCTTCCCCCTCGTGCTCGGCGGGATCATCGGTGGCGTGCTGGTGAACACCATGGTGCACGGACTCTGGCGGCGCCTGTTCGCCGCGGGGGCCTACGCCGTCGTCGCGGGGCTGAGCCTGACCCTGATCCTGCACACCTGGTTCGGCTTCGTGCAGGGAGGCTTCCTGGTGGACTGGATGGTCTTCATCCTGTCCGTGCTGGGCACCTCCAGCTTCATCCTGGGCTGCACCGCGCTGATCGGCAACGCAGGGATCGGTCTGGGCGCGGTGATCACGATGTTCCTGGGCAACCCGCTGTCCGGTGCTCAGGTGCCCTGGCAGTTCTACCCGCACCCCTGGGGCTGGATCGGCCAGCACCTGGTGCCGGGTGCGGCTCAGCACCTGCTGCGCAGCGAGTCCTTCTTCCCCGACGCCGACACCGCCGAGCAGTGGTGGACCCTGATCTTCTGGGCCCTGCTGGGTGTCGCCCTGACCGTGGTGGGCTACCTGGTGCACCACCACGGCAGGACCAGCGATGTGTCCGAGGAGCAGTGGGAGGAAGCCCACGAGGGCGGGGCCCGCGGTGCCGAATCCGCGAGCAGCGTCGCGTCTCAGGCCGGTGCCGCGACTGCCGCGCCGCGCCATCGGGCCGCCGGCTGACTCCACCCCGGCGCCGCTGAGCGCCCCCGTGCCGCGAGCCGGCGCCCCCGCCCTTCCGGATCCGCAGATCCGAGGGACGGGGGCGCCGGCTCGTTCGTGGCTGGTCCGGGGCGGGGCTACAGCTCCTGCTCGTGCACCCGGAAGGTCTTCTCGTTGGTGAACTCGCGCAGGGCCCACTGGGCGCCCTCGCGGCCGTAGCCGGAGAGGTTGATCCCGCCGAAGGGGAACTCCGGACCGGACTCCATGTGCGCGTTGATCTGCAGCATGCCCACCTGCACCCGCTCGCCCACGCGGCGGGCCCGCTCCACATCCGTGGACCACACCGAGCCCATCAGGCCGTACGGGGTGTCGTTGGCGATGCGGATCGCGTCCTCCTCGTCCTCGGCCTTGAAGATGTTGACGATCGGCCCGAACATCTCCCGGCAGCCCATGTCCGAATCCAGCGGGGCGTCGGTGATCAGGGCGGGGGACATGAACCAGCCCGGCCGGTCCAGCTTCTCGCCCCCGCAGTGCAGGGTCGCGCCGTCCTTCACGGCCTGCTGCACGGACTCCACGAGCTCATCCCGGGCGGATTCGGAGGACAGCGGGCCCATGTCCGTGTCCTCGGCGTCGTAGTCACCGACGACGGTGGCCTCCACGGCCTTCTTGGCCGCGGCGACGAACTCGTCGTAGATGTCCTTCAGCACGATGAAGCGCTTGGGGGAGGTACACACCTGCCCGGCGTTGGCCAGGCGCAGGGACACGGCCTTCTTCGCCAGGGCCGCGACGTCGTCGGTGTCCAGCACGATCAGCGGGTCGTTGCCGCCCAGCTCCAGCACGGAGCGCTTCAGGTGCTTGGCCGCGATCCCGGCGACCGCGGCCCCGGCCTTCTCCGAGCCGGTCAGGGAGAAGCCCTTCACGCGCGGATCGCCCAGGACCACCTCGGCGTCGGAGGAGTCCATGTACACGTTGGTGTACACCCCCTCCGGCAGCCCGGCCTCCACCAGCAGATCCGCCAGGGCCTGGGAGGACTTCGGGCAGATCGCCGCCTGCTTCATGATGATCGCGTTGCCGACCATCAGGTTGGGCAGGGCGAAGCGGGCCAGCTGGTTGTACGGGAAGTTCCACGGCATGATGCTCAGCAGCACGCCCAGCGGGTCGTGCTTGACGACGGTGCTCACCCCGTCGGAGGGGTGCAGCTCGGTGGGGGCCAGGAACTCCTCCGCGTGCTCGGCGTACCAGCGGGCGGTCGCGGCGACCTTCTTCACCTCCGCGATGGTCTGCGGCTTCGGCTTGCCCATCTCGTGCCCGACGATCTCCGCCAGCTCCTCCTGGCGGGCCTCGAACAGGTCCGCGAAGCGGTTCAGGATCTCCCCGCGCTCGGCGTAGGACCGCTGGGACCAGTCCTGGTAGGCGGCGTCGGCGCGGTCGACCACGTCCTTCAGCTGCTCCTCGGTGAGCGAATCGAAGGTCTCCTCGACCTCGCCGGTGTTGGGATTGGTGACTGCGAAAGTGCTCATGGTCCCCAGTCAACCGCGTGACGCGCACCTCGTCCAGGGCGTGACCAGGGATTTCGGCCTGGGCGGACGGCCCGGATGGACGGCTCGGGACGGAGGCCTGACGACGGCGGACGGGTGCCCGGGGACTCAGAAGTCCCGGGCGGTCTCCGGAGACAGGGCCGGGTTGATCCGCTGCAGGTGGATGCGGCGGGTCAGGCGGATGCACGGGCGCACGAGCATGAGCACGGAGCCGGCCACGAACAGCCACGTGCCCGCGACCATCGTCGCGTCGCTGAAGAACAGGAAGGAGCCGATCAGGAAGATCAGCCCGATCAGCACGTCGTTGACGATCGAGAGGGTCTCGTACAGTCCCCGGATCACCAGCTCGTCGGGTCCGATGCGCAGCTGGATGGGGCGCTGGCCCTGCTCTCCGGCGGCGGGGGCGGCGGCGGTGCGATCCTCGGGGGGGTGCGGTCGAATCTGCCATGGGCACATGCTCGCACATCCGCGCGAACCCGACCCGCCGGGCGCCGACCCGCCGTGCCGCGGCGTCGGGCTCAGGCCAGCCCGACGGCGGTCAGCCACACGAGTGCCGCGTTCAGCGCGATGATCGCCGTCGTCGCGGCCCACGCCAGAATCGTCATCCACCGCGGATTCGCGTGCTCGCCCATCAGGGTCCGGTCCGCGGTGCAGCGCACCAGCGGGATCAGGGCGAAGGGGATTCCCAGGGACAGCGCCACCTGGCTGAGCACCAGGGCACGGGTGGGGTCCCAGCCGGCGGCGAGGATCGCCAGCGCCGGGACCAGGGTGATCACCCGGCGCGCCAGCAGGGGGATGCGCAGCTGCAGCAGCCCGGCCATGATGTCCGCCCCGGCGTAGCAGCCGACCGCGGTGGAGGCCAGTCCGGAGACCAGCAGCCCCACCGCGAAGACGACGCCGATCCCGGGACCCAGGGCCGCGGTGACCGCCGCGTGCGCGCCCTCGATGCTGTCCGTGCCGGGGACCCCCTGCAGATTCCCGGCGGCCAGCAGCAGCATCGCGATGTTCACGGACCCGGCGATCACCAGGGCGAAGACCACATCCCAGCGGGAGGCCCGCAGCAGGGCTCGACGCCGCGCCTCGGCCTGCTCAGATCCCGGCTCCGCCGCGTCGGCGTCGGCCCCGGCGTGGTCCACGGACAGCCGCGAGTGCAGGTAGATCGCATGGGGCATGACCGTCGCACCCAGCATGCTGGCGCCGAGCAGCACGGAGTCCGCGCCCTCGAAGCGGGGGATCAGCCCCGCGGCGGTGGCCGACCAGTCCGGCGGGGCGGCGAACAGGCCCGCGGTGAATCCGATGGTGATGATCAGCAGCAGCCCCATGATCACGTGTTGGAAGGGCCGCTGCCCGTGGCGGGACTGGATGCCCAGCAGCAGCATGGACACGATCCCGACGATCAGCCCGCCCCAGACCAGCGGCAGCCCGAACAGCAGGTGCAGCGCGATGGCCCCGCCGATGACCTCCGCGAGGTCCGTGGCGGCCGCGATCAGCTCGGCCTGGGCCCAGAACAGGCGCCGGGGGACCGGGCGCAGCCGACGCCCGAGCAGCTCCGTCAGGGAGGCGCCGGTGACCACCCCGAGCCGGGCGGACAGGTGCTGCACGAGCACGGCCATGAGGTTGGCCAGCACCAGCACCCACACGAGCAGGTAGCCGAACCGGGCCCCCGCGGTGAGGTTGGCCGCGACGTTGCCCGGGTCCACGTAGGCGATGGCGGCCACGAAGGCCGGGCCGAGCAGGCGCCAGCCCCGCCGCGAGGTGATGCTCATGATCTCACCGTAGTCCGGCCACGGAACGGTCCGGACGGTCCGGACGCCCCGGGGGATCCGGGAGGAGGCCGGTGGCCGGCCGGTGACGCGCAGCCGACGCCGCGGCATCGGGCGGGGGAACACCGGGGACCGCCCCGGGCCGAGCCCCCGGAAGCGGCCGCTGACCTGCGATGATCGGTCCCAGGAGTCCGCGCGCGGCGGGCCTTGAGGAGAGGAGCGCGGATGCGCATCGCGGTGTTCGGGTCCGGGTAAGTGGGACTGGTGACGGGGGCCTGCCTGGCCGAGGGCGGGCACCGCGTGGTGTGCGTGGACGTCGACGTCGAGCGGGTGGAGCGCCTGCGCGGCGGGGACTGCCCGATCTGGGAGCTGGGCCTGGCCCCGCTGCTGTCCTCGGGGCTGACCTCCGGGCGGCTGGCCTTCACGACCGAGGCGGCCGAGGCCCTGGATCAGGCGCAGGTCGCGCTGATCGCGGTGGGCACCCCGCAGGGTGCGGACGGGGCGGCGGATCTCACCGCGGTGCACGCGGTGGCCCGCACCATCGGCCGGTGCGCGGACGGGGACCTGCTGGTCGCTGACAAGTCCACGGTGCCGGTGGGCACCGCCGCGGCGGTGCGGGAGCTGATCCGCGAGGAGCTGGAGGCGCGCTTCGCCGAGGGGGCGGCCCCGAGGATCGGGGTGTGCTCGAACCCGGAGTTCCTCAAGGAGGGTGCTGCCGTCGCGGACTTCACCCACGGGGAGCGGATCGTGATCGGGGTGGAGGATGCCCGTGACGAGGAGACGATGCGGACCCTGTACGCGCCGTTCAACCGGCAGCGGGACAAGATCATCGTCATGGACCCGGCGTCGGCGGAGCTGACCAAGTACGCCGCCAACGCGCTGCTGGCCACCAAGATCAGCTTCATGAACGAGATGGCCGGGATCGCCGAGGCCACCGGCGCCGATATCGAGCGGGTGCGCCTGGGCGTGGGCTCCGATCCCCGGATCGGCTACCCGTTCCTGTACGCGGGGGCCGGCTACGGCGGGTCCTGCTTCCCCAAGGACGTCGCCGCCCTGGCCCACACCGCGCGCGCCGTCGGGGTGGATCCGGGGCTGCTGGAGGCCGGGATGCGCGTGAACGAGCGGCAGAAGGAGCGGCTGGGGCAGAAGCTCGCCGAGCTGCTGCCGGACCCGGAGGGGGCGCGGGTCGCGGTGTGGGGGCTGAGCTTCAAACCCCGCACCGACGACGTGCGCGAGGCCCCCTCGCTGGCGCTCGTGGAGCGGCTGCTGGCCGCCGGGTGTCGGGTGCGCGCCTACGATCCGGCGGCCGGGGACACCTTCGCCGCGGCCCTGGCCGCGCGGCTGGGGGTGCGCGAGCTGCCGGAGGCCTACCAGCCGGCGCTCACCCGGGAGGATGCCCTGGAGGGCGCGGACGCGCTGGTGGTGTGCACCGAGTGGGAGCAGTTCCGCGCCTTCGACGCGCAGCTGCTGACCTCCCGGATGGCCGGGCGGGTGATCGTGGACGGGCGGAACCTGTGGGACCCGGAGCAGGTGGCGGCCGCGGGCTTCGCCTACGCCTCGATCGGGCGGGTCACCACCCGGCCCAGCGCCGCTCCAGATCGGGACTGAGCGGGTAGGGCCCGACCGCCGCCGCCATCCCGGTCCCCACCGGGTGGCCCGCCCGCTCCAGGGCCGCGGCCCGGGCGCTGACCAGCTCGGCCGCCACGGCGTCGGCCACCACGGCGTCGCCCGTCTCCTGGGCGGTCCCGGGCAGCAGCAGCCGAGCCCGCCGCTCGGCACCGCCCCGGGGCCCGTCCTCCGCGGCGGCATCCAGCTCCCGCAGCGTCCCGGCCAGCCCGGCCGGGTCGAACAGGGCGCGCACCGCGAGCCGGAAGCGCGGGGCGGGCTCGCCCTGCACGGGCCGCGGGATCGGCGCGGCGCGCACCCGGGGGTCCGCGGCCAGGACCTCCGGAACGCCGATGTCGGGCGGCAGGTGCACCGCGGCGTCGGGCACGGCGGCCAGCAGATCCGCGATCCACGCGCTCACCCGGTCACTGGGGTCCCCCTCGTCATCCAGCGCCGGGCCGGTGAGGTCCGCGATCAGCTGCGGGACGGGGAAGACGACGCCGGCCGGGCGGGTCCAGGGCGCGGGGATGCGCACCGCCAGGGCCCGGGTCTCCCGGTTCTTCACCGCTTTCTGCTCCGGGTCCTCCCGGCCGCCGCGGGCGGCCCAGTCCGGTCCGTCGTGCACCGCCCGCGCTTCCGGGACGTGGCGGAAGGCCGCCCCGGCCTCCCACAGCCGGTGGGCCAGCTCCCAATCCTCCCCGCCGTAGCCGGTCAGGGACTCGTCGAATCCGCCCACGGCCAGGAAGGTCCACCGGCTCACCCCCAGCACCGCGGAGATCACCGCCTGGTGGGTGCGGGCGTCCCCGCCGGCGAGATTCCGGGTGCGGTGGTGGATCTGCTTCAGCCAGGTCGGGGATTCCAGCGGCCGACCGGCGTGGGGACCGGTCAGGTGCGCGTGATCCCGGCGTCCCGTGCTCACCTGCGCGGTGCCTGCCAGCAGCGGGGCGCACAGCGCCGCGAGGTACCCCGGATCGGGGACGGTGTCCCCGTCCAGGAACGCCAGGACCCGGCCGCGAGCGCGCCGGGCCCCGAGGTTGCGCGCCGCCCCCGCCCGGAACCCCCGATCCTCCTGGCGCAGACCCACCACGGCCTCGGGCAGCGTCGGGGCCGCCGGGGAGCCGTCGTCCACGACGATCGTCTCCGCGGTTCCGAGGCCCTCCTGCCGGGCCAGGGCGGCCAGCAGCAGCTCGAGTCGACGGGCCGCCAGGGTCCCGGTGGCCCCGGGGGTCGGATCGGGGGCGCCGTCGTCGTAATAGGGGATCACCACGCTCAGCTCGGGCTGATCCGGGGCGAAGAAGGCGGCGTAGTCCCGGGCGGCCTCCACCCGGCCGTGGGGCAGGGACCCGGGATCCTCGATGCGGGTGAGACCGGGATCCGCGAGGACCTCGCGCAGGCGGGTGAGCAGCTCGCCCGGCGCGAGGGGCAGCACCGTGCCCGGGCGCAGCTGGGCCATCTCCCGGATGTACCGGGAGTCCGCGCACACAGGGCGGCGCCCGAGGCCGATCCACGAGTTCACCGAACCGGAGGCGGACAGGTGCCGGTGCAGGCACAGGGGGGCATCCACCGCCCCCAGCACCGCGGGCAGCTGCGGCTCCGGGACGTATCCGGTGATCCGGAAGATGACCCCCCGCCGCTCGGCTCGCTCCCGCAGCGTCTCGGCCATCTCCTCATGTCCGGCGGCCGTCCGCCCCACGGCCAGCACCACCGGCGGTCCGGCCGGCACCGCCGGGGATCCGACGAGCGCGGCCGCGGCATCGATCGCCTCCTCGTGGCCCTTGCCCGGGTACACGAAGCCGAAGATCCCCAGGACCGGGCCGTGCCCGGCCGGCAGCCAGCGGTCCAGCGGGTCCGCCGCATCCCCTCCGGTGCTGGAAGACTCCGCGGTCGGGCGGGACGCCGCCCCCTGGTCGGGTCTCCGTTGGATACCCGTGGAGGTCCCAGGGGCGGTCCGCGCGGCGGGCGGATCCGGCAGGGGCAGCGGCACCACGGCGATCCGCGGTGGGCGGGCCCCGGGGCCGGGGGCCGCCGGGACCGTCCCGTGTTCGGCGAGCAGGGCCAGCTCGTGCCGGGAGCTGACCACGACTCCGGCCCCGGCCGCCGCGGCGATCCGGGCGTAGGCCCTCCGCCGCCGCGGCAGGTTCCGCGGGCCATCGCTGGGTTGGGGGATGTCGTGCAGGGTCGCGGACAGCCCCGCGCACGCGGCGGCCACTCGAGCCACCCGCTCGGCGGCCTCCTCGGGGCTGGGACCGAACAGCGCCTCCGTGACGTGCAGGTGGACCCGGCGCCCGGCCAGACGCGGCAGGGCCGCATCCAGGGCCGCGGGGTCGGGCACCCGCAGCACGGGGGCGCCCAGGGCCGCGGCCAGGTCCAGGGCGCAGGCGCTGACCCCGTGCTCGGGCGGCCCCGGCACCACGTGCAGCGGCAGAGCGGGATCCCCGGGCGTCGGGGTGTGGGTCGCCTCGCTGCCGATCGCCTCGGGCGACGCCTCTTCGGGCCGGGTCATCCGCGCGCCTCCGGTCGGCGGCGTCGGGCGCCATCCAGGGCCTCGGTCAGTCCCAGCAGCTTCAGGGTCCCGGCGTGGCGGGCGAGCCCGGCATCCACGAACCCCGGATGGCGGGTGTACCAGGCCAGCTGCGCGCGGGCGACCTCCTCCTCGGGGACCCGGACGCCGTCCACCTGCCAGCCGGGACCGGACCACTGCTGCGCGGGCACCCCCGGAAAGGCCGCCCGGGCGGCGGCGGTCACGGGGGCGCGGATCCCGCCGAGCATCTGCGCGTCCGGGGCCTCCGGGGCGGGGTCCAGGGCGAACCCGGCCTCGGCCAGGCGCCGGATCACCAGGGGGGCCACGCCGGTCAGGAAGGCGTTGGTCGGGTGGTTCAGCGTGTGGTGGGTGCGCTGCGCGGGCAGCATCGCGGCCAGCACCGCGGAGGCCGCCACGGCGTCGTGGGCCCGCTCCCGCCGGCGCATCCGCATCAGGGAGTCCGCGGTCAGCCGCCCCACGGCCGCCGGGTCCACGGCCCCGGTCAGCTCCTCGACCAGCCGCAGGGCCCGCGGGAAGGGCAGCCTCCGGGCATAGCGCCGGGACTCCCGGGCCGCCAGCAGCAGGCGCAGGTCGTGATACGGGACCACCGGCGGGTCCACCGACCCGGCGCAGGAGGGCCGGACCGTCACCTGGAACGGGAAGATCCCCGCGAAGCGCAGCACGGGGAAGACCACGACGGGCGCCCCGGCGGGCAGCAGGGCCGCCACCTGCTCGGTGCCCACCGGCAGGTCCCGGTAATCCGCGCGCACCGGCTGGGTCACCAGCGCCTCGGCCCGCCCGGCCAGGCGGGCCAGATGCCCGAGGTCCTCGGTCTCCAGCTCGTGCACCGGCGGAACCCGTACGGCGCAGGCCCCGGCCGTCTCCAGCAGCCGCCGCACGGAACCGGCCTGGCAGTTCCCGTGTACGAGCACCACCGGGCGCCCGGCGGGAGCCAGGGGGCGCAGCCCATAGAACTCGCCGAAGTGCTCCCGGCGGGCCCGCGCGGCATCGGCCGCGGCGGGGGGCGGAAGCGGGGCGGCGGGGCGGTCCGCAGGGGTGGTGAACATGGGCTCATGCTACCGGGATCCGCGCCGTGAGCTGCGTGATAACATCGCCGTATCCCCAGGTGAGACCGGGCTTTTCCGGGTCCGCGGCCTGATCGTCGCGCCTACCCGGTGCTGGCGGCCGCCCGCTTCCCTGACGGCCCATGCAGACCGTCACCACGAGGAAGGTGGGTTCGTGTCCCCCGATCGCGCGCGCATCCCCGCCCGCGTGCTCTCCGTGCCCTCCCACCACCCCTACATCCAGGCGGTCCTGGACCCGTGCGCCGTGAGCAGGTCCTCCCGGATCCGGGCGCGGCGCGCGATGAGACCGCCGCCTGGCGCCCCTCGCCGGTGCTGGACCCGCGGTGGATCCGCCGGCACGCGGAGCGCTTCGACATCGTCCATGTGCACTTCGGCTTCGAGGCCTGTGATCCCCGGACCATCGAGGCCTTCTGCCGGGAGGTGCGCGCCTGCTCCCGGCTGCTCGTGCTCACCGTGCACGACCTGTCCAACCCGCAGCTGCCCGCCGAGCATCAGGAGGGCTTCCTCGCCTGTCTGGATGCGCTGGTGCGCCACGCGGACCAGGTGCTCACCCTCACCCCCACGGCCGCCGGTGAGATCGAGCGGCGGTGGGGGCGCCGCGCCGTCGTCGTGGAGCACCCGCCGCTCCTGCTGGGTCCGGACGCCGCCGCGGCCCCGAGGATCGCGCCACCACGCCGGGAGGACCCTGCGCAGGCCCCGGCGGGCCCGGCCCGGTTGGGCGTACTCCTGAAGGACGCCCGGCCCTCCCTGGACCTGGAAGCCGTGGCGGGCCTGGCCGAGGTCCTGGATCAGCCGCCGGCCGCCGACGGATCGGGTGCCCGCCTGGAGATCCTGCACCACGGCCGCTTCCGGGCCGGCCGGGAGGAGGCCGTCGCCGCCCTGTTCGCCCGGCTGGCCGACCGGCCGACGGCGCGGCTGCTGCGCACCGGGCGCCTGGACGACGCCGCCCTGGAGGCGTGGCTGCGCGGGCTGGACGCCCTTGTGCTGCCCTACGGCCACGGCACCCACTCCGGTCTGCTGGAGCTGGCCTGCGACCTGGGGGTGCGCGTGCTGGTCAGCGACCGGGGGCACTTCGCCGCCCAGCGGCCCGGTGTCGTGAGCGCCGTCGACCTCCACGACCGCGCCGCCCTGGGACGGGCCGTGGAGCAGCTGCTGCGCACACCCCGCCCCGCCCCGATGACCCGGGCCGAGGCCCGCCACCGGATCACCGCGGTGCGCGCCGAGCACACCGCGATCTACCGGAGCCTGCTCGCCCCGCGGGCCCTGGAGAGCGCCGGCGCCCGACTGCGCATCCTCGTCCTGGCGGGGTTCCGCTACCCCCTGGTCCAGCCGCACCAGGGCGGCCTGGAATCCCACGTCTGGTCCCTGGTGCGCCAGCTGCGCGCCCGCGGACACCTGGTCCTGCTGGGCGCCCCCGCGGGCTCGGACTTCCTGGACGCGGGCATCCCCGAGCTGACCTGGCCCCGCTTCACCTGGCCCGTGGACCAGGCGCGCACGGATGCGAGCCTGCCGGAGCCGATCCGACGGCTGCAGGACGAGGCGCTGGACCGGGCCCTGGACTGGCTTCAGGCACATCCGGGCGCCGTCGATGTGGTGCACCATCATGCCCTGTGCGCCCGTGCCCACGAGCGGGCAGGCGACCTGCCCGTGCCGCTGGTCAGTACGCTGCACACCCCGCCGCTGCCGGAGCTGGTGGAGCCGATCCGCCGGGCGGCCGGGCGCGGCGCCGGGCCGGGGGGTCCGGAGACCCTGGTCGCCGTCTCCGAGCACACCGCCGAGGGGTGGCGCGCCCAGGGGGTCCCGGCCCGCGCCGTGCCCAACGGGGTGGACACCTCCGCGTGGACCCTCGGGGCCGGCGGGGAGAGACTGTGCTGGTTCGGGCGGATCGTGCCGGAGAAGGCCCCGCACCTGGCGGTCCTCGCGGCCGCCCGCCTCGGGATGGGACTGGATCTGGCCGGGCCCGTCGGGGATCCCGCGTACGCCGCTCAGCTGGCCCGGCTCTGCCGGGGCCGCGATGTGCGGTGGCGGGGGCCGCTGCGCCAGGCGGAGCTGGCCGACCTCGTCGGCTCCTCCCTGTGCACCCTGGTCACCCCGGTGTGGGATGAGCCCTTCGGGCAGGTGGTCCCGGAGTCCCTGGCCTGCGGCACCCCGGTGGTGGCGGTGCGCCGGGGTGGGCTGGGGGAGGTCTTCGACCGCACCGAAGGGGTCCGGCTGGTCGCCCCCGCCGAGGATCAGGACCGCCTCGCCGCCAGGCTGGCGCGGGAGGTGCGCGTGCTGGCCGCCGCCCACCGCGACCCGGAGGAGCGGGCCCGGCTGCGGGGCCTGGCCCGGGAGGAGGCGGTGCGCCGGTTCTCCTTCGAACGCACCGTGGACGCGCTGGAGCGGGTATACCGGCGCGCGATCCGCGAGCGCGGCCGCACCGCCCGCCCCTCGGCGGCACCGCGGGAGGTGCGGGCGTGATCGGCTGGTATCTGCACCATCACGGGGCCGGGCATCTGCAGCGGCTGCGGGCCATCGCCGCGCAGCTTGAGGCCGAGGTGACCGTGTTCAGCTCCCTGCCTGCCCCGCAGCTATCCGTCACCACCCGCAGCGGGCCGGTGGGCTGGATCCAGTTGCCCGAGGATTGGACACCGGAGACCTTCTGCCCGGATCCGAGTACCGCAGATCCCGTGGCCGGGGGATTGCTGCACTGGGCGCCTCTGCATCACCGAGGACATGCCTCCCGGCTCGCCGCTATCGCCGCGGCCGCCACGGATCTGGAGCTGATGGTCGTGGACGTCTCCGCGGAGGTTGTGCTGCTCGCCAGGTTGCTGGGGGTTCCCGTGGTGGCGGTCACCCAACCAGGAGAGCGGACGGATCTGACTCACCAGCTGGCCTATCGGGCCGCCACCCGCATCCTGGCGTCTTTTCCCGGACCGGATCGGGTTGGACGAGCCGTGTTGGCCAAGGCTGCCCCGCACGTTCTCGAGTTCGCCGAACGCACGGTGTTCACCGGCGGTATCTCCGCGTTGGATGAGACGGCTGGGCCCGCACAGGAGAGGGCTGATACCGTCGCGGGCTCCCGGGTGCTGTTCGTCGGATCCCGCGGCGGTTCTGCGATGACCGCGGAGGCGCTGCGTCCCCTGCTCGCCGCGAGCACCTTCGCTGGGGAGGTGGTCGGGGTCCCCGGCTTCCCGTGGGTCTCGGATGTGCGGAAGCGGATGGCCGAGGCCGACGTTGTGGTGATCAATGCGGGGCTGGGATCTGTGGCCGACGTCGCCCGGTTGGCCCGGCCCGCCGTCGTGCTGGCCCAGGACCGGCCCTTCGGAGAGCAGAACGCCACGGTGCGGTTGCTGCGGGGCATCGGCGTGGTGACCGCCTCCGGCATGCCGGAGATAGGTCAGTGGGATGCTCTGGTGGACCGTGCTTTATCCGCCGGGGGCCCGGCTTGGGGCGGTTGGCAGGTGAGAGGCGCTGCGGATCGGGCGGCGCGGGCAATCCAGGAGCTGGTGGAATGAGCCGCGCGCGCACCGCAGTACTGACCCTGGCCAGTGTGGAGCGGATGCCGCACGTGCGTCGTCAGCATGCCGCCCTTCGGCAGTACCATGGCGACCGCCTCGAGGAGGGGAGTCTCATTCATGTGCTGGCTCTGCTCGGGGATGCCCCCCGGGAGGTCGTCGAGAACCAGGGCTGGCAGGTGGTCCCCGTGACGGAGGGACTGTGCGGGGGACGGGCCAACCTGGCCCGAGCGCGCAATCTCGCCGCGGCGGCAGGGCGGAGAGCCGGGGTTGGCCTGTTGGTCTTCCTCGATGCGGACTGTCTTCCGGCTCCGCGCATGATCGAGCGCTACGAGGCCGCTGCCGCCGCCTTCCCGCAGGCCCTGTTGGCGGGTCCGGTCACCTATCTGGAACCGGAGGAGACCCAATGGGAGTTGACGCGGATCGTCGCTCACCCCCACCCACACCCGGCCCGCCCGAATCCGGCCGACTGCCAAATCCGGTTGACCCGGGTGGTGGAGCACCCCCGGGAGGCCTGGGAGCTGTTCTGGTCCCTGTCGTTCGCGGTGCGTCCCGAGGTTTACCTCCGGATCGGAGGCTTCTCCGAGGAGTACACCGGGTACGGAGGGGAGGACACGGACTTCGCCTACAGCGCCCATAGCGCGGGGGTGGACCTGGCTTGGGTGGGTGGGGCCCATGCCTTCCACCAGTACCACCCGGTCTCCTCCCCGCCGGTAGAGCACCTCACGGAGATCCTCGACAACGCGAGGCTCTTCCACAGGCGATGGGGTGTGTGGCCCATGCGCGGGTGGCTGGAGGCATTCGCCGAACGTGGTCTGGCCCGCTGGGATCCGCAGCGCGGTTGGCTGCTCGCTGAGTGACCGCATGCATGACTGTTCTCCGCCCCGGGACCCTTTTCCCGCCGGAATGGTCGAAGGGCCCGCGGGGGAGGACAATGGGGGCGGCGCAGTCCCATTCGTAGGAGGTCCCATGCCCGTCGCCCCGGAAGATGCCGGCGTGGTCCTGCCGCCCACACGGGCAGGGGGCGCGGGTCGGGCCCCGTCCCCGCGCTACCGCAGCCCCGATGACCTCACGCAGGCCCAGCTCGAGCGCTTCCGACGCCACCTGAGCCTCACCGGCTTCGGCCCCGAGCCCCAGCTGCGCCTGCTCAACGCCCACGCCGTGGTGATCGGGGCCGGCGGCCTGGGAGCGCCGGTGCTCAGCTACCTCGCCGCGGCCGGGGTCGGGCGGATCACCGTGATCGACGCCGACGTGGTGGAGCGCTCCAACCTGCACCGGCAGGTGATCCACGGGGAATCCGTCCTGGGCCGGCCCAAGACCGCCTCCGCCGCCCGGACCGTGCGGGAGCTGCACCCGGAAGCCGAGGTCACCGAGATCCGCGAGGTGCTGGATGCCGGCAACGCCCTGCGCCTGCTCGCCGGGGCGGACGTCGTGCTGGACGGCTCGGACAACTTCCCCACCCGCTACGCCGTGGCCGATGCCGCGGAGATCCTGCGCGTGCCCGTGGTCTACGGGGCGATCCTGCGCTTCGACGGCCAGGTGAGCGTGTTCTGGCCCGGACGCGGACCCCTCTACCGGGACCTGTTCCCCACCATGCCCGGCCCGGGGGAGGTGCCCAGCTGCGCGGAGGCCGGGGTGATCGGGGTGCTGCCCGGGGTGATCGGCACCCTCATGGCCACCGAGGCCGTCAAGGTGCTGGCCGGGGTGGGCGAGCCGCTGATCGGGCGGCTGCTGTTCTACGACGCCCTCACCGCAGGCTTCCGCGAGGTGCCCTTCGCCCCGGATCCCCGGCGTCGGCCGGTCACCCGCATGGGCGCGGCCCGGGACTACGACGCCGCCGCGTGCGCCGTCCCGTCGGCTGACGAGGCCGCGCGGCCCGCCGCCTCCGCGTGCCCGGCGCGGGAGTCCGGACAGATCCCACCGGAGCGGCTGCGGCGCTGGCGCGCGGAGGAGGAGGCCCCTCTGGTGCTGGACGTGCGGGAGGCCTGGGAGCACCGCCTCGGGGCCATCCCGGGCAGCCCGCTGCTGCCCCTGGGGGAGATCCAGCGGGATCCCGCCGCGGCCGCGCACCGGGTGCGGCGCCTGCGGGAGCAGACCGGAGCGGGAGGCGGCCCGGTGGTGCTGTACTGCCAGGCGGGGGTGCGCTCGCGGCGGGCGCAGGAGGCCCTGGCCGCGGCGGACCCGGACACCCCGTGGCTCAGCCTCTCCGGCGGATACGACGCCTGGGAGCGCGAGGACGCCTGAGCGCGCCGGCGGCGCCCCCGGGCCCCGGCCCGGCCCCGGGCGGCGATGCCCGGGCCCGGCGGGGATCAGGCGCTGCGGAAGCGGCTGCGCAGGCTCTCCACCCGATCCTCGAACTTCTCCCTGCGCTCGGCCCGGCGGGACTCGCGCAGCTGACGGCGGGCGGCCTCCGCGGCGGCCTCGGCCGCGGCCTGCTGGGACTCCATCTCCGCGACCACCTCGTCGGTGGGGCGGCGCACGATGCTCCCGCCGCGCTCGGCGACGAAGGCGTCCAGGGCGGCGGTGTCCGGCTCATCGGTCTCCAGCACCAGGGCGTTGCGCCCGGGCTGCACGGTGCGGCCCAGCTCCTCCAGGGCGGAATCCGCGCTCTGCGCGCGGTCCAGATCGAACAGTCCGCCCAGCATGGCCCCGGTGCCCAGACCGAAGATCATGCCCAGCGGCCCGCCGAGCACCCCGATCATCATGCCGATGAGGCTGCCGCCCGCGGTCCCGGATCCGATGCCGGGATCATCCCCCTCGGGCACGCGCAGCCGGCCCTGCTCATCCCGCTCCACGAGGGCGGTGGAGCGGACCAGGGAGGACAGAGAGGAGCCGCGCAGCTCGGACAGGGCCTGATAGGCGGTGGCGTCCTCGGGGAAGGTGACGACGGCGGCGTACTGGGTCATGGGGAACCTCCTGCGGTCTCGCGGGGCCGACATCGGAAACGCGCGGCGGCGCTGGAGCGGCCCGGGCCCGCCGGACCGTGCCCCGTCTGCCCTCAGTCTACTCCGCCGGAGCCGCCTGGACAAGACCCGGCCCGGAGGGGTCGGTCGCGGGGGCGACGTCGGGCGGCTCAGCCCTCCGTGGGGTCCTCGCGGTGCTCGTCGCTGCGCAGGTGCTCCGGCAGGAGGCCCACCAGGCGGCCCACCAGCACCGAGTTCACCTTCTGGGAGAACGCCTCGATCAGGGGGCCGTTGAAGAAGGCGGTGGCGAAGGTGCCCACCCCCACGGGCCCGCTGCACAGCCAGGCGGAGGTCACGGTGAGGATGTCCTGCACCGTGCGCACCCAGCGGTAGGAGAAGCGGGTCTTGTCCACGATCATCGGGGCGATCGCATCGTACGGGGCGGTGCCCACCCCCGCGGACATGTAGGCGCTGGCGCCGAAGTCGAACACGGCGATGCCCAGGAGGAAGAACAGCGCCTTGCCGCCCAGTCCCAGGTCATCCGGGATGACGGGATCCAGCAGCGCGGAGAACCAGGTGATGAAGTACCCGGTGAGCACCATGTTGATCACGGTGCCGACGCCGATGTACCCGCGGCCCCAGATCACCACGGCGACGATGAGGATGGCGTTGGCCAGCAGCTGCCAGGTGCCCAGGGACCACCCGATGAGATCGCTGATGCCGGTGTTCAGCGCGGTGAACGGGTCCACGCCCACCCCGCCGTCCAGCATGATGGCCGCGCCCAGGCCGATGACGGCCACCCCGACCAGGGCGTAGGCGGAGCGCAGCGCGATCTCGGCCGCGGACAGGTGCTTCCCGTGGGTCATGCTCGCCACGTCGGGCCTCGTTTCGGGTCGGAAGGGCCCGCCGTGGGTGCACACGGCGGGGGACGACGGCGCGGCGGCCCCGTCGGCGGGATCGTCCCACCGTAGCCCCGCCCCCGGCCGGGGTCCAAGGCGGGGGCGGGGCTGGGATGACGTGATCTCCGTCCCCGGGGCTATGCCGTCCCGTGGCGGTGCTGGACCTCCTGCGCCTCGGTCCTGTCGGCGCCGCGGCGCTGCAGGATCCGCTGCGCGCTGGCCTCCGGGGAGAGATCCAGCCGGCGCAGCAGCTGGGCGTTGGCCGCGACCACCACGGTGGAGGCGGACATCAGCAGCGCGCCGACGCTCATCGGCATCAGGAAGCCCACCGGGGCCAGGACCCCGGCCGCCAGGGGCACGGAGACCAGGTTGTACCCGGCGGCCCACCACAGGTTCTGCCGCATCTTCCGGTACGACGCCCGGGACAGCTCGATCACGGACAGCACCGAGCGCGGGTCCGAGGAGGCCAGCACCACCCCGGCCGAGCCGATCGCCACGTCCGTGCCCGCCCCGATGGCCAGGCCGACGTCGGCCCGGGCCAGGGCGGGGGCGTCGTTCACGCCGTCGCCGACCATCGCGACCCGGCGGCCCTCGCCCTGCACCTGCTCGACCTTCGCGGACTTGTCCTCCGGGCGCACCCCGGCGAAGACCCGGTCGATGCCCAGCTTCCCGGCGACATCCTGGGCCACCGCCTCGGCATCGCCCGTGATCATCGCGACCTGCACCCCGGCGGCGTGCAGCGCCTCCACGGCCTCGCGGGACTCCGGGCGGACCTCGTCGGCCAGGCGCAGAGCCCCGGCCATCGTCCCGTCCACGACCACGTGCAGGATGATCGCGCCCTCATCGCGCCAGGAGGAGGCCTGGGGCAGCTCCTCGAGGTCGTGCTGCTCCAGCAGCCGCGGGCCGCCGACCTCCACCGTCGCGCCGTCCACGCTCGCGCTGACCCCGACCGCGGGGGAGGAGGTGAAGTCCTGCGCCTGCGGCAGCCGCACGGAGCGCTTCCGGGCGGCGGCGAGGATCGCCCGGGCCAGCGGGTGCTCGCTGTCCTGCTCGGCGGCCGCCGCGAGGGCCAGCACGCGATCCTCCTCCCGGCCCTCGGCCGGGTCCACCGCGGTGACGGCCGGCTCCCCGCGGGTCAGGGTCCCGGTCTTGTCGAAGAACACGGTGTCCACCCGGCGCATGGCCTCCAGGGCGGAGCGGTTGGAGATGAGCACCCCCGCCTTCGCGGCGCGCTCGGTGGCCAGGGAGACCACCAGGGGGATGGCCAGGCCCAGGGCGTGCGGGCAGGCGATGACCAGCACGGACACGGTGCGCACGACGGCGTCCTCCGGGCGACCCAGCGCGAACCACACGATCGCGGTGATCACCGCGGCGCCGAGGGCGAACCAGAACAGCCAGGCCGCGGCGCGGTCGGCCAGCAGCTGGGCGCGGGTCGAGGAGGACTGGGCCTCCTCCACCAGCCGGCGGATCCCGGCCAGGGCCGTGTCCTCGCCGGTCGCGGTGATCTTCACGCGCAGCCCGGAATCGGTGGCGATGGTCCCGGCCACCACGTGCTCGCCCTTCCCGCGGTGCACGGTCCGGGATTCGCCGGTGACCATGGACTCGTCCATGGCCGCGGCGCCGTCGATGATCGTCCCGTCGGCCGGGACCGAGGAGCCTGGGCGCACCAGCACGACGTCGTCCACCGCCAGCTCGTCCGGGGAGACGCTGACGACGTCGTCGCCCTCGACCTTCTCCGCCTCATCCGGCAGGAGGGCGGCCAGGGAGTCCAGGGCAGAGGAGGTCTGGGCCAGGGAGCGCATCTCGATCCAGTGGCCCAGCAGCATGATGACCACCAGCAGGGCCAGCTCCCACCAGAACTCCAGGCCGGAATCCAGCAGGTGCAGGGTCGCGCCCCAGGAGGAGAGGAAGGCGACGGTGATGCCCAGGGCGATCAGCAGCATCATCCCGGGGGACTTGCTGCGGATCTCGGAGACGGCGCCGGTCAGGAAGGGCTTCCCGCCCCAGACGTACATCACGGTGCCCAGCACCGGGGCGATCCAGCGGACCCACTCGGCGTCGGGCAGGGAGTAGCCCAGCAGGTGGGCGAAGCCGTGGCTGAACACGGCCACGGGCACGGCCAGCACCAGCATGATCCAGAACAGCCGGCGGAACATCATCACGTGGTGCTGCATGTGCCCGCCGCCGTGGCCTCCGTGCCCGGAGTGGCCGCCGTGGTCGTGCCCGCCGTGCCCCGAGTGGCCTGTGTGCTCGTGGCCCGCGTGATCGTGCCCGGCGTGGGGATCGCACCCGGCGCCGTCGTGGTGGGTGTGCTCCTCGGTGCTCATCGGCTCTCCATCTCGCTCTGCACGACCCAGCGGTGGTTGGTCACGGTCTTCCCGTCGGGGGTCGTGTAGTCGACGATGTAGACCGGTTCATCCGTGGAGGAGACGATCGTGGCCTGCGCCCCGTCCATGCCCTCCATGTGCTCAGCGCTCAGGGTGACGTGGGTGCCGTCGGCCAGGCGCTGGGACCCGGCGTCGCGGATCTCCTGCTGCACCACCCAGCGGTGGTCCTTCACCTCGGGCCCGCCGGTGGTCGGGGTGTAGTCCACGGCGTAGGTCCAGGTGTCGTAGGCCCCGACGACGGTGGCCTCGGCGCCGTCCATGCCCTCCATATGGTCGGCGGTCAGCCGCACGTGGGAGCCCACGGGGTAGCGGGGGTCCTGGGCCGCGGGGATGTCGGTGGGCAGCGGGTCGCCGTGGGAGTGGGTGTGGTCCATCCCGGTCATGCCGGCCGTGGTCGAGGGGCTGGCGGTGGCGCCCGTCGTCTGCTCCGAGGGGCGGGAGCCGGCGTCGTCGCCGGCGGAGCACCCGGTGAGCAGGACGGCGGCGGCCGCCAGGCAGGCAGCGGCGGGGGCGGTGCGCAGATGCGGCATGGCGATGATGGTTCCTCTCGGTGCGGTGGGTCCTTCTCCTTTCAGTAGTACACCCCCTGTCAAGTACCCCCAGGGGGTATTCACGGGCGGTGGGGGCAGACGGCCGATCCTGACCACCTTCCCGGCTGTGATCAGCGCGAATGCCGGTCGGGGAGGGGTGCGGGCCCGTCCGACGGCGGTAGCCTGGGGATGCGCGCCCGCTCCTCGGGCGCCGTTCCCGAGGAAAGGCAGGACCCGATGCAGATCCCCGCGCAGACCCAGCCCTGGCCCGGCTCCACCGCGGCCATGGACCCCCAGCCGGATCACGGCGAGCAGTCCTATCGCGGCAGCGGCCGCCTGGAGGGCAAGCGCGTGCTGCTGACCGGCGGGGACAGCGGCATCGGGCGCGCCGTGGCCATCGCCTTCGCCCGGGAGGGTGCGGACCTGGTCATCTCCTACTACGACGAGCACGACGACGCCGAGCAGACCCGCCCGGTGGGTCCGC
>ERZ1023261.183-NODE-183-length-24759-cov-14.027404_pt1 | contig 24759 bp, 23 predicted proteins | sample MGYA00521234_ERZ1023261 | MGnify/ENA primary metagenome ERZ1023261 (study PRJEB32759, sample SAMN07749871) | skin metagenome | biome: transportation; feature: city; material: polyester macromolecule | host: Homo sapiens | place: Hong Kong:TC line | collected...
CGCCTCCGAGGACTTCGCCCGCCACGTCAGCCAGCAGGCCGGCGTGCAGTTCGAGAGCTTCTCCGTGGACGGGGACCTCACGGGCCCGTTCACCGTCACCACGGTGCGCTCCGTGGGCGGGGACAAGATCCCCGGCTTCGCCCAGAAGTTCATCAAGAACGGGGTGACCCTCACCCAGAAGGACCTGTTCAAGGCCCCCGGCGCGGACGGCTCCCGGGACGTGGAGACCTCCGTGAGCGCCGGTGCCGTGCCGGTCTCGGCCAACCTCACCCAGAAGCTCTCCGCCCAGGGGGAGAAGACCCAGGTGGAGCTGGACGGGGAGGTCAAGGCCAACATCCCGCTGGTGGGCAAGAAGCTGGCCCAGGCCGCGGAGCCCTACATGTCCAAGGCCCTGACCCTGCAGAGCCGCGAGGCCGAGCACTGGATCAACAAGTAGACTCGATCACCTGCACCGACGACGGCGCCGACGCCCACCCGCGCGGCGCCGTCGTCGTCTCCGCACCACCACACCGCACCATCCGCAGGCGCCGTCCGCGGAGCACGCACGGAGGGAACCCATGGTCACCACACTGGAAGAGGAAGGCTACGGAGCGGGGAGGATCGCGGACCGGCTGCGCGCCGGGAACACCGGCGGCCTGCTGCTGCTGGCCGCGATGCTGCTCGGGCTGATCTTCGCCAACAGCCCCCTGGAGGGCCTGTACTTCGGTGCCCGGGACACCCACCTGGGCATCCCCGGGGTGGAGGCGCTGAACCACACCATCGGGGAGTGGGCCTCGGACGGTCTGCTGGCGATCTTCTTCTTCATGACGGGCCTGGAGCTGAAGTCCGAGTTCGTGGACGGTGAGCTGCGCGATGTGAAGAAGGCCATCGTACCCATCACCGCGGCCTTCGGCGGGGTGCTGGTGCCGGCCCTGATCTACGCCGGGATCAACCTGGCGTGGGGGGATGCGGAGACCCTGTCCGGGTGGGCGGTGCCCACGGCCACGGACATCGCCTTCGCGGTCTCCGTGCTGGCGGTGGTGGGCTCCGCCCTGCCGACGGCGGCCCGCACCTTCCTGCTGACGCTGGCCGTGGTGGATGATCTGATCGCCATCGTCATCATCGCCTTCGTGTACTCCGAGGGCGTGCAGTTCGGCTTCCTGGCGGCCAGCATCGTGCCGCTGGCCCTGTTCTGGTTCCTCACCCATCGGTACCCGCGCTTCTTCGCCTTCTCCCCCTGGGCCCCGTGGGTCATCCTGCTGCCCATCGGGGTGCTCACCTGGCTGCTGGTGTACTCGGCGGGGGTGCACGCCACCATCGCCGGGGTGCTGCTGGGCTTCATGGTGCCGGTGCTGCACCGGACCGATCCCCAGCACGGGGAGGCGCCCATCGGACTGGCTCCGCGCCTGGCCCACCGCTACCAGCCGATCTCCAACGGCGTGGCCATCCCGGTCTTCGCGTTCTTCGCCTCGGGGGTGGCCGTGGGCGGGGTGGACGGCATCGTCTCCGCGTTCACGGACCCGGTGGCGCTGGGCGTGATCTTCGGCCTGGTCCTGGGCAAGACCGCGGGCATCTTCTCCTCCACCTGGCTGCTCACCACCCTCACCCCGGCCACCAAGGACGAGGACCTGAAGTGGCCGGACGTCCTCGGGCTGGCCATGCTGGGCGGCATCGGCTTCACGGTGGCGCTGCTGGTGGCGGAGCTGAGCTTCGGTCTGGGCAGCGCCCACGACGACCACGCCAAGGTGGGCGTGCTCACGGGGTCCTTCCTGGCCGCCATCATCGGCGGGGTGCTGCTGGCCCTGCGCAACGCCCACTACAAGAAGCTGCGCGCCCAGGGCGTGGCCGTGGACACGTTCGACGGGCAGGAGCCGGACGCCGAGCAGGCGCGAGCGGCCCAGGAGCGGGACCGGTACCACGAGGGCGAGAGGGACTGAGGCCGCGGCGGCAGGCCTGTTTGACGGGTTTTCCCACCCCCACATAAGATCTTCGAAGACCACCGTGAGGGCCTCCCTCTGCTCCGGGGGAAACGGGCACCGGGAGGCTTCTTCGCGTGGGTGACACCGAGGAATTCAGGGGGAAATCCATGTCCGTGGACGCACCGCAGTCCGCCCATCCGATATCGCGCCGCACGCTGGCCCGCGGGGCCGCCTGGTCCCTGCCCGCGGTCGCCGCGGCCGCCGCCGTCCCGGCCCAGGCCGCCAGCCCGAAGCTGGGCCTGCAGGGCTCGGTGCAGATCCAGCGCAGCTGCCGCAGCAGCACCACCACCATGACCATCGACGGCAGGGGCAGCTACCCCGAGCGCGGCCTGTGGGTGGAGGGGGCGACGTCGGCCACGAAGGTGGCGGACGCCCGGCTGACCCTCTGGTTCCCCACCAGCCTGGGCCGGCTCGGCTGGAGAAACCTGGGCTCCAGCCAGTGGTCCATCAGCTCCGCGCAGCAGGATCCGAACCGTCCCGGCTACTACGCCTACACCCTCACCTACACGGGCGGGTGGTCCTTCAACGCCCAGGGCCAGTACAAGTCCGCGACCGAGCAGCCCTACTTCACGGCGTCCGTGAGCGGCTGCGTGGGCACCACGCCGGTGTACAGCCGACGGGAGGTGACCGTGGACGGGGAGACCTTAGTCATCGAACGCGGCCCCGTCTACGTCTGAGAACGGACCACCGCGCCGGCAGGCGCCAGAGAGCACAGCAGCAGACACCGGACAGCACAGCCAGGAGATGAGCATGGACAGCAGCGAGCAGCAGCACCGGAGCCAGCAGGAGTCGGAGGGGACCGAGCAGGCCACCCCCTCCCCCACGGCGGGCGAACCCACCGCGGAGCAGGAGGAGCAGGTGGGTGAGGACTACCGGTACCCGCCGGAGGTCACCGACGTTCCGATGCACACCGTCCTGATCTGAGTCCCGCGGCGCCCGGCCCCGGACGGCGGCGCCCGAGCGAGCGCGAAGCCCCCGACGCAGGAGCCCAGCTCCCGCGCCGGGGGCTTCGCGCGTGCGCAGCGCGGACCGCCCTCAGCCCTGGTGCTTCCACACCCGCACGTAATCCAGCTCCATGGACTGCCCGGAGGCCGTGGCGGCGGTGGGCCGTCCCCAGTAGGAGTTGCCCACCTGGAAGCTGATCCGCAGGTTCAGCTTCTTCCCGGCCGGGAAGGCGGCGCGGTACGCGGCGGTGCCGGAGGGCACGTCGAGGATCTTCTCCCCGTTGAAGAATCCGCGCACCCCGGCGGGGGTCTTCTCCACGGCCCAGGTGTTCCACCGGCTGTAGATGTCGGTGCCGCCGGGGCTCCACCCGTGCAGGGACCCGGTGCGGCGCTGGTTGAAGTGCACCGTGGTCTCCGCGCGGCTGGTGGGGTCGAACTTCGTCTTCGCCTGGGAGGATTTGGAGCCGTAGGTCTCGACGATGTCCACCTCCCCCGGCACGGACCCGTCATCCGGGCGCAGCCACACGGCGGCCCACAGCCCCACGCTGCGGTTCGGGGCGGCCGGCATCTTGGCCCGGACCTCCCAGCGCCCGTGCTCCAGGGAGAACTTCCCCAGCGTGTTCACCTCGGCCCCGGACCACTCCCGGCGTCGGCCGTCCGAGGTGGTGACCGGGGAGGCCAGCTTCCTGGCGGTGAGCTTGAGCGCACCTGCCGAGACCGCGACGTTCGCCGCGGAGATGGTGCTCCAGTCGTGGCTGAGGTAGGTCCGGTCCCGGACGTTCCACCGGGATGAGCTCAGCGAGGACCCGGAGAAGTCGTCCTCGAAGACCGCGTTGCCCCACCCGGAGCGGTAGGTGCCGGCGGCCTCGGCCGGCGGGGCCCAGGCCGCGGAGCCCAGCAGGGCCGCGGCCACCCCCGCTCCCCCGTATCCGAGCGCGCGGCGTCGCGTGATGGCCTGATCCATGGGCATGTCCCCCCTGATGCGATGATGGACGGTCAGGGGAAGAATCTTACCGGACCCGCGCCCGCAGGACCCGGGCACTGGGCGGGTCGGCGGGAGCTTCAGCCCCGGGAGTGGTACTGCTGCTGGGTGTCCGTGAGGCCGTGGACCATGAGGGAGACCACCGCATCCGCGGCATCCTCCACGAGCACCGGCAGCTGCTTGGCCTCCGCCGCGGTGAACGGTTTGAGCACGTAGTCCGCGGCGTCCATGCGCCCGGGCGGACGCCCCACCCCCACGCGCACGCGCAGGTACTCCTTGGTCCCCAGCGCCTTGGTGATGTCGCGCAGGCCGTTGTGCCCGCCCTCTCCCCCGCCGCGTTTGAGCCGGATCGCGTCGAAGGGGATGTCGATCTCGTCGTGCACGGCGATCACGTGCTCCGGGTCGATGCCGTAGAAGGAGGCCAGCCCCGCTGTCGGCCCGCCGGAGGTGTTCATGTACCCGGTGGATCGGGCCAGCACCACCCGCGGCCCGCCGATGCCGGCGCGGCCCTCCATGACCATCGCCCCGGCCTTGTGGCGCTTGAGCGTGCCGCCCATGCGCTCGGCGAGGTTCCCGATGACCATCTGCCCGACGTTGTGCCGGGTCCGCTCGTACTGCGTCCCGGGGTTGCCCAGGCCCATGACCAGCCACGTCTGGCTCATCTGCTCTCGCACTCCTCACTGGCTGCGCCCCGCTGCGCGGCGGCGCTCCTGCCTGACCGATGCCGGCACGACGACGGCCCGCCGCCGTTCCGCGGCCCCGCGAGCGGGGCGTGCGCGGATCCGGGCGACGGGCCGGCCTCGCGTGCGGGCGCCGGAAGCGGCGCCCGCGAGGGGGCTACTCCTCCTCAGAGCCCTCCGAGGCCTCGGAATCCTCGGACTCCTCGCCCTCCTCCTCGGTCTCCGGCTCCTCGCCCAGGTCCTGCTCGACCTCGGCGGAGACGTTGACGACGATCAGCTCCGGGTCGGAGACCAGGGTGACGTCCTCGGGCAGCAGCACGTCCGCGGCGGTGACGTGCTCGCCGTCCTGGCGGTCGGTGACGTCCACCAGCAGCTCCTCGGGCACGTCCAGGGCGTCCACGTCCAGCAGCAGCACGGACTCGGACTGGGTGGAGATGTTGCCGGGGGCCACCTCGCCCTCGACGACCACGGGGACCTCCACCTCCACGCGCTCGCCGCGGCGCACGGTCAGCAGGTCCACGTGGTAGATCTCCGGGCGGATCGCGTGGCGCTGCACGTCCTTGATCAGGGTCAGGTGGTTGGTGCCGTCCACGTCCACGGACAGCACGGCGTTGGGGTTGCGGGCGGCGAGCATGGTCTCGTGCCCGGGCAGGGCGATGTGGACGGGCTCGGCCCCGTGGCCGTAGATGACGGCGGGGATCTTGCCGGCCTTGCGCAGGCGGCGGGCGTAGCCCTTGCCGAAGTCGTCGCGGGCTTCGGCGGAGATCTTGATGCGGTCTGCCATGTCGGGGACCACCTTTCCGGTCGGTTCGTTGCTTCAGTGCGTGCGCCAAGTCCCCCGTTGGCCACCCGTGCGGGCGGGCGGGGCGAGACCGGCGCGCTCGCACACGTCAGCGCGGGAAGCGCAGCTCGTGCGTGAGCCGACCAGCCTTCGTCGATCACGGCGTCACCGTCGGATGACGCCCTCGCCTTGGCATGCAGACCCACAGCCTACCGCCCGCGGACCCGCGCGGCAATGCCGAGGCCCAAGGGCCCGGCCACCGCACCCCGCCGCGTCGACCCTCGCGCACGCCGCACCAACCCCCGCGTCGGGCCCTCCCCACGGTTTAGGAGCCGTCCGGTGTTTCGGGAACACTGCGAGCACTCCCAAGACACCGGACGGCTCCCGAACCCGCCGGGACCGGCGAGGAGGGGCCAGCCAGCCAAGTACGCGTCTAAGGCCTGCCTGTCACGACCGACGGGGGAGAGCGGCCGATGCTGTTCAGCGGTAGTCCGTCAGCTCCACCTCCAGCCGATCATCTTGGAGGATTCTCGGCAGGTGCTTGAGCTGCAGCGGGTGATAGATCTTGCCCAGGACATCCGTCCAGGAGCCCGGGTACCCCACCACCTCGCCCCGGATCCCGCCGGGGAACTCGGCCAGCTGATCGGCGAAGTAGTCCAGACGCCGCTCGATCTCCCGGAGCCATTCAGCGGTGAAGTCGGTGTGCGAGCGCGTGATCAGAGCACCACTGGACACCAAACGACTGTAGTGCTTCCGAATGTCATGGCCCAGGCGCCCGGGAAGTCGGGCCGGGTCATTCACGTGCTGCTCGGGATAGCAGATGATCCAGCGGTCCGGGTGCTCTTCGAGTGCGTCGAAGGATCCGTTCCAATCATGCAGCGCTCGTTTGATGACGCAGTACCCACCCCCGTAATGGTGCAGAAGATAGGCCCGCAGATAATCCGACCGGTGGACCAGCGACAGCTGGTCGTAGGCGGGATGTAGCGGGTGATCCGGGAGCAGCCAGTCGTCGAGGTTCTCGGGGCGAACGAGATGGACGGGCACCCCGACGATCTCCTGTGTCGCCTGTAGGTTGCGGCTGCGGGCGGGGGTCAGGTCATTCTCACCAGTCCAGACCATGAACATCTGACGCGGGAGCTGAGAGGGCTCCTTCTGCGGCGGAGCGGGCCGCACCAGAAAGCTGCGCCGGTAGAGGGAAGGATCGAAGGAATACGGGGAGATGCGGGACCGGACGGGATTGATGACGTCGGCGACCCGATTCCTCGTCCTCTTCGAGAGCGCTCTGCCGTGCTTCTCCGCGAGAAATCCCCAGTGTTTGACCTGGCGAGCGCCATGCATCGCGGTGTCCTTGAAACTGCTCATGCGGATTCCACCTCTCGTCCCGCCAGGTACGCGGCCAGGGCCTCGCGGTGATCCCGCGGGCGGAAGCCGGTCTGCTCGAGCTTCGTCAGATCCAGCAGGGAGTTGGCCGGGCGCGGGGCGGCGTCGGGCTTGTCCGCGAAGTACTCGGCGGTGGTGGTCGCCGAGACCCGGGCCGGGTCGTGGCCGGTGAGCTCGTAGACGGACGCCGCCAGCTCGGCCCACGTGGTGTCCGGCCCCTCGTTGCTCAGGTGGTAGATCCCCGGGGCGGCATTCTGCTCCAGCAGGTGCAGGATCCCCGCGGCCAGGTCCTCGGTGAAGGTGGGTCGCCCGTGCTGGTCCCCCACCACCGCGGGGTCCACGCCGCGCTCGGCGAGGGAGGCCATGGTGCGCACGAAGTTCCTCCCCTCCCCGATCACCCACGAGGTCCGCACGATGTGGTGCTGCGGCACCGCGGCCACCGCGGCCTCCCCCGCGGCCTTGGACTGCCCGTAGACCCCCAGCGGGGCGACGGCGTCATCCGGGTTGTAGGCCTGCCCGACGGGGCGGGCCCCGTCGAAGACGTAGTCGGTGGACACGTGCACCAGCGGCAGTCCGTGCTCGACGGCCACCGCGGCCAGGGCGGCCACCCCGGTGGCGTTGGCCGCCCAGGCCTCCCGGCGCCCCTCGGGGGTTTGGGCCGCGTCCACCGCGGTGTGCGCGGCGGCGTTGACGATGGCGCGGTAGGAGCGCCAGCGGAAGGAGGTGCGCCAGGACTCCGGGCGCGCCAGGTCCAGCTCCTCGCGGCCGACGGCCCGGTGCGGGATGCCGCGCTCGCGGCACTGGCGCACCAGCTCCCGGCCCAGCTGCCCGGTGGCCCCGGTGATCAGCAGCGGGGCGGGGGCCACGGGCTCCACCTCGGCCAGCCGGGGGTGGTTCCGATCCTTCTCGGACAGCTCCGCCTCGGCCAGGGGAACGGGCCACTCGATGCCGGCGGTCTCATCGGCGAGGTTGAGGAAGGCGTACTCCCCCTGGGCGTCGGCGGACCAGTGGTCATTGACCAGGTAGGCGTACGCCGTGTCATCGACGAGGGTCTGGAAGGCGTTGCCCACCCCGCGTGGCACGAACACCGCGCGGGCTGGATCCAGGCGGGTGGTGAAGACCCGGCCGAAGCTCTCCCCGGCGCGCAGATCCACCCACGCCCCGAAGATCTCCCCGGTGGCCACGGAGACGTACTTGTCCCACGGCTCGGCGTGGATGCCGCGGGTCGTTCCCCGGGCGGCGTTGAAGGAGATGTTGTTCTGCACGGGCCCGAAGTCCGGCAGCCCGGCGGCGGTCATCTTCTCCCGCTGCCAGTTCTCCTTGAACCAGCCGCGGTTGTCTCCGTGCACGGGCAGGTCCACGACGAGCAGCCCGGGGATGGGGGTGGTGGTGATGCTCAGCTCGGCCATGCTCACTGCCCCGCTTCCGCGTACTTGGCCTCCACCTGCCGCTTGAGCGGCTCCCACCAGTCCCGGTGCTCGTCGTACCAGGCGATGGTCTCGGCCAGGCCGGCCTCGAAGTCGCGGAAGCGGGGCTGCCAGCCGAGCTCCTCGCGCAGCGCGCTGCCGTCGATGGCGTAGCGCAGGTCGTGCCCGGGGCGGTCGCGCACGTGGTCGAAGTCATCCTCGGCCCGACCCATCAGCCGCAAGATCGCGCGCAGCACGGTGACGTTGTCCCGCTCCCCGTCCGCGCCGATCAGGTAGGTGCGCCCGATGCGGCCGCGCTCCAGGATCGCCAGCACCGCGGAGGAGTGGTCCTCGGCGTGGATCCAGTCCCGCACGTTGCGCCCGTCGCCGTAGAGCTTGGGGCGGACCCCGGCCAGGATGTTGGTGATCTGGCGGGGGATGAACTTCTCGATGTGCTGGTAGGGCCCGTAGTTGTTGGAGCAGTTGCTCAGGGTCGCCTCGATGCCGAAGGAGCGCACCCAGGCGCGCACCAGCAGGTCCGAGCCGGCCTTGGTCGAGGAGTACGGGGAGGAGGGGTTGTACGGCGTGGTCTCGGTGAACTTGGCCGGGTCATCCAGGGCGAGGTCGCCGAAGACCTCGTCGGTGGAGATGTGGTGGTAGCGGGTCCCGGTGCGCCGCACCGCCTCGAGCAGGGTGAAGGTGCCCACCAGGTTGGTGTGCACGAAGGGCGCGGGATCAGCCAGGGAGTTGTCGTTGTGGGATTCCGCGGCGTAGTGCACGACGGCGTCGGCCTCGGCCACGAGGTCTCCGACGACGTCGGCATCGGCCACGTCCCCGCGCACCAGGCGCACCCGATCCTCGGGCAGCCCGGCCAGGGAGTCCTCGTTGGCCGCGTACGTCATCTTGTCCAGCACCGTGACATCGTGCTCCGTGCGCTCCACCAGGTGGTGGACGAAGTTGGAGCCGATGAACCCGGCGCCGCCGGTCACCAGAATTCTCGCCATGCCGGCCATCCTAGGTGAGCCGAGCTCCGGGGCGCCCGTGTCACAATGACTCCCATGAAGGGCATCATCCTCGCCGGGGGGACGGGAAGCCGCCTGCACCCGATCACCCTGGGCATCTCCAAGCAGCTGACCCCGGTCTACGACAAGCCGATGATCTACTACCCGCTGTCCACGCTCATGCTGGCCGGGATCAGGGACATCCTGGTGATCACCACCCCGCAGGACGCGGATCAGTTCCGCCGCCTGCTCGGGGACGGCTCGGCCTTCGGCGTCGAGCTGTCCTACGCGGTGCAGGAGTCCCCGGACGGGCTGGCGCAGGCCTTCCTGCTCGGGGAGGAGCACATCGGGGAGGACTCGGTGGCGCTGGTGCTGGGCGACAACATATTCTACGGCCCCGGCCTGGGCACGCAGCTGCGCAAGTACCAGGAGGTGGACGGCGCGGCGGTGTTCGGGTACCGGGTCTCGGATCCCAGCGCCTACGGCGTCGTGGAGTTCGATGAGGAGTTCCGCGCCGTGTCCATCGAGGAGAAGCCGGAGCATCCGCGCAGCCACTACGCGATCCCGGGGCTGTACTTCTACGACAACGACGTGATCGAGCACGCCCGGAACCTGCGCCCCTCGGCCCGGGGGGAGCTGGAGATCACGGATCTGAACCGGAGCTACCTGGAGCAGGGGAAGCTGCGGGTGGAGGTGCTGCCGCGCGGCACGGCGTGGCTGGACACGGGGACCTTCGATTCTCTGGCGGATGCCACGAGCTTCATCCGCACCGTGCAGGCCCGGCAGGGCCTGTCCATCGGCTGCCCGGAGGAGATCGCCTGGCGCACCGGGCTGATCGATGACGCCGAGCTGCGGGCCCGCGCCGAACCACTGGTCAAGAGCGGGTACGGCCGGTACCTGCTGAACCTGCTGGAGGAGTGAGGCCCCCGAAGCCATCAACCCGCGGAGTCCCCGTCGTCGGTCTCTGCGCCGCTTCTGCGGCCGCGGGAGCGGCGCGCCTCCCGGCGGGCCAGCAGGGACCAGAACGCCAGCCCCGCGCCCACCCCGAGGATCCCCCCGAGGGAGTTGAAGCAGGCGTCCACCGGGTCGAACTTCCGGCCCGGCAGGAACAGCAGCTGGGTCAGCTCCACCGAGCAGGCCAGCGCCACGGCCGCCAGGCACCACAGGGCGGGGCGGATCCGCGGCAGGAGCAGCTGGGCCCCGCAGAACACGGGGACGAACACCAGGGCGTTCAGGGTCTGCTCCACGTCCTCCGGGCTGATGGTGCGCCGCAGCACGGGCGTGGGGGTCAGCCACAGCCAGATATCCAGCAGGATCCGGCGGATCTGGCTGCCGTCGGGCCACAGCAGCAGGACGCCCACCACCAGGACCACCGGGATCAGCACCCAGATCGCCGCGCGGCGCACCCGACGCCGCGTCGTCGCGCTGGTGCGTCGGGCCGGGTGGATTACACCGCGCCGGATCACCGTTCCCTCCGAGGCCGGATGGTACCCTCGAGGCATCGCGACGGGCGGGCACCCGAGCCGTCAGGGCCTCGCCGTGCCCTGAGGGCCTCACCCAGCAGAGGGGGCCGACCGCGCCGATCGTCTGTGTCGTTTCTCAAGGGGACCCCATGACTTTGCTCGACTTCCTGCGCCTGACCAGGGCGAACCTGAAATACCTCATCATCTTCACCGTAGCCGGGGCGCTGCTGGGCCTCGGCGTCGCCGCCCTGCAGCCCAAGGTCTACTCTGCCACCTCCAGCGGATACGTCACCGCCGGCGGCGGCTCCGCCGTCGGGGACATCCTCTCCGGGGACTCCGCGGCGCAGGCGAAGGCCTCCGCATACCTGCCGCTGGTCACCAGCGGCCCGGTCGCGAAGAAGATCGCCGAGAACAACTCCGTGGGCATCGACGAGTCCGCGATCCCCTCGCACCTGAGCGCCTCCGTCGAGCCGAACTCCACCCTCATCAAGGTCACCGCCACCGCCTCCTCCCCGCAGGACGCGGCCACGCTGGCCAACAACGCCCTGCAGGCCACCGCGGACTACGTCTCGGACCTGGAGGGCCGGGAGTCCGCGGTGAAGGTCACCCCGCTGGATGATGCCCAGGCCCCGGACGGACCCGTCTCCCCCAGCTACCGCAACTACCTGCTGATCGGCGCCGCCGTGGGCCTGGTCCTGGCCTACCTGATCGCCTTCCTGCGCAAGTTCGCCGACGTGCGGGTGCGCACCACCGATGACCTGGAGAACGCCACCGAGGCGGGGACCCTGGGCATCCTGCCGAAGTCCTCGGCCCTGGATGAGAACACCTTCCTGAGCGACCGCGCGGATCACCAGTCGGAGGAGGCGCTGCGCCAGCTGCGCACCAACCTGCGCTTCGTCTCGGTGGATGCCCCGCCGCGCTCGATCATCGTCTCCAGCCCCAACCCGGGCGAGGGCAAGTCCACGGTCTCCGCCTCCCTCGCCCACGCCTTCGCGAAGGCCGGTCAGCCGACGATCCTCATCGACGCGGACCTGCGCCGCCCCACCCAGGCGAAGATCTTCGGCCTGGACGACGCCGTCGGGCTCTCCCAGGTGCTCTCCGGACAGGTCGGCCCGGAGGAGGCCATCCAGCGGATCGGGGACACCGAGCTGTACGTGCTGCCGGCCGGTCGCATCCCCCCGAACCCCTCGGAGCTGCTGGGCTCGTCCAAGATGCAGCGGCTGATCCAGGAGATGTCCCAGGAGTACCTGGTAATCATCGACGTCCCGCCGCTGCTGCCGGTCACGGACGGCTCTCTGCTCTCGGCCAATGTGGACGGGGCCATCCTGGTCAACGTCTGCGGACGCACCCGCAAGGATCAGGCGCAGGCCGCCGCGCAGGCGCTGGGCCGGGTCAACGGGCACCTGCTGGGCACCGTGATGAACATGACCCCGGAGAAGGGTCTGGGCTCGCACTACTACGGCTTCGGCTACGGCGGCTACCGCAGCGGCTACCAGGCCTACTACGGCCAGGACGGCGAGGGATCCGGCTCCGGGTCCTCCCCCGCCGCCGGCGGCAAGCACGGGGCGAAGGGACGCGGGCGCCGGGCCCGCACCTCCCACAGCAGCTGATCCTTCGAGGCGGCCCCCCCTTCCCCGGGGTCGGGGCCGCCTCGCGGCATCGGGGCACATCGACGCAGCGGCGGAGCCACCGGGAAGGAGGCAGGGGATGCACGGACTGGAACTGGGCGATCGCATCCGCCTGGCCCACGCCGCCCTGCAGGCCACCGCCGACGGCGTCGGCGCCGATGTGCTGCACATCAAGGGCTACGCGAGCATGCCGGGGCTGTACCGGGTGGATCGGGTCAGCACGGACGCGGACGTGCTGGTGCGCCCGGAGCACCTGCAGCGCTTCCTCGGCGCGCTGCGCGAGCAGGGCTGGGAGGTGGTGGCCCACTTCGACTCCGGCTCGGCCTTCCAGCACGCCATGACCCTGCGCCATCCCTGGTGGGGCCCGGCCGACATCCACCGGCACTTCCCCGGGATCCTGCGGGACCCCTCCGCGGCCTTCGAGCTGCTGTGGTCCAGCCACGAGCGGATCCCCATCGCCCACCTGCCCTGCGCGGTGCCGCAGGTGCTGGACCAGATCCTGGTGCTGCTGATCCACGCCGGGCGCGACGGCGTGCGCGGGCGCCACGACGTGCACCACCTGATGCGCATCCTCAGCGCCGAGGACGTCGCGATCCTGCGCTCGCGCGCGCAGGTGCTTCAGTGCACGCTGGCCCTGGCCACCGCTCTGGGCGAGCTGGAGAGCTTCCGCGGGCACCGGGACTATCTCCTGTGGAAGGTGATCTCCCAGGGCGGGTCCCGCCTGCAGGAGTGGGAGGCCAGGTTCCGGGCGGCCCGCTCCCTCGGGGATCGGCTGCGCCTGCTGCGCTCCATGGTGCACGTGAACCGGGATCACCTGGCCATGCGCCTGGGCCACGAGCCCTCGGAGCAGGAGCTGCGCGCCGAGGCCGCCCGGCGTCGACGGCGGGCCCTCCGGGAGCTCGGGGCCGCCGCCGCGCGCCGGGTGCGCGGGGTGTCTGCTGTCGCCCGGGGATGGATCGGGAGGCGCCGGTGAGCACCGAGCACGCATCAGAGGAAGTGCCCCTGCCGCCCTTCCGGATCAGTCCCCGAACCGCCTGGGTGGACAGCCGGGCGACGGCCCAGCTGTGCTACGTCGCCCGGCCGCCGGAGATCGGTCCGCAGACCCTCACCGGGCCGGGCCGGGCGCTGTGGCTGTCCTGGGCGGACGGGGAGCCCTTCGACGCCGGGGTGCACCGCCTGGCCCGCGAATACGACGCCCCGGTCCAGACGGTGGCCGCCGACGCCGAGGCGCTGGCCCGCCAGCTGCTGGACCTGGGTCTGCTCGAACCGCTCGAGGAACCCGAGGAGCCGGGCCGGGGCTGACCCCGCCCGGCAGGTCCGGAGACCCCGGGCCGGGCCCGGGCCGGGCGGTCCTCAGCCGCAGAGCAGGCCCCGGCGTCGCAGCTGCTCTCGCAGCTGGTCCTCGAAGCGCTCGATCCCGAAGGCGCGGGCGTGCTCCCGGATCCGCTCGGCGTCGTAGTCCCGCGGGTCCAGGGCCTGCACGGCCTCCCGGATGGCCGGGGCGGTGGGCTCGTCGATGAACGCGCCGGTCACCCCCTCGCGCAGGGTGTCCAGGAATCCTCCGGCCCGCAGGGCGATCACGGGCTTGCCGTAGGCCCCGGCTTCCAGCGGGGTGATCCCGAAGTCCTCGTAGGAGACCGCGAGCACCGCGCGAGCCCGGGAGTAGGCCCAGCGCATCTGGGCGTCGGTGAGCCCGCGGGCCACCCGCACGTTGGGCGGCGCCTGGGTGCGCAGGGGCTGGTACAGCGGCCCCGCTCCGATGACCAGGAGGTTGTGCTCCGGCAGGTCCCGGAAGGCCTCCACGGCGTGCTGCACGTTCTTGTACGGCAGCAGGCGGGAGACGATGACGAAGAACTCCCCGGTCCCGCCGTCGGCACGCGCGGTCCCGTCCCACGGGACCTCGTCGATGGGCTCGACGGGGGCCTGCACGTCCACGCTGTGCGGCGGGAAGAGCACCGGAGCTTCGAATCCGTAGACCCGGCGGATGCGATCGCGGACCACGCTGGAGTTGGCGAGGTAGTCGCCCTCGTGGCGGTGTGCGGCCTTCTGGTCCCAGCGGCGCAGGAAGGGCAGCATCGCGGCGAGCACCCAGGACATGGGACCCTTCCCCGCGCGGTCCCCGAGGTACTGGTCGCTGAGGTAGATCCACCGAGCGGGGCTGTGGCAGTAGACCAGGCGGTCCCCGTCGAAGCGGAACCCGTGGGCCCATCCGGTCGTGGAGACGATGCTCAGCCGGGCGGGGACCCGCAGCAGCGAGGAGGCCAGCGACAGCAGGGGCAGGGCCATGCGGTGGTGCCGGCGCAGGAAGCCGATCCGATTCAGCGGGGAGGTGATGATGCGGGCGTCCCGGAACTCGGGGAAGGTCCCCTCTGGGTCGTACAGCGTGGTGTGGATGGGGGCATCGGGGAAGATCCGGTGCAGGGCCAGCACCACCCGCTCCGCTCCTCCGCGCTGGGTGAGGTAGTCGTGGGCGATCGCGATCTCGTGGCGGGGAGTGCGGTGAGAGGATGCGGGGCGGGGGCGGATCAGACGGCGGAGGGCGTTCGTGGGGGAGGCGAACATGTCTCTCAGAAGGTTCGTCGGGCTCTGTCAGGGTGGCGTTCACCGGCGTGGCCTGCCGCTTCCACGCACAGCGCCACCAGCTTACGGCCCAGACCTTCCGGAATGCGGGGCAGAATCCGGTCTACGCCCCCGGCGATCCTCTCCAGGCGGGTTTCGGTGAGCACGGCGGCGAGTCCGCGCACGGCAGCACCCCAGAGACCCGCGGGGCGCCGCTGCGGTCCGAGGGCCTCCTGCCCGTGCTTGGCCAGGAACAGCTCCCGCGCGGCCCCCGAGTGCAGGGCCCGGCGGGCGCGGGAGGCGGTGGTGGTGGCGGCAACGTGGTGCGGGGTCAGCAGCCCGGGCTCGATGCGCACGCTCGCCCCGGCCTGCACGAGCCGCCAGCCCATGTCGACGTCCTCCCAGCCGTACCGCCGGTAGTCCCGGTCGTATCCGCCGGCCAGGTCATGCGCACGTCGGGTCACCGAGCAGTTGCCCGCCCAGTAGCGCCATTGGCGCCCGGCCGGCGTCGCCTCGGCGTCCTGCCTGAAGCGGGTGTTCATCGGGCGCCCGTACACCCGCGCATACGGGGTCTCCGGGTACCTGTTGTCGTACAGGCCGATGACCCCGGAGAGGCCGTCCGGGTCCGGATGCGCCTCGAGATGGCGCTGCACATACTCGGCTCCCGGTTCCAGGTCGTCATCGCAGCGGATGAGGATGTCCCCGCGGGCGGCGTCGAACCCCGCGTTCAGCGCGGCCGAGCGCCCCCGGTTCTCCGGGAAGACGATGCTGCGCAGCCGGGTCATGCCCTCGCGGCGGTAGGTCTCCAGCAGGCCGGCGGTGTCGTCCACGTCCCCGTCCACGACGACGATCACCTCGAAGTCGTCGATGCTCTGCCGCTGGAGCGCATCCAGGGGGTGGTGCAGGCGGTCGCGGCCCCCGCGGGTGGGGATGATGACGGAGGCGCGCACGGCAACGTCGGCGGTGGGCTCGTGCTCGGTCATGGGCGTCCTTCCTGGGCGGGCGGAACGGGGTCCTGGCCGCGCCGGATGCGGTCCAGCACCTCGGCCACTCGTGCCCGGCCGGCTTCCGGTGAGTACAGCCGCCGCCACCTCGAGTGGGCGGCGTCGGTGATGCGCCGGACCCGGGCGGGGTCATCGCGCAGAGTGCGCAGGGCCGAGCGCAGCACGGCGGCCAGGTCCTCGGCGTTACCCGCGCGGGCGATCCACGGGTGCTCCGGGCCGAGCAGCTCCGGGAGGGCGCCGTCATCGGAGACGACCAGCGGCACCCCGGCGCTCATCGCCTCGGCGGCGGTCAGCCCGAAGACCTCGGAACACTCGGAGGCGACCACCAGGAGATCCACCTGCTCGAGGAACCGCTCCGGCACGACGCGGCCGCAGCGCACGACCAGCTCCGCTGGGACCCGACCGATGGCCCGTTCGACGACCGCCACCTCATCCTCGGGGATGTGCCCGTGATCGCCGGCCAGCCAGAGCTCGAGTGATCCTCCTGCGGAAGGGTTCCCGGCGAGCTCCCGGACGGCCTGAGCCAGCGTTGCGACCCCCTTCATGGGGGAGATCCGCCCGAGGAAGCCGACGCGCACGGGCTCGCTGGGAGGCGCAGGACGGCCGGTGATGCTGATCACCGGAGTCCAGTTGGGAAATCCGCGGGTCCCGCGGACCGCGGCCGCGCCGTAGTACGAGGGGATCAGGCTCACGGAACCGCCGATCCGCAGCGCGGCCGCGAAGACCCGGTTGCTCCCGGTCGGCACCTGGTGCAGGTGGGTGATCCTGCGGCGGTGCCCGATCAGCGCGAAGGAGGGCACCAAGCCGTTGCACCAGATCCACGCGTCGCGGTGTCGGGCGGCCCACCGGGCCAGCTGCAGCATGTAGGCGGGTCGGGAGTCGGCGGCCAGGCGCACGACGTCGTATCCCTCGGCATCCGCGCGGCGGCAGACCTCGTCCGGGGTGCGCGGGGCGATCACGGAGACCTCCCAGCCTTCCTCCCTCGCGGCGCGCGCGATGGCGAAGAGCATGACCTCACCGCCGGAGATGTCCCCGTTGTTGGTGGCCAGGTAGAGACGGGTCATGACCCGGTTCCGCTCCGGGCGCCGAGGCGGCGCTTCAGCAGCCCGCCGAGAGGGCCGTAGACGATGCAGCCGTAGACGCGGCCCCATGCGGCCACGACCCGGCCCGCGTCGGTTCGGTCCACACTGCGGGTCCGCAGGGCGGCGCCGAGCACCCCGACGGAGACCCCCACGGCGTCCTTCAGGGTTCCGCCGACCGTGTAGCGCCGCGCGTCATAGGCCGGAAAACGACGGGCCATGAGCACGCGGCCCTGACCGAGTCGGAACCGCTTGCGGATGCTCGCGGAGTTTCCCGATACCGTGAAGTCCACGGCGGCGTCCGGAACGCTCAGGAGGGGGAATCCCGCTTCCTGGACCCGCCAGGAGAAGACCACATCCTCGAAGCCATAGGTGGGAAGCGTCTGGTCGAAGCCCCCGACAGCATCGCAGGCCGCGCGGGTCACGGCCATGCATGCCCCTCCGACGTGCGGAAGGTACGGTGTCTGCACCACACCGAGGGCGCTCGCACCGGTCTCGGAGTCCCCCGGATGATGCGGATGCACGCTCCCCCCGGCGAGGGCCTCCCGGTCCCGCAGCGCGTCCCCGAACGCCTGGATCCAGCCATCCCGGATGGCGTCGTCCGCATCGCAGAAGGCCAGCACGCGACCGCGAGCGCGGCGGATCCCCGCATTGCGCGCGGCCGGAATGCCGGGGACCGACCCGCCGTCCACGATCTGCACGGGGAACCTCTCGGCGTCGTGCTCTTCTGCGGCCCAGTGCCGGATGAGCTCGGCTGTTCCGTCGGTGGAGCCGTTGTCCACGATGACGAGCTCGAAGGGGTGCGTGCTGCGCTGGGCCTCCACGGCGGCCAGCTGACGGCCGAGCGTGTCCGCCCCGTTGCGGACGCAGATGATCACCGACACCAGGGGCGTCATCGGGCCTCTCTCCTCGCGACGATCCGCGGTGCAGCGCTGGTCGCGGACATGGCCGGTTCCGAGGCGCCACCTCGCGCCGACACTGCGACGAAGATCGCGAGGCCGAGCACCACCGCCCACGCATTCGTGTAGAAGACCTCCCCCAGGCGCCACGCGCACACGAGCAGCGCGACGGCCGCCCCCTGGGCGATCCGCCCCGCGAGGGGGTCTGCCACGGAGATCGAGCTGAACGGCCGGACGCCCACGAGCACGGTCACCGCGACGATGAAGATCAGCCAGGGCCAGCCGCCCTCCACGAACGCGGACCAGTAGGAGTTGTGGAAGAACCATGCCTTCTCCTCCGTGCCGCCGGAGGAATCCAGGAGGTGCACCACGGCTTCGCCGAGCCCGCGGCCGAAGAAGCCCGTGGTCTGGACCTTCGCCCACGACGCGTCATCGATCCGGTCCCGCAGGGCATCGCTGCCCACGCGATCGGAGAACACGCCGACCTGCGAGAAGTCCTCATTGAGCAGGTTGACTCCCCAGTAGATCACCAGCCCCAGCACGAGCTTCCAGAACACGGACAGCCGGGGCGCCAGCAGGATCCACAGGGCCCCGGCCGCGAAGGCCGCCAGAGAGGTGCGCGAGCCGGTCAGCCACAGCGGCACCGCGGCCGCCAGCAGCCACAGCAGCCGCGCCGGGAGGGTGCGGAACAGCATCAGGCCGAGCAGCCCGAAGATCGCGTAGGCCAGACCGGACTGGTTCTTGTCCCCGATGAATCCGGTGAGGTACCCGCCGTAGTCGTTGGAGGCCAGCCCCGCGTAGAAGGCCGGGATGTTCAGCGCCAACCCGGTGAGATAGCCGATCACCGCGGAGCGGATGTGGATCCGCCCGGAGGCGATGAACCACAGCATCGCCGTCACCACGGTCATGCGGAAGAGCCGGCGCTTCCAGTCCTCGGCATCCGCGGACTGATCCGCCAGCGCGGAGACCAGCCCCACGTAGACCAGCATCAGTGCGTTCAGGACCACCAGCCAGCGGTACTCGCCCAGGGCCACCGCCGGACGACGGCACAGACCGTAGAGGACGACGACGATGGGCATGAACTGGTGGGTGTCCAGGCCGACCCCGGGCACGTGGAAGGGCAGCACCATCACCAGGAAAAGGAAGAACTCCACCAGGCGCAGCCGCCCCGCCTCATCGCGCACCCGGTCACGGGTGCGCTCGTACCAGACGGAGCCGGAGCCGGCGGGCCGGACCGTCGTCGTGCTCATCGTACTCTCCTCCCAGTCCCAGGGGTCCGGACCTCGTCATAGGCCGCGGCGATGCCCGCGCACATCTGCGCGGCGTCCCACCCGCCCGTCGCAGGCCCGGGCCCGGCTTCCGCGGTCATCAGCTTCCGCGCGACCGTCTCCGGCTCCGGGGAGCCCACCAGGCTCCCCACGGGCAGGACCTCGGCGTTGCCGCCGACCTCCGTGGCCACCACGGGCAGCCCCACGGCCGCCGCATCCAGCAGCGCATAGGACAGATTCTCCCAGTCCGACAGCTGCGCCAGCACATCGGCCCGGCCCATCGCCGCGATCGGATCCGCGAAGCCGACGAAGCGCACGGCCTCCGCCACGCCCAGCGCCCGGGCGCGGTCCTCCAGCTGCGAGCGCAGCGGCCCCTCCCCCGCGACCTCCAGAGTGGCTTCCGGGACCTGCTCGCGCACCCGCGCGAAGGCCTCCAGCAGGACGTCGAGGTTCTTCTCCGGGGCCAGCCGAGACAGGCTGAGCACCCGCAGGACCCCCGGGGCACCGGGCACCCGGGCGGCGTCGAAGCGCCGTCGCAGGGCCGGGGCGTCCACCCCGTTGCGCACCACGCGCACCCCGCGAGCTCCCCACTTGGCGGCCATGACCTCGGCCGTGGAGGCGCTGACCGCGAGCTTCACGTCCGTGACCCGCAGCCGCACCCCGTGCACCAGGTTCATCACCCGGGCGCGCAGCGTCGAGGACTGGTAGACGGAGTCCTCCGGGGCGATCCCGTGCTCGGTGGTGGCCAGCACCGGGCCCCGACGTCGCAGCCCCGGCAGCCGGGAGAGTCCTAGAGCCGCCGCGGCGACGACGTCGGCGAAGGCCAGGTGCGTGTGCACCACTACCGGGCGCAGGGCGCGCACCGTGGCGCGCAGGGTCCGCACCGACGCCGCGAACCCGGCGCCGGTGCCGAAGGCCCCGGTGACCACGGCGGAACCCTGCCCGCGCAGGGCCTCGGCCAGCGCCCCCTCCGGGCACAGCACCACGATGCGATATCCGGGGATGCCCTGTCGCGCGGCGCCGAGCACGTGGCGGGCCACGCCCCCGATCTCGGGGACGGGGACGCACCACAGCGCGATCGGAGCGTTCTGCTCGCTGCCGGAACGGTGTTCCGGCGGTGGAGTCACAACCACTGCTCCAGGCGGTCCAGGGCGACGAAGAAGCCTTCGCCGTTGTTCACATGCCCCATCCAGATCTCGGGGATGAAGGAGGCATCCGGCACGATCCGGTGCAGCTGGGCGCCCAGCGCGGCCCAGTCGACGTCGCCCTCGCCCACCTGCACGCCCTCGCCGTCCACTCCGGTGCCGTCCACCAGGTGCAGGTGGATGGTGCGCGGAGCCAGCAGCTCGACGGCCTCGCTCAGCGGCATCTTCAGGAAGTTCGCCGCGAGCATCGTGTGGGAGATGTCCAGGCAGAGGTCCACATCGTACTCGTCCGCGAACTCGCGGGTGTCCCGCGGATCCAGGAAGAGGTTGTGGTACTGCTGCCCGCCCATCAGCCACGGGTACGGCGGCAGGGTCTGCGCGGCGATGCGCACGCCGTCGGCGTCCAGTCGCTGCAGCGCCTGCCCGATGCGGGCGTACTTGGCCTTGCGCTGCTCCGGCGGGATGTGCCCGTTCTTGGTGAACCCGCCCATGGTCACCACCATCACCGGGTCATCCTCCAGGGTGAAGTACTTCTTCATGTCCCGGGTGATGTCGATGGTCCGCTGCACCTCGCGGATGGAGCGCTCCCAGATCTCCTCGTCCTCGGAGGCCAGGTCCACCAGGAAGTCCCCCGCGAAGAGGTCCGGCAGGTGCGTGGTGAAGGACATCGGCAGCTTCTCGTCGAAGACCTCCTCGATGTCCATCTCCAGGTCCTTGTAGGAGAAGTGGAACTCCAGGAAGTCCGGCTTCGCCTCCTCGATCAGGGCCCGGTAGTCGTGGAAGCGCACCGGCAGACCCCAGGGCCGGTCGAAGGAGAAGTCCCGGCGCAGCACGGCGTCGTCCTTCAGGTCGCCCTCGAAGAAGAAGTCCCCCTCGGCGACGTCGCGGTGCAGGGTCCGCCCGATCAGCTGATCCGCATAGTTGGGCTGCAGGCCGCGGCCCGGGGACTTCACGGCCACGTCCTCGGCGGTGACGGTCTCCCCGGCCTTCAGGGCCCGGGTGGCCACCAGGGACTTGGCGAGGTTCACCCGGTTCATCAGCTCGCCGGTGGTCACCTCGCGGGGACCGGCCGATCCGATGGCCTCCTCGACGTCGCGCACCTGACGCACCATCGCCGCGAACTCCTCGGGCAGCAGGGAGACGGTGTGGTCGTTGCCCTCGAGGGTCTTGTCGATGGTGAAGTGCTTCTCGATGATCTTGGCCCCGCGGGCCACCGCGGCGATCGGCACGTGGTACCCGCGCTCGTGACCGGAGTAGCCCACGAGGGTCTGCCCGATCTCCTCCAGCCGGGACATGTACGCGAGGTTCACGTCCTTGTACGGGGCCGGGTAGGCGGACTGGCACTGCAGCAGGGCGAAGCTGGCACCCACCGAGCGCAGCACCTGCACCGACGCCTTGATCTCCTCCTCCCGGGACATGCCCGTGGAGACCAGCATCGGCAGACCGGTGCGGCCCATCGCCCGCAGCAGGTCGTGGTTGGTCATATCCGCGGAGGCCACCTTCAGACCGGGAATGCCGTAGGAGGTCAGCGCCTCCAGGGAGGGGACATCCCACGGGGTGCACAGCACGTCGATGTCCACCTCCTTGCAGTGGTCGAACACGTCGTACATCTGCTCCACGGTCAGGGAGAACTTGGACAGCAGGTCCAGGGTGTACTGGGCGCCGAGATCCTCCCCGGCGGAGGTGCCGCCGGCCTGGCGGTACAGGGCGTCCATGTCCCGCAGCTGGAACTTCACCGCATCCGCCCCGGCCTCGGCGGCCAGGTCCACCAGGCGCTTGGCCAGCTCCGGGTCCCCCTGGTGGTTGTTGCCGATCTCCGCGATGAGGAAGGCGGGGTGGTCCTTGCCCACCGTGTGCCGTCCGATCTGCAGCGTCTCCGCGGAGTCCATGGCAACGGCCAGCAGGTGCCCCCGCTCATCCACCAGCGGCAGATGCTCGATGCCGCCGCCGAACAGCCCCGCCAGCTCCGCCGGCTCGGCCCCCTCCGGAGCGGTGCGGGGGTTCCGGTTGGCGACCTCCAGGCAGGAGACGGACAGGTCCCCGCTCGGGTTGGCCAGCAGCCACCGGCGGAAGTCGCCGTCGGTCAGGGCGCCCTGGAGGATGCCGTGGGCATCCACGCAGAACACGATGCGGGCCCTGTTCACGGAGATCTTCTGCAGCCCGGTGAGCACCGGGTCCTCGGAGAAGACGACGTAGGGGGAGATGGTGCGTTCGATGATCACTGGTGGGTTCCTCGGTTCTGCGTCTCGTCCTGCGGGTAGGTCTCCCGCAGCTGTGCCTCGGCCGTGGCGAAGTCCACGGGGGTGTCGATGTCCACGCCCTCCACCTCGTCCAGGACGAACAGGCGGATGCGCCCGCCCAGGCGGTTGTGCAGCTCGTCGTAGATGTGCGGTGCGGTGACGTAGAGGGAGCCGTTCTCCCGGTAGCGCAGGGTCTGCTCGGTCAGCTCCTGACGGCGGGGCCGGTGCATGACCTCGTACTCCGCGCTCGGTTCCTCCCCGGGTGCGCCCTGGCGCCAGATGAACGGGGACTCGGGGATCACCCCGACCATGGACTCCGCATCCGAGTCCAGGAACTCCCGGACTGCCCGGGCGATGGTTCCCGGCAGGCGCAGCGGAGAGGTGGCCTGCAGCAGCATCACCGCATCCGGGGCGAAGCCGTCCGCGCGCGCCCAGGCCAGGGCGTGCTCGATGACGGGTTCGGTGGCCGTGGTGTCCTGCGCGAGCTCGGCCGGACGCAGGAAGGGCACCTCGGCGCCGGCCTGCCGGGAGATCTCGGCCAGCTCCTCATCGTCCGTGGAGACGATCACGCGCAGATCGGTCTCCGGGGCGAGTTCGTTCCGGGCGGCCAGCGCCTGGGCGATGGTCCAGGCGACCAGGGGCCGTCCGGCGATGGGTCGGAGGTTCTTGCGGGGGATCCCCTTGGATCCCCCGCGCACCGGGATGACGGCCAGGACCTGGCTCATGGTGTCGGTTCCTCTTCCTGCTGCTGTGCGATGGTGTGCGGGGCCGACGGGTGCCGGTCCTCGGTGAGGATCTGGGCGATCCTGCGGGCGGGCTCGACGTCGGGCCGGTCGGGCGCGGGGGTGGGCGGTCCGCCCCAGGGGCGCATGCCGTAGCGTCCCCACAGCTCCCGCAGCCAGGCGGGCGGTCGGCGGTGGTGCACCCAGGCGGGCAGACCGAGGGCCGCGGCCTCCAGGACCCCGGTGGAGAACACCGAGACCACGGGCGATCGCAGCCGCGTCAGCGGCTGGCCGGCGTCGTCAAAAACGATGCCGCGCCGGCGCCACCAGCGGTGCACGAGCCGGGAGAGGAGGTCCCGTTCCCCGGGATGCGGGCGGTAGACCGCACCCTGCTTCCTGCAGAAAGCGTAGCAGGAGCGGATCAGCCCGATCCTGGGCAGCTCGGCCCCGTGCAGCTGGCCCAGGAACACCGGGGCGGCCTCGACGGCTTCTGCGGGACCGCGCGGGGCGGCGCCGGCGCGCCACAGCAGCTGGGAGCCCACCACCTCCGCCGTGGTGTCAGGACGGCCCGCGGTCCAGTAGGCGGCGTCCGCGGCGGAGAAGGCCAGCAGGTGCGCGGCCCGCGGCAGCGGGGGTGCCATCGGCACCAGCAGGCCGTGCTGGACCACCCGGAACGGCAGGTCCCGCTGCTCGCGCCAGGCGTCCGCCGCGGCGCCGACCGGCAGGTAGGAGCCGACCCCGAGCACCCGGCGCACGCTGCGCAGCTCGGGGGCCTGCCCCAGCTGCTGCCCCGTCAGCTCCCGGGTGCGCCAGGGCCCGCCGGGCAGGTGCTCGGTGACCTCGTGGGGGGCGAGCACGGCGAGGTCGCGTTCCGGCAGGTGGGTCAGGGGCTCCAGCAGGGCGGCCCGCTGGGTGGGGCCGGTGGTCTCCAGGGCGACGAGCAGCTCGGGCGCCTCGCCGCGTACGTGCAGCGCGAATCGGGGCTGCGGCTCGGGGATGCGGCGGATCCGCCGGACTCCGCGGGCCGCGGCGGTCTTCAGGGTGCGCGGCAGGTTGCGCCGGGCCTGCCAGCGGTGCCAGGCGCGCAGGTCCGCGGGGTAGGTCAGTCCCACAGCTTCTGCACCTCCCGGGCCCGGTGGGCGAAGGTGTGCTGCGCGAGGGTCCGAGCGCGCCCCGCGGCGCGGATGCGCTCGGACCAGGGCCGATCGGCGAGGACCCGGCGGGACAGCTCCAGCAGCTGCTCGGGGCTGCGGTAGATCAGCACCTCCGTGCCGGGGTCGTAGAACTCCTCGACGTCGGGGCGGTCGATCAGCTGGATGCCGTTCATCCCGGGCACTTCGAAGGTGCGCATGGCCAGCCCCTCCTGCAGCCCGTGCACGTTCAGGGCTGCGGCGGCGCGGGCCTGCACCGCGTAGGCCTGCGCCAGGGGGATGTCCCGCTCGGAGGGCAGATCCGGGCGGGCCCATTCCCAGGTGCGCAGCTGGTCCACCGGGTGGTGGGACCAGCCGCGCCCGTAGGCGCGCACCGGCACGCCGTGCCCGGACAGGTGCTCCAGCAGCTGCACCCGGTTGGGGTAGCGGGAGCCGACGAAGACGATCTCCTCCTGGGTGCGGGTCTGCG
>ERZ1023261.187-NODE-187-length-24008-cov-14.541644_pt1 | contig 24008 bp, 15 predicted proteins | sample MGYA00521234_ERZ1023261 | MGnify/ENA primary metagenome ERZ1023261 (study PRJEB32759, sample SAMN07749871) | skin metagenome | biome: transportation; feature: city; material: polyester macromolecule | host: Homo sapiens | place: Hong Kong:TC line | collected...
GACCGGCGAGATCAAGCAGCAGACCGTCTTCATGGGCGACTTCCCGCTGATGACCGAGTCCGGCACCTTCGTGATCAACGGCTCCGAGCGCGTCGTCGTCTCCCAGTTGGTCCGCTCCCCGGGCGCCTACTTCGAGAAGTCCGCGGACCGCACCTCGGACAAGGACATCTACTCCGCGCGCATCATCCCCTCCCGCGGGGCCTGGTTCGAGCTGGAGATCGACAAGCGCGACCAGGTCGGGGTGCGCCTGGACCGCAAGCGCAAGCAGTCCGTGACCGTGCTGCTGAAGGCCCTGGGCTGGACCGAGTCCAAGATCCTCGAGGAGTTCGGCGAGTTCGACTCGATCCGCGCGACCCTCGAGAAGGACACCGTCGAGACCCGCGACGAGGCGCTGATCGACATCTACAAGAAGCTGCGCCCGGGTGAGCCGCCGACGGTGGACGCCGCCCAGTCCCTGCTGGACAACATGTACTTCACCCCCAAGCGCTACGACCTGGCGAAGGTCGGCCGGTACAAGATCAACCGGAAGCTGGGCCTGGACAAGAACCTCGCGGACAACGACTCCTCGGTGCTGACCCAGGAGGACATCGTCGCGATGATCCGCTACCTGGTGACCCTGCACGACGGCGGCACGACCATGAAGGGCGTGCGCGACGGGCAGTCCGTGGACATCCGCGTGGACACCGACGACATCGACCACTTCGGCAACCGCCGCATCCGCGCGGTCGGCGAGCTGATCGAGAACCAGATCCGCACCGGGCTGTCCCGCATGGAGCGGGTCGTGCGCGAGCGCATGACCACCCAGGACGTCGAGGCGATCACCCCGCAGACCCTGATCAACATCCGCCCCGTGGTGGCCTCGATCAAGGAGTTCTTCGGGACCTCCCAGCTGTCGCAGTTCATGGACCAGAACAACCCGCTGGCGGGCCTGACCCACAAGCGGCGCCTGTCCGCGCTGGGCCCGGGCGGTCTGTCCCGCGACCGCGCGGGCATGGAGGTGCGCGACGTGCACCCCTCCCACTACGGCCGCATGTGCCCCATCGAGTCCCCTGAGGGCCCGAACATCGGCCTGATCGGCTCGCTGGCCACCTTCGGCCGGATCAACCCTTTCGGGTTCATTGAGACCCCGTACCGCGTCGTCGAGCACGGGAAGGTCACCGACAAGGTCGTGTACCTGACCGCCGATGACGAGAAGGGCTCGATCATCGCGCAGGCCAACGCCCCGCTGACCGAGGACCAGCGCTTCGCCGAGGACACCGTCCTGTGCCGTGCGGCCAACGGCTCCGGCGAGGCCGAGGCGATCGCCGCGGACAAGGTCCAGTTCATGGACGTCTCCCCGCGCCAGATGGTCTCCGTGGCCACCTCGCTGATCCCGTACCTGGAGCACGACGACGCCAACCGCGCGCTGATGGGCGCGAACATGCAGCGTCAGGCCGTGCCGCTGCTGCAGTCCGAGTCCCCGGTGGTCGGCACCGGCATGGAGGGCTACGCGGCCCTGGACTCCGGGGACTCCGTGCTGGCCCGCAAGGCCGGCGTGGTCCGGGAGGTCTCCGCGGACCTGGTCGTGGTGGGCAACGACGACGGGACCACCACCTCCTACCCGATCTCCAAGTTCCAGCGCTCCAACCCGGGCAACTGCTACAACCACCGCGTCGTGGTCTCCGAGGGGGACCGCGTGGAGGTGCGCGGGCTGATCGCCGACGGTCCCTCCACGGACCAGGGCGAGCTGGCCCTGGGCAAGAACCTCCTGGTGGCGTACATGTCCTGGGAGGGGCTGAACTACGAGGACGCGATCATCCTGTCCCAGCGGATGGTCTCCGACGACGTGCTGACCTCGATCCACATCGAGGAGCACGAGATCGACGCCCGCGACACCAAGCTCGGCGCCGAGGAGATCACCCGGGACATCCCGAACGTCTCCGAGGACGTGCTCTCCGCCCTGGACGAGCGCGGCATCATCCACATCGGCGCCGAGGTCGAGGCCGGGGACATCCTGGTCGGCAAGGTCACCCCGAAGGGCGAGACCGAGCTGACCCCGGAGGAGCGGCTGCTGCGCGCGATCTTCGGCGAGAAGTCCCGCGAGGTGCGCGACACCTCCCTGAAGGTCCCGCACGGCGAGTCCGGCACCGTCATCGGGGTGCGGGTGTTCGACCGCGAGGACGACGACGAGGACATGCCCCCCGGGGTCAACCAGCTGGTGCGCGTGTACGTGGCCCAGAAGCGCAAGATCACCGACGGGGACAAGCTCGCCGGGCGCCACGGCAACAAGGGCGTGATCTCCAAGATCCTGCCCGTGGAGGACATGCCCTTCATGGCCGACGGCACCCCGGTGGACGTCATCCTCAACCCGCTGGGCGTGCCCGGGCGCATGAACATCGGGCAGGTGCTCGAGGTGCACACCGGCTGGCTGGCCAAGCAGGGCTGGAAGATCGAGGGGAACCCGGCGTGGCTGGAGAAGCTGCCGAACTTCCCCAAGGAGTCCGGCCCCACCAAGGTCGCCACCCCGGTGTTCGACGGCGCGGACGAGGACGAGATCTTCGACCTGCTGGACCACACCAACCTCAACCGCGACGGCGAGCGGCTGATCGACTCCACTGGCAAGGCCCAGCTGTTCGACGGGCGCACCGGCGAGCCGTTCCCGGACCCGATCTCGGTGGGCTACCAGTACATCCTGAAGCTGCACCACCTGGTGGACGACAAGATCCACGCCCGCTCCACCGGCCCGTACTCGATGATCACCCAGCAGCCGCTGGGCGGTAAGGCGCAGTTCGGCGGTCAGCGCTTCGGCGAGATGGAGGTGTGGGCCCTGGAGGCGTACGGCGCGGCCTACACCCTGCAGGAGATCCTGACCATCAAGTCCGATGACGTGCACGGTCGCGTGAAGGTCTACGAGGCCATCGTCAAGGGCGACAACATCCCCGAGCCGGGGGTTCCGGAGTCCTTCAAGGTGCTCATCAAGGAGATGCAGTCCCTGTGCCTGAACGTGGAGGTCCTCTCCAGCGACGGGCACGCCATCGAGATGCGCGACTCCGAGGACGAGAGCTACCGGGCCGCCGACGAGCTGGGCATCGACCTCTCCCACGCCGAGCCCAGCTCGGTCGAAGAGGTCTGATCCTCCCACCCCATCCACGAGATCGTTCATTCGTTTTTCAAGAGAAAAGGACCCCATGTCCAACGAATCTTCACTGGGACTGATGCGGATCGGTCTGGCCACCGCCGAGGACATCCGCTCGTGGTCGTACGGCGAGGTCAAGAAGCCGGAGACCATCAACTACCGCACCCTCAAGCCGGAGAAGGAGGGTCTGTTCGACGAGCGGATCTTCGGGCCGACCCGCGACTGGGAGTGCTACTGCGGCAAGTACAAGCGCGTGCGCTTCAAGGGCATCATCTGCGAGCGCTGCGGCGTCGAGGTGACCCGGGCCAAGGTGCGCCGTGAGCGGATGGGCCACATCGAGCTGGCCGCGCCCGTCACGCACATCTGGTACTTCAAGGGCGTGCCCTCCCGCCTGGGCTACCTGCTGGATCTGGCGCCGAAGGATCTGGAGAAGATCATCTACTTCGCCGCCTACATGATCACCTCCGTGGACGAGGAGGCTCGGCACGAGGATCTGCCGAACCTGCAGGCCGCCCACGACCGGGACAAGAGGACCCTGGAGTCCGAGCGGGACGCGGACATCGCCGCGATCGCGAAGGAGACCGAGGAGGAGCTGGCCCGCATCGAGGCCGAGGGCGGCAAGGCCGCGGAGAAGCGCAAGCTGCGCGACGCCGCGGAGCGCCAGATGGCCCAGGTGCGCAAGCGCGTGGACGCCGAGATCGCCCACATGGACAAGGTCTTCGACCGCTTCAAGAACCTCAAGGTCACCGACCTGGAGGGCGACGAGGCGCTGTACCGGTCCATGGTGGACAAGTTCGGCATGTACTTCGAGGGCGCGATGGGCGCCGAGGCGATCAAGAAGCGCCTGGAGACCTTCGACATGGCCGCCGAGGCGGAGGCCCTGAAGGAGACCATCCAGAACGGCAAGGGCCAGCGCAAGACCCGCGCCCTGAAGCGTCTGAAGGTCGTCAACGCGTTCCTGACCACCAGCAACTCCCCGCTGGGCATGGTCCTGGACGCGGTGCCGGTGATCCCGCCGGAGCTGCGTCCGATGGTGCAGCTGGACGGCGGCCGCTTCGCGACCTCGGACCTGAACGACCTGTACCGTCGGGTCATCAACCGCAACAACCGCCTGAAGCGCCTGCTGGATCTCGGCGCGCCCGAGATCATCGTGAACAACGAGAAGCGGATGCTGCAGGAGGCCGTGGACTCTCTGTTCGACAACGGCCGGCGCGGTCGCCCGGTCACCGGGCCGGGCAACCGCCCGCTGAAGTCCCTGTCGGACATGCTCAAGGGCAAGCAGGGCCGGTTCCGCCAGAACCTGTTGGGCAAGCGCGTGGACTACTCGGGCCGCTCGGTCATCGTGGTGGGCCCGCAGCTGAAGATGCACCAGTGCGGTCTGCCCAAGCAGATGGCCCTGGAGCTGTTCAAGCCCTTCGTGATGAAGCGCCTGGTGGACCTGAACCACGCGCAGAACATCAAGTCCGCCAAGCGGATGGTGGAGCGCTTCCGCCCGCAGGTGTGGGATGTGCTGGAGGAGATCATCACCGAGCACCCGGTGCTGCTCAACCGCGCCCCCACCCTGCACCGCCTGGGGATCCAGGCCTTCGAGCCGCAGCTGGTGGAGGGCAAGGCCATCCAGCTGCACCCGCTGGTCTGCTCGGCGTTCAACGCGGACTTCGACGGCGACCAGATGGCCGTGCACCTGCCCCTGAGCCCGGAGGCCCAGGCGGAGGCGCGCGTGCTGATGCTGTCCTCGAACAACATCCTCAAGCCCTCGGACGGGCGCCCGGTGGCGGTGCCGTCCCAGGACATGATCATCGGGCTGTACCACCTGACCACGGTCCGCGAGGGGGCCGCCGGCGAGGGCCGGTCCTTCTCCTCGATCGCGGAGGCCCTGATGGCCCTGGATCGGCGCGAGCTGCACCTGAACTCCATGGTGAAGATCGAGCTGGAGGAAATCGTGCCCTACGAGGGCTGGCAGGCCCCCGAGGGCTGGGAGCCGGGACAGCCGGTGCTGCTGGAGTGCACCCTGGGGCAGGTCCTGTTCAACCAGACCCTGCCGGAGGACTACCCCTGGTACACGGGTGTGGCGGACAAGAAGGGCCTGGGCTCGCTGGTCAACGACCTCGCCGAGAACTACCCGATGCACGTGGTCGCCCGCACCCTGGACAACCTCAAGGACACCGGGTTCTACTGGGCCTCCCGCTCGGGGGTCACGGTGGCTGTCTCCGACATCGCCACCCCGCCGTCCAAGCCGGAGATCATGGCCGGTTACGAGAAGCAGGCCGGGGAGATCCAGGGTCAGTACGACATGGGTCTGATCGACGACGACGAGCGCCGCTCCGAGCTGATCGACATCTGGACCAAGGCCACCGACGAGGTCGCCGCGGCGATGATGGAGAACCTGACCGGGCTGAACACCATCAACCGCATGGTCTCCTCCGGGGCGCGCGGCAACTGGATGCAGGTCCGCCAGATCGCGGGCATCCGCGGGCTGGTGTCCAACACCAAGGGCGAGATCATGCCGCGTCCGATCAAGTCCTCCTACCGCGAGGGTCTGTCGGTGCTGGAGTACTTCATCGCGACCCACGGCGCCCGCAAGGGCCTGGCCGACACCGCGCTGCGCACCGCGAACTCCGGGTACCTCACCCGGCGTCTGGTGGACGTCTCCCAGGACGTCATCGTGCGGGAGCTGGACTGCGGCACCAAGCGGGGCCTGAACCTGGACCTGGTCCAGGTGGACCCGGACACCGGGGCCGTGCACCTGCACGACGACGTCGAGAACTCCATCCACGGGCGCGTGCTCGCGGTGGACGTCAAGGACGAGGACGGCACGGTGCTGGCCGAGGGCGGCGCGGACGTCTCCGACGCCGTGATCCAGAAGTTGTACCAGGCCGGGATCCGGAAGGTGCGGGTCCGCTCCGTGCTGACCTGCGAGTCCGCGGTGGGCGTGTGCGCCAAGTGCTACGGCCGCTCGATGGCCTCCGGGAACCTGGTGGACATCGGCGAGGCCGTGGGCATCATCGCCGCGCAGTCCATCGGCGAGCCGGGCACCCAGCTGACCATGCGCACCTTCCACACCGGCGGTGTGGCCTCCGCGGATGACATCACCCAGGGTCTGCCCCGTATCCAGGAGCTGTTCGAGGCCCGCACCCCCAAGGGCGTGGCCCCGATCTCCGAGATCGCCGGGACCGTGTCCATCGAGGACACGGAGAAGTCCCTCAAGGTGGTCATCACCCCGGAGAGCAAGGACGACGAGCCGATGTCCTACCCGGTGCTGCGCCGGGCGCGGCTGCTGGTCTCGGATGGGGACCGCGTGGAGGTCGGCCAGCAGCTGGTCTCCGGTGCGGTGGATCCCAAGGAGGTGCTGCGCATCCGCGGGCCCCGCGAGGCGCAGAAGCACCTGGTGGACGAGGTCCAGGGCGTGTACCGCTCCCAGGGCGTGGGCATCCACGACAAGCACGTGGAGGTCATCGTGCGCCAGATGACCCGGCGGATCACCGTCATCGAGTCCGGTGACACCGATCTGCTGCCGGGTGAGCTGGTGGAGACGGTCCAGTTCCAGCAGGCCAACAAGAAGGCCGTGCAGGAGCAGGCCCGCCCGGCCGCCGGGCGTCCGGAGCTGATGGGCATCACCAAGGCCTCCCTGGCCACGGATTCGTGGCTGTCGGCCGCCTCCTTCCAGGAGACCACCCGGGTGCTGACCCAGGCGGCGATGGAGGGCAAGTCCGACCCGCTGGTGGGCCTGAAGGAGAACGTGATCATCGGCAAGCTGATCCCGGCCGGCACCGGTCTGGATCGGTACAACGACATCGAGGTGGAGCCCACGGAGGAGGCGCGCGAGCAGATGTACGCCAACTCCACCGGATTCGCCGACTTCTCCTACGCGGGGGAGACGGACGGCTCCGTGGCCGCGGAGTTCCACGCGATCCCGCTGGAGGAGTACCCCGGGTACGGCTCCTGATGCCGGACCGTGCGGGCGCGGTGAGCACCGCGCCCGCACGGTGACGGCACCGTGAAGGGCCCCGCCCCGGTCCCGACGCCTGATGAGCGTCGGGGGCCGGTGGGGGGCCCTTCCCCGTTTCCCAGGTGCTTCGCCGGGGCTCTCAGAGCCCGTCGGCCAGGCGGGCCTGGGCGGCCAGGCGCACCGGGGCGTCCGGTCCGCCGTAGCCGTCGTAGCCGTCCAGGCGCTGGACCACCTCGAAGAACACCTGCCCGACGGTGCGGGTGTAGAAGTGCAGGAACTCCCCGCGCTCGTCCCGGTCGTACATCAGGTCCAGCTCCCGCAGGGTGCCCAGGCGCGAGGCCGGCAGGTCGAAGCGGGCCGCGAGGTCCTCGTAGTAGTTCTCCGGCACCGGCAGGAAGCCCAGCCCCGCCTCCCGGGCCCGCCGGGCCAGGGTCAGGATGTCCCGGCAGGCGAAGGCCACGTGCTCCCGGCCGGGGTGGGCGCTGAGGTCCGGGGCCACGTTCAGCGGCAGGCGCACCGACCCGTCCTCGGTGCGCACCACCTGGGAGCTGATCAGCCCGTCCGGTCCCGGAACGTCCGTGGCCGCCCGCCGCTCCAGGCCCAGGGCCGCGCGGTAGAACAGCATGGATTCGGCCTGGTGGTGGCGGGGCTGGGCGAGGTTGACGTGGTCGATCCCGGTGATCAGCGCCGCGTCGGCCTCCGGCTGGGCCGCGGGGGCCGCGCCGACGTCGGGCCGGTCGAACTCCGCGACCCACGCGGGCTGGCCTTCGGTCGCCTCGGTGAGGAAGACCTCGGTCTCGTCCGGGGCGAGGAAGGCCGGGAAGCGCTGCTCGTCGTCGTGGGCGAGGCGCGCGACCTCGCGGAAGCCCAGCTCGCGGCACCGGCGGGCGGTGGCCTGCGCGGAGGGCACCTGCACGGCCAGGGAGGCCAGGCTCGCCTCCTCCCGGGCCCAGTGGTCCTCGTTGAGCACGACGCGCGCCGCGCCCTGCTCCCACAGCCGCACCGGCTTGGTCCGATGCCGCCCGCGGGGGCTGAAGCCCAGCTGCGCCAGCAGGGCCTGCAGCCCGTCGGTGCGCTGCCCGCGCACCTCCGCCCATTGGATCCCGGTGGGTGCCTGGGCCTGCGGCAGCCGGGTCAGCGCGGCATCGGCGGGAAGCCGCTCGTCCTCCCCGCGCTGCGCCCGCAGCGCGGCCACGCGGTCCTGCAGCCACACCAGGCTGCGGTGGGCCTCCTGGGCGGTGCGGTAGACGTTGGTCTGGCGGTAGGAGTCGTTGAAGATCTCCAGGGACAGCGGCCCCGCGTAGCCGGCGCGCAGCACCGTGTCCAGGAAGCGGGCCAGGGCGAAGCCGCCCTCCCCGGGGAAGACCCGGTGGTGGCGGGACCAGGAGAGCACGTCCAGGGACATCGGCGGGGCGTCGGCCAGCTGCAGGAAGAACAGCTTCTGCGCCGGGATGTCCAGGATGCCCTCGGTGGGCCAGTCCCGGGAGAGGATGTGGAAGCTGTCCAGGCAGATCCCGAGGTTCCCCCGGTCCGCGGCGCGCACGATCCGCCAGGAGTGGTCCACGTCGTTCACCGCGGCCCCCCAGGCCAGGGCCTCGTAGGCCAGGCGGATGCCGTGGGCCGCGGCGGCGTCGGCCAGCTCCCCGAGCTGCCGGGCGGTCAGCTCGTCGCCGACGGCGTCATCGGCCGTGACCCCGCCGGCGACGGTGGAGCAGACCAGCATCAGGTCCATCCCGAGCCGGCCCATCAGTTTGAACTTCGCCTCGGCTCGGTGCAGGACCCGGGCGAAGTCCTCCTGACTGACCCCCACGGCATCGCGGAAGGGCTGGTACAGGTCCAGGCTCAGCCCGAGCCCGGCGGCCAGCTCCCGGATCCGCTCCGGGGACTCCGGGGCGACGACGAGGTCCTGCTCGAAGATCTCCACCCCGTCGAATCCGGCCGCGGCGGCCGCGCGCAGCTTCTGCACCAGGGTCCCGGACAGGCTCACGGTCGCGATCGAGGTCCTCATCGTCCGGCCTCCTCGTCCTCGGCGGCGGGCTGGCTCTCCGCGTGGGCGGGGGTCGACTCGGCGGGGGACGGCGGCGTCGGGGTGCCGGGCCCCTGCTGGGCGGTGACCAGTTCGGCGAAGTCCCGGGCCATCGCCTCCCGGTCCGGGGCCTGCCCGGTGATCAGGGTGAAGGCGTCCACGGCCTGCCCCACGGCCATGCCGCCGCCGGGAAGCACGGGGCAGCCCAGGGCGCGGGCGCGCCGGATCAGCGGGGTCTCCTGCGGCAGGTAGATCACATCGGCCACCCAGAGTCCCGGGTGCACCAGCTCCAGATCCAGGGGCGCACCGGGGTGGTGGTGCATCCCGATGGGGGTGGCGTTGAGCAGTCCGGTCGCCTCGCCCACGGCCTCGGGCAGCTGCTCGCGGGACAGGGCGCGGACCTCGGCCCCGGGGAACAGCCGGGCGTACTCGGCGGCCCGCTCCTCGGCCCGCTGCCGATCCACGTCGAACAGCTCCAGGCGCTGGGCGCCGGCGGCCAGCAGGGCGTAGGCGGTGGCCGAGCCGGCACCGCCGGTGCCCAGCTGCACCACCCGTGTCAGGTCTGCCGCGGGCAGGCCCGCGGCCAGCGCGGCGGCGAAGCCGGTGACGTCGGTGTTGTGCCCGATCATCCGTCCGTCCCGGAACAGCACGGTGTTCACCGCGCCCAGCCGGGCGGCCTCCTCGGAGAGCTCGTCCATCGGCGCCACGGCCAGCTGCTTGCACGGGTGGGTCACGTTGCAGGCGCTGAAGCCGAGCTCGCGGGCCGCGCCGAGCAGCTCCACCCCGTGCTGGGCGGAGACGGGACCGGGGTGTCCGGGCAGGGCCTCGAGGTCCACCGGGCGGTAGAGGTAGCGCAGCCCGAGGCGGTCCGCGGCGCGTTCGTGCAGGGGAGGGGTCAGGGAGGCGGTGATGCCGCCGCCGATCAGACCCACGAGGTGGGATCGGCCGGGAAGGCTCATGGGGATGCTCCTTGGTCCGGGGAGGGTCCCCGGGGTCGGTGCGTCGGGGCAGCGGCGCCGCAGTGGCGCAGATCTCGCCGACGGGGTATCGTCGTCGACACTACGCGGAGGTGCGCATCACGTACAACAGTTCGCACAGCGAACACATGGGCCCTTCTGCGGCGGGCGTCGCACCGCGCGCCGCCCGTGCCCACGAGACGAAGGAGTCCCATGAGCGAGCAGACCACCCCGGCCCCCGCGCCGGACGCCTCCCGCACCGGATCGCACGCCCCGGATCCGTCGGATCCGGTGCGCAAGACACCGGGCAAATCCGCCCTGGCCGCCTTCCTGGGGGCCACCCTGGAGTACTACGACTTCGTGCTCTACGGCACCGCCTCGGCCCTGGTCTTCGGGCACATCTTCTTCCCGGAGGGGGATCCCGTCGTCGCCACCGTGGCCTCCCTGGCGACCTTCGGCGTGGCCTACATCGTGCGGCCCATCGGCGGGCTGGTGATGTCCCACATCGGGGATCGGGTCGGGCGCAAGCTGTCCCTGCTGATCACCCTGATGATCATGGGCCTGTCCTCGGTGGCCATCGGCCTGCTGCCCACCTACCAGGCCGTGGGCGCCTGGGCCACGGTGCTGCTCGTGCTGTGCCGGGCCGCGCAGGGCTTCTCCGCCGGGGCCGAGGCCGCCGGGGCCTCCACCCTGACCATGGAGCACTCCCCGGACGGGCGGCGGGCCTTCTTCACCAGCTTCACCATGATCGGCTGCTCGGCCGGCAACGTCCTGGCAGCCCTGGTGTTCATCCCCGTGGCCAACCTGCCCGAGGACGCCCTGTACGGGTGGGGCTGGCGCATCCCGTTCCTGATCTCCGGGGTCGTGCTGGCCCTGGCCTACTTCGTCCGGGCCCACCTGGATGAGACCCCGGCCTTCGAGGAGTCCAAGGAGACCGGGCAGCTGCAGGCCGTGCCCGCCGTCGGGGTGCTGCGCACCCAGGGCACGGACGTGCTGCGGGTCTTCCTCATCACCTTCTTCTCCGTGGTGCAGTCCATCATGATGGTCTACGCCCTGAACTACGCCTCCAACGTCGTCGGGCTGGACCGCTCCCGGATGCTGCTGGTCAACGCCGTGGCGATGGCGGTGTCCATGGCCGCGATCCCGCTGCTGGCGGTGCTCTCGGACCGGGTCGGGCGCAAGCCCGTGCTGCTGGTCGGCGCCCTGGGCTGCATCGTGAGCGTCTGGTTCTACTTCGAGGCCATCCACGCCGGCAGCTGGGGGCTGATCTTCCTGCTGTGCATCGTCAACCAGGGCCTGTTCTACTCCTGCTGGAACGCCGTGTGGACGGTGTTCTTCCCGGAGATGTTCGCCGCCCCCGTGCGCTACACCGGCATGGCCATGGGCAACCAGCTGGGTCTGGTGCTCATCGGCTTCGCTCCCTCGATCGCCGCGATCATCGAACCGCGCTTCGGCTGGCAGGGCGTGGTCGTCTTCGTCGTCGTCTCCATCCTCATCAGCTGCGTCACGATCCTCTCGGCCCGGGAGACGGCCTTCGTGCCGCAGGAGCGGCTCGGCGGGAAGGCCGTGCAGCAGGCGGTGCGCGAGCAGCGGCGTGCCGCCGCCGAGCAGCGGCGCAGCGACGCCGAGCGGCGCCGAGTCCGCACCTGATACCCGCCCGGGCCGACGCCGCCCGCGGCGTCGGCCCGGGTACCCCGCATCCGCCGTCGAGCCCGCGAGAGGACGAGCCATGACCACCCACACCACCCACGACGAACGGCCCGCCGGAGCCGAGACGAACGCTCAGGTGCCCACCGACCCCGACGCCGCCGCGGCCAGCCAGCAGGCGATCAGCCGGGAGATCCGGGAGCAGCACGAGCAGTACGCGGCCTCGGGGACGCGGGAGACCCAGCCGCGCCTGGACTTCGCCCCCTACCGCAGCTCCGCGCTGCGCCACCCGACCAAGGACCTGCACCACACCGACCCCGAGCTGATCGAGCTGACCTCCCCGGCCTTCGGGCACCGCGACGTCGGCGAGCTGGAGAGCGACCTGACCATCCAGCACGGCGGGGAGCCGATCGGGGAGCGCATCCGGGTCAGCGGGCGCGTGCTGGATTCGGCCGGGCGCCCGGTGCGCGGGCAGCTCGTGGAGATCTGGCAGGCCAACACGGCCGGGCGCTACATCCACAAGCGGGACCAGCACCCGGCGCCGATCGACCGGAACTTCACCGGCATCGGCCGGACCATCACGGGGCAGGACGGCTCCTACTCCTTCGTGACCATCAAGCCCGGGCCGTACCCGTGGAAGAACCACCGCAACGCCTGGCGCCCAGCGCACATCCACTTCTCCCTGTTCGGCACGGACTTCACCCAGCGGATGATCACCCAGATGTACTTCCCGGGGGACCCGCTGTTCCCGCTGGACCCGATCTACCAGTCCATCGCCGACCAGAAGGCCCGGGACCGGCTGATCGCGGCCTACGACCACGAGGTCTCCGAGCACGAATGGCTGCTGGGCTACCGCTGGGACATCGTGCTCGGCGGCAGCGGCCGCACCTGGATGGAACCCGAGGAGGACGCATGAGCACCCAGAACCGCACCCCCGTGACCGTGCCGGTCAGCCGCGGCCGGCCCGTCACCGACCCGCCGGAGGACCTCACGCCGACGCCGGGCCAGACCATCGGCCCGTTCTTCGGCTACGCCACGGCCTACGAGAACAACGGCCTGCCCTTCGGCGGGGGCAGCGAGCTGGTCCACGTCGGCGTGCCGGGCGCGATGCGCTTCTTCGGCACCGTGCGCGACGGCGCCGGGCAGCCGGTCCCGGACGCGATGATCGAGATCTGGCAGGCCGATCGGGACGGTTCGATCCCGCAGCGCACCGGCTCCCTGGTGCGCAGCGGCTGGGAGTTCACCGGCTGGGGCCGGGACTTCGTGGACCGGGAGGGGACGTTCTCCTTCACCACGGTGCAGCCGGGCCCGACCGATCCCGGCCACGCCCCGTTCTGGCTGGTCACGATCTTCGCCCGCGGGCTGCTCAACCGCCTGTTCACCCGGGCGTACCTGCCCGAGGACGAGCAGGCGCTCGCGGCGGACCCGCTGCTGGCCTCCCTGGACCCGCAGCGCCGGCGCACCCTGATCGCCCATCGCGAGGCGGACGGCTCGGTGCGCTTCGACATCACCCTGCAGGGCGAGGACGAGACGGTCTTCCTGCAGTACTCGGGCAACGACGCCTATCCCGCCCCCGGGCAGCTGCCGGGCACCGGCCCGGAGGCCGCGGCCGACGACGCCGGACAGGAGGGTGCCGATGAGGAGGGCGTCGGGCAGGATCGCGCCGACCGGCGGGGGGTCGCGGCCGATGGCTGAGTTCCGCGACCTGCTGCTGCCCGGCGGGCAGCACGCGGGGGAGGCCCTGGACCCCGAGGCCTTCCTGGACTCGCTCCTCCAGGTCGAGCTGGCCTGGGTCATGGCGCAGGCCGAGACCGGCATCCTCGATTCCGGGTGGGCTGAGCAGGTGGCCGAGGCCCTCGGCGCGGCCGAGGACTACGACCTGCCGGGCCTGGCGGCCGAGGCCGAAGCCGGGGGCAACCCCGTGATCGGGCTGGTGCGCGCCGCGCGCGAGCGGGTCCGGTCCCGGCTGGGCGGCACCGGCTCCCCGGACGGGCCGGACTCCGATCCCGGGGCCTGGGTGCACCGCGGGCTGACCAGCCAGGACGTCATGGACACCGCGCTGATGCTGCGCATGCGCGCCGGCACCGAGCGGATCCTCGCGGAGGTGACGGCCGCCGGGGACGCCCTGGCCGAGATCGCGCAGCGTCAGGCCCGCACCCCGATGATCGCGCGCACCCTGGCCCAGCACGCCCTGCCCACGACCTTCGGGGCCCGGGCCGGCGGCTGGCTGGACGGGCTCGCCGAGGCCCGGGCCGAGCTGACCGCGAGCCTGCGGCGGCTACCGGTCGCGATCGGCGGGGCCGCGGGCACCGGTGCCCAGCTGCCCCGGGACCCCCGGGGAGGGCGGGACCCCCAGGCCCTGCTGGCGGCCTGGGCCCGGCGCCTGGGCCTGGCGCTGCCCGCCGCGCCCTGGCACACCCGGCGACAGCCGGTGCTCGCCGCGGCCCAGGCCCCGGCCCTGACCGCGCAGTGCTTCGCCCGGATCGGCGGCGACGTCGTCGTCTCGGCGCGCCGGGAGATCGGGGAGCTGTCCGAGCCCGCGGCACCGGGGCGCGGGGGCTCCGCGGCCATGGCCCACAAGCGCAACCCCGTGCTGTCCGTGCTGATGCGCCGCTCCGGGCTGGCCGCCGCCTCGGCGATGGGCCGGCTGCACGAGTGCGCCGCGCTGGCCCTGGAGGAGCGCTCGGACGTGGCCTGGCACCTGGAGTGGGAGCCGCTGCGCGAGGTCCTGGCCCACGGGATGATCGCCGCCGCTCTGGGGCGTCGTCTCCTGGAGGGCCTGGAGGTCCACCCCGAGCCGATGGCCCGCAACCTCGCCCTGACCTTCCCCGAGGCCCCCGACACCGACCCCGAGGACACCGGGACCTACGGCGACGCCGTGGCCCTGGCCCTGGCCGCCGCCCGCCGATGGCGCGGCGGCATCGCACCGGATGAGCCCGCGACCCGAGGAGCACGCCCATGAGCACCCCGACCCTGACCGCCGTCGCCCTGGGGGAGTACCTCCGGGACGAGCCCGACGCGCCGGCCCACCATCCGCGCCGCCCGCTGCTGCTGCTCGGACCCTCCCTGGGCACCGCCGTGACCCCGCTGTGGGCCCCGGCGGCCGCGCAGCTGGCGGGCGACGTCGAGCCGGTCGGCTGGGAGCTGCCCGGGCACGGCCGCGGGGCCGCCGACACCGCGCAGCACAGCCTGGCGGAGCTGGCCGAGGCCGTGGCCGACCTGGCCGCGCGCCTGCAGCGCGAGCGCGGCCTGCCCGAGGACACCCCGTTCCTGTACGCCGGGGTCTCGGTGGGCGGGGCCGTGGGTCTGGAGCTGGCCCTGGCCCACCCGGAGCGGGTGAGTGCCCTGGCGGCCCTGTGCACCGGGGCGAAGATCGGCACCGAGCAGGCCTGGCTGGAGCGGGCCGAGTTCGTGGCCGCCTCCGGAACCCCCAGCCAGGTCATCCGCAGCACCCAGACCTGGTTCGCGGACGGCTTCCTCGCGGCCCAGCCGGTCGTGGCCACCGAGCTGATGCACAGCCTGCAGGAGGCGGACCGGCACTGCTACGCGCAGATCTGCCGGGCCCTGAGCCGCCACGATCTGCGCGAGCGCCTCCGGGAGATCCGGGTGCCGGTCCTGGCCATCGCCGGGGCCGAGGACCCCGCCACGCCCCCGGCATCCCTGCGCGAGATCGCCGACGGGGTGCCCGACGGGCGCCTGGCGGTCATCGAGGGTGCCGCGCACCTGGCCTGCGCGGAGAAGCCCAGGGAGGTGGCCGGGGCGCTGCGGGAGTTCTTCGCCGAGCACCGGCCCGCCGCCGACGCCGCGGCCGCCGCCGTCGCCCCCGCCGGCGCCGCCCCCGCGGCTGGCGATGCCGCCCCCACCGACGCCGTGCAGGCCGACGACTCCCGGCCGAACGGCGAGCTGCCCGAGCGGTCCGCGGACCGGGACCGGGTCCACGCCGAGGGCGCCGCGGTGCGCCGCCAGGTGCTCTCCGACGCGCACGTGGATCGGGCCGCGCGCACCGCCACCGCGTTCACCGCCCCCTTCCAGGACCTGATCTCCCGCTACGCCTGGGGGGAGATCTGGACCCGCCCCGGTCTGGACCGGCCGACTCGCAGCGCCGTGACCCTGACCGCGATGATCGCCGGGCAGCACTGGGAGGAGTTCGACATGCACGTGCGGGCCGCCAGGCGCAACGGCGTCACCGTGGCCCAGCTGCAGGAGATCCTGCTGCAGACCGCGATCTACTGCTCCGTGCCCTCGGCCAACACGGCCTTCGCCCGCGCCCAGCGGGTCCTGCGCGAGATCGGGGACCTGCCCCCGGCCGCTGCCCAGGATCCGGGCCCGGCCCAGGACCCCGGCCACGCCGATGACCCCACCGATGCCCAGGAGGATGAGCGCCGATGAGCGCCCTTGCACAGACCTACGTGTACGACGCCGTGCGCACCCCCTTCGGGCGCTTCCGCGGCGGCCTGTCCGGCACCCGCCCGGATGACCTGGCGGCCTTCGTGCTGGCCGAGATCCTGCGGCGCAGCCCCGCGCTGGACCCGGCGGCGGTGGATGAGGTGATGCTGGGCAACGCCAACGGCGCCGGGGAGGAGAACCGCAACGTCGCACGCATGGCCGCACTGCTGGCGGGGATGCCCGTGTCCGTGCCCGGCACCAGCATCAACCGGCTGTGCGGCTCCTCCCTGGACGCCGCGATGCAGGCCTCCCGCCAGATCGCCGTCGGGGATGCGCGGATCGTGCTGACCGGCGGGGTGGAGTCCATGTCCCGGGCCCCCTGGGTGCTGCCCAAGACCGAGCGGCCCTTCCCCGCCGGGAACCTGGAGCTGGCCTCCACGACCCTGGGCTGGCGCCTGGTCAACCCCCGGATGGATCCGGCCTGGACCGTGTCCCTCGGGGAGGCCAACGAGCAGCTGGCCGAGACCCGCGGGATCACCCGCGAGCGGATGGACGCCTTCGCCGCGCGCTCGCACCGACTCACGGCACAGGCCTGGGAGGAGGGCTTCTACGACGCGCTGGTGGCCCAGGTTCCGGACACCGAGCTGACCCGGGACGAGTCCCTGCGCCCGGGGACCATCGAGGAGAAGCTGGCCGGGCTGAACCCCGCCTTCCGCAAGGACGGCGGGCGGATCACCGCCGGAAACGCCTCGCCGCTGAACGACGGCGCCTCCGCGGTGCTGCTGGGCAGCGAGGAGGCCGCGGAGCTGATCGGGCGGGACCCGGTGGCCCGCATCGCCGGGCGCGGGGCCCACGCCCTGGTCCCGCAGGACTTCGGCATCGCTCCGGTGGCCGCGGCCGAACAGGCCCTGGCCCGGGCCGGCATCGGCTGGGGCGAGGTCGGGGCGATCGAGCTGAACGAGGCCTTCGCCGCCCAGTCCCTGGCCTGCCTGGACGCCTGGGAGGTGGATCCGCAGATCGTCAATGCCCGCGGCGGGGCCATCGCCATCGGACACCCCCTGGGCGCCTCCGGCGGGCGGATCCTGGGCACCCTGGCCGCGCGGCTGCGGGAGACCGGCAGCCGGTGGGGCGTGGCCGCGATCTGCATCGGGGTGGGCCAGGGCCTGGCCGTGGTCCTGGAGAACGTCGCCGGGGACGAGGAACCCCGGTCCGAGGAGAATGACGGGAAGGAGCGGGCATGACCGAGATCGCGCAGAGCGCGGCCGAGGCCGTCGCCGGGATCGAGGACGGCTCGACCGTGCTGATCGGGGGCTTCGGCAACGCCGGGCAGCCCATGGAGCTGATCGACGCCCTGCTGGAGGGCGGGGCCACGGGCCTGACCGTGGTCAACAACAACGCCGGGCAGGGCGACGTCGGGCTCGCGCGGCTGATCCGGGAGGGGCGGGTCGCCAAGATCATCTGCTCCTTCCCACGCCAGTCCGACTCCTGGCACTTCGACGAGGCCTACCGGGCCGGGCGGATCGAGCTGGAGCTGGTCCCGCAGGGGAACCTGGCCGAGCGGCTGCGCGCGGCCGGGGCCGGCATCGGCGGGTTCTTCACCCCCACCGGCTACGGCACGGCCCTGGCCGAGGGCAAGGAGACCCGGATGATCGACGGGCGCGGGCACGTGCTGGAGACCCCGATCCACGCCGACGCCGCCCTGATCAAGGCCTTCGCCGCGGATGCCTGGGGCAACCTCGTCTACCGCAAGACCGCCCGGAACTTCGGCCCCGTCATGGCGACGGCCGCCCGGCGCACCATCGCGCAGGTGGATGAGATCTCCCGGGAGCCGCTGGACCCGGAGGTCATCGTGACCCCCGGGATCTACACCGACGTGCTGGTGCGCATCCCCAGCGAATCCGGGCGGCTGGCCGCGCGCGAGCGCGCCGGGCGGCCGTCCAGCACCCCCGCGGAAGGAGACCGCCGATGAGCACCCCCGAGCAGCAGACGCCCGAGCCGCAGTCCCCCGACGAGGGGCCCCTGGAGAAGGAGGCCCTGGCCCGGCTGGTCGCCGCGGACATCGCCCCGGGCTCCTACGTCAACCTCGGCATCGGCCAGCCCACGACCGTCGCGGATCACCTCGGCCCCGAGCAGGGTGTCACCCTGCACACCGAGAACGGGATGCTGGGCATGGGCCGGGCCGCGCACGGTGAGGAGGTGGACGAGGACCTCATCAACGCCGGGAAGATCCCGGTGACCGAGACCCCAGGCGCCTCCTACTTCCACCACGCGGACTCCTTCGCGATGATGCGCGGCGGGCACCTGGACGTGTGCGTGCTGGGGGCCTACCAGGTCTCCGCCGGCGGGGACCTGGCCAACTGGTCCACCGGCAAGCCCGGTGCGATCCCCGCGGTGGGCGGGGCGATGGACCTGGCGATCGGGGCGAAGTCCACCTGGGTGATGATGTGCCTGCTCACCCGGGACGGCACGGCCAAGATCGTCCCCGAGTGCACCTTCCCCCTCACCGGCGTCGGCTGCGTCTCCCGGGTCTACACGGACCTGGGGGTGTTCCTGCTGGAGGGGGACGGGAAGGTGCGGGTGCGCCAGATGCACGGGATCGACGAGTCCGGTCTGCGCGAGCTGATGCCCGAGGTGCCCCTGGTCTTCCCCGAAGGCGAGGCCGCGTGAGCCGCGACGAGCAGGAGCCGGCCGCCGGCACGTATGTGCGGTCGCTGGAGCGGGGCCTGGCGGTGATCCGGGCCTTCGACGCCGAGCACCCGGAGCTCACCCTGGCGCAGGTGGCCGAGCGCACGGGGATGAGCCGGGCCAGCGCCCGGCGGTTCCTGCACACCCTGGCCCACCTGGGCTACGTGCAGGTGGAGGGCCGGGCCTTCCGCCTGGGCCCGCAGGTGCTGTCCCTGGGCTACGCCTACCTGTCCGGGCAGACCCTCAAGCAGGTGGCCGAGGTCCCGCTGCGGGAGCTGTCGGCCCGGCTGGGGGAGTCGGTGTCCCTGTCCGTGCTGGACGGGCCGGAGATCGTCTACCTGGCGCGGGTGGCCGCGCAGCGGATCATGGCCGTGGACATCTCGGTGGGCACCCGGCTGCCGGCCGCGACGACGTCGATGGGCCGGGTCCTGCTCGCCGGGCGATCCCCGCAGGAGGTGGACCGGCACCTGGGTGAGCACCCTCCGCGGGCGCTGAACCGGCACACGTTGACCGATCCGCAGGCCGTGGCCCAGCGGATCGAGCAGGTGCGCCGGGACGGGTGGGCGCTGGTGGACCAGGAGCTGGAGGTCGGGCTGCGCTCGCTGGCCGTCGGGGTGCGCGGGGCCGGGGGAGAGGTCGTGGCGGGGCTGAACGTCTCCACGCGCGTGGGCACGGAGCACGCGGAGCCGCGGCGGCTGCTCGGGCCCACCCTGGAGGCGCTGCGAGACTGCGCGGGCCGGATCGAGGAGCAGCTGCGCCTGGGGGAGCACCGGGTGTGAGTCCGGCCCGGGCGGCAGCGCCCGGGGCCGTCGGGTGTGCGGTAGCTCATGGGCTCTTCCGGGGCGGCGGGGCCTCGTGTATGCTGGACGACGAAGTACCAGCCCCAGCGCGGGTGCGTGCCCACAGGGCTCCGGCTTCGGAGTCTCGCGGACGCGACACCGGAGGCGATCACGGCGGTGGGCTTCGGAATCAATGGCAGGTATGGATACGGTCCTCTGGCGCGCACGCTCTGCGCCAAAATGCCATCGTCTCCGCATGCCCAAAACCGCTCCGATCTCCCCGCCCGCCGGTCGGCGACGTATCAGTGCCTCAGAACCGGCTCCTCACCCGAGACCGCCTGGGACAGACACCGAGCAGCGGCTTCCCCCGTGTCCAGCACGGGGACGGCCGCGGCGAAGCACCAACTGGAGAACACGAACAGTGCCTACCATTCAGCAGCTGGTCCGCAAGGGCCGGACTCCCAAGGTCGAGAAGACCAAGGCGCCCGCACTGAAGGGCAGCCCCATGAAGCGCGGCGTGTGCACCCGCGTCTACACCACCACCCCGAAGAAGCCGAACTCCGCGCTGCGCAAGGTCGCTCGCGTGAAGCTCAACGGCGGCGTCGAGGTCACCGCGTACATCCCCGGTGAGGGCCACAACCTGCAGGAGCACTCCATCGTGCTCGTGCGCGGCGGTCGTGTGAAGGACCTCCCCGGCGTGCGGTACAAGATCGTGCGCGGCGCGCTGGACACCCAGGGTGTCAAGAACCGCGGCCAGGCCCGCTCCCGCTACGGCGCGAAGAAGGAGAAGAAGTAATGCCTCGTAAGGGTCCCGCTCCCAAGCGTCCTCTCGTCGTCGACCCGGTCTACGGCTCCCCGCTGGTCACCCAGCTGATCAACAAGGTCCTGCAGGACGGCAAGAAGTCCACCGCCGAGCGCATCGTCTACGGCGCCCTCGAGGGCGTGGCGCAGAAGGCCGAGGGCGGCGACGCCGTGGCCACGCTGAAGAAGGCCATGGACAACATCAAGCCCTCCCTGGAGGTCCGCTCCCGCCGCGTCGGCGGCGCCACCTACCAGGTGCCGGTCGAGGTGCGCGCCGGGCGCGCCACCGCGCTGGCCCTGCGCTGGCTGGTCGGCTTCTCCAAGCTGCGCCGCGAGAAGACCATGACCGAGCGTCTGATGAACGAGATCCTGGATGCCTCCAACGGTCTCGGTGCCGCTGTGAAGCGCCGCGAGGACACCCACAAGATGGCCGAGTCCAACAAGGCCTTCGCCCACTACCGCTGGTAATCTCATGCCCCACCCGCCCGCCGGCACCGGCGGGCGGGTCCCGAGGGCACGGATCCACCTGAAGGAGACACCGTGGCACGTGACGTGCTTACCGACCTGAACAAGGTCCGCAACATCGGCATCATGGCCCACATCGATGCCGGCAAGACCACGACGACCGAACGCATCCTGTTCTACACGGGCATCAACCACAAGATCGGTGAGACCCACGACGGCGCCTCCACGATGGACTGGATGGCCCAGGAGCAGGAACGCGGCATCACCATCACCTCGGCCGCGACCACCACGTTCTGGAAGAACAACCAGATCAACATCATCGACACCCCCGGCCACGTGGACTTCACGGTCGAGGTCGAGCGCGCCCTGCGCGTGCTCGACGGCGCCGTGGCGGTCTTCGACGGCAAGGAGGGCGTGGAGCCCCAGTCCGAGACCGTGTGGCGCCAGGCCGACAAGTACGAGGTCCCCCGCATCTGCTTCGTCAACAAGATGGACAAGCTGGGCGCGGACTTCTACTTCACCGTGGACACCATCGTCAAGCGCCTGGGGGCCAAGCCCCTGGTCATGCAGCTGCCGATTGGCGCGGAGAACGACTTCGTCGGCGTCGTCGACCTGCTGGAGATGAAGGCCTACGTGTGGCCCGGCGACGCCAAGGGCGATGTCACCATGGGCGCGGAGTACGAGACCCGGGACATCCCCGAGGAGCTCAAGGACCGCGCGGAGCAGTACCGCAACGAGCTGATCGAGGCCGTCGCGGAGGCCTCCGAGGAGCTCATGGAGAAGTACCTCGAGGGCGAAGAGCTCACGATCGACGAGATCAAGGCCGGCGTGCGCCAGCTGACCGTGAACAACGAGGCCTACCCCGTGTTCTGCGGCTCGGCCTTCAAGAACCGCGGCGTGCAGCCCATGCTGGATGCGGTCATCGACTACCTGCCGTCCCCGCTGGACGTGCCCCCCATGATCGGGCACGACCCCAAGGACGAGGAGGTCGAGCTGACCCGCAAGCCCTCGAAGGACGAGCCGTTCTCGGCCCTGGCCTTCAAGGTCGCCGCGCACCCGTTCTACGGCCAGCTGACCTACATCCGCGTCTACTCCGGCGTGGCCTCCTCCGGCCAGCAGGTCACCAACTCCACCAAGGGCCGCAAGGAGCGCATCGGCAAGCTGTTCCAGATGCACTCCAACAAGGAGAACCCGGTGGAGGAGATCCAGGCCGGGCACATCTACGCGGCGATCGGGCTGAAGGACACCACCACGGGGGACACCCTGTGCGATCCGGCCCACCCGATCGTGCTGGAGTCCATGACCTTCCCGAAGCCCGTGATCTTCGTGGCCATCGAGCCCAAGACCAAGGGCGACCAGGAGAAGCTGTCCACCGCCATCCAGAAGCTCTCCGCCGAGGACCCCACGTTCACCGTGAACCTCAACGAGGAGACCGGCCAGACCGAGATCGGCGGCATGGGCGAGCTGCACCTGGACATCCTGGTGGATCGCATGAAGCGCGAGTTCCGCGTGGAGGCCAACGTGGGCAAGCCCCAGGTGGCCTACCGCGAGACCATCAAGAAGGCCGTGGAGAAGGTCGACTACACCCACAAGAAGCAGACCGGCGGTTCCGGTCAGTTCGCGAAGGTGCAGGTCTCCTTCGAGCCGATCGCCCTGGATTCCGAGGAGCTCTACGAGTTCGAGGACAAGATCACCGGCGGGCGCGTGCCGCGCGAGTACATCCCGTCCGTGGATCACGGCATCCAGGACGCGATGCAGCTGGGCATCCTCGCCGGGTACCCGGTCGTGGGCGTGAAGGCCACCCTGGTGGACGGCGCCTACCACGACGTCGACTCCTCCGAGATGGCCTTCAAGATCGCCGGCTCCATGGTCTTCAAGGAAGGCGCGCGCCGGGCCAACCCGGTCCTGCTCGAGCCCCTGATGGCCGTGGAGGTCCGCACCCCCGAGGAGTACATGGGCGACGTCATCGGCGACCTGAACTCCCGGCGCGGCCAGATCCAGTCCATGGAGGACGTCGCCGGCATCAAGCTGGTGGCCGCCCTCGTCCCGCTGTCCGAGATGTTCGGCTACATCGGCGACCTGCGCTCCAAGACGCAGGGCCGCGCGGTGTACTCGATGACCTTCGACAGCTACGCCGAGGTCCCCAAGGCCGTGGCGGACGAGATCATCCAGAAGTCCCGCGGGGAGTGATCCCCACTCCGCCGGTCCGCCCCGCACGGGGCGGGCCGACGGGGACCCCCGGCTTGCGCCGGCGCTTCACGCGTTTGCGGGAAATCCGCTAAAGTAGACAGGGAATCCGTCTTCCATAGCGGACTGCGCGCGGCCAGCGCAAGCTTCCACACAAACGTTCTAGGAGGAACACCCTTGGCTAAGGCTAAGTTCGAGCGCTCCAAGCCTCACGTCAACATCGGCACCATCGGTCACGTCGACCACGGCAAGACCACCCTGACCGCCGCGATCTCCAAGGTCCTCGCCGAGAAGTACCCGGACCTCAACGAGCTCCAGGACTTCGGCATGATCGACTCCGCTCCCGAGGAGCGGCAGCGCGGCATCACCATCAACATCGCGCACATCGAGTACCAGACCGAGAAGCGCCACTACGCCCACGTGGACGCCCCCGGCCACGCGGACTACGTGAAGAACATGATCACCGGTGCCGCCCAGATGGACGGCGCGATCCTCGTGGTCGCCGCCACCGACGGCCCGATGGCCCAGACCCGCGAGCACGTGCTGCTCGCCCGCCAGGTCGGCGTGCCGACCCTGCTGGTCGCCCTGAACAAGGCCGACATGGTCGAGGATGAGGAGCTGCTGGACCTCGTCGAGATGGAGGTCCGCGAGCTGCTGTCCTCCCAGGAGTTCGACGGCGACAACGCCCCCGTCATCCGCGTCTCCGCGCTGAAGGCGCTGGAGGGCGACGAGAAGTGGGTCAAGTCCATCGAGGAGCTCATGGAGGCCGTGGACGAGTACATCCCGGACCCCGTGCGCGACAAGGACAAGCCGTTCCTGATGCCCATCGAGGACGTCTTCACCATCACCGGGCGCGGCACCGTGGTGACCGGTCGCGCCGAGCGCGGGACCCTGGCCCTGAACTCCGAGGTCGAGATCGTCGGCATCCGCCCGATCCAGAAGACCACGGTCACCGGGATCGAGATGTTCCACAAGCAGCTCGACGAGGCCTGGGCCGGCGAGAACTGCGGTC